>ERZ650302.1498-NODE-1498-length-12975-cov-4.403406_pt1 | contig 12975 bp, 9 predicted proteins | sample MGYA00376238_ERZ650302 | MGnify/ENA primary metagenome ERZ650302 (study PRJEB26733, sample SAMN07839298) | wastewater metagenome | biome: urban; feature: wastewater treatment plant; material: waste water | place: USA: North Carolina | collected 2016-04-28 ... | reverse complement strand
GATCGTGGATTAACCGGGAATTCAGGGTCCAGCCTGCATGCGAAAACGTTCAGTATTGATGATCGCAAAGTGTTTATCGGCTCGCTTAATTTTGATCCTCGTTCGACGCTGCTCAATACAGAAATGGGATTTGTGATTGAGAGTGAAGTGCTGGCCGAATTGATTCATAAACGGTTTATGCAAAGCCAGCGTGATATGGCCTGGCAGCTACGCCTTGACCGTTGGGGGAGAATTAATTGGGTCGACCGACTTTCTGGCAGTGAACAGGTCCTGAAAAAAGAACCCGCCACAGGATTCTGGAAGCGGGTTCTGGTGAGGCTTGCATCTGTGCTGCCCATTGAATGGTTGCTCTGAACCATTCAATACAAGAAAACTAACCGGCAACCGCCTTGTTTTTATCCTGCTTAACGGGCGGTTTACCCGAAAAGAGAAACTTCAGCACCGGTATGCGTAAATGGATTTCGTACAGTATTACCGCAATCCCGACTACAAACAGTAGACCGCAGAGAAAGCCCAGCAGATTCGACTTGATATGCGGTGTGATGTAAGCGCCAAAAAACAGCGTTAACGGATGATGCACCAGATAGATAAACAGTGACGCATTAACGAAGTAGGTCACGCGGCTGGACTTAAAGTTCAGCAAGCGGTGGCCCAGCGCGAATACCACGTTCACCATCCACAGCCCCAGCAGCATAGTGATCACGCTTTCCGTTTCATACATCCAGGCGTCGCCGCTGCCGTAGCGCTGATTCAGCAGATAGGCCGCGAATGCGAGGGTGGCTCCCAGCGCGCACCACGGTGACGGGGTGACAAACAGCGATTTAAGCTTCGGATGAATAAATGCCAGCGCGCCGATTAAAAAGAACGGAATGTAGAAAAGGGACTGCATCACCACAAAATTAAACAGGCCGTCTGAACATCAAAACTTCAGACGGCCTGCACACAGCTGGTTTAGGCAGCGGCGGCCAAGGCTTGGGTTAAGTCGGCGAGCAAATCGTCGATGTGTTCGATGCCCACGCTCAGGCGCACCATGTCGGTGCGCACGCCCGCGGCGGCCAGCTCGGCTTCATTGAGCTGGCGGTGGGTGGTGGTGGCCGGGTGGCAGGCCAGGGACTTGGCGTCGCCGATATTCACCAGCCGCAAGAATAATTGCAGCGCGTCGATAAATTTGGCACCGGCTTCGCGCCCACCTTTGATGCCGAAGCTGAGCAAGCCGGAAGCTTGGCCGCCGTAATCGCGCTCAATCAGCGCCCGATAAGGGCTGTCGGGCAAGGCGGGATAGTTTACCCACGCCACTTGCGGGTGGTTTTGCAGAAATTCGGCCACTTTGAGCGCGTTTTCGCAATGGCGCTGCATCCTCAACGACAAGGTTTCCAAGCCCTGCAATATTAAAAACGCATTCATCGGCGAGAGCGCGGCGCCGGTGTTGCGCAGCGGCACCACGCGGGCGCGGGCGATGTAGGCGGCGGGGCCGAAATGGGCGCAATAGTTCACGCCGTGATAGGAAGGGTCGGGCTGGTTGAAAATTTTATCGAAACGCGCACTGAGCGCCCATTCAAACCGGCCGGCGTCGATAATCGCGCCGCCGATGCTGGTGCCGTGGCCGCCGATGTATTTGGTGAGCGATTGCACCACAATGTCGGCGCCATGCTCAATCGGGCGGAACAAAGCCGGCGAGGGCACGGTGTTGTCCACCATCAGCGGCAGGCCTTGTGCGTGGGCGGTTTGGGCAAAGGCGCGCATGTCCACCACATTAATCGCCGGATTGCCGATGGATTCGCAATACACCAGCCGCGTGCGCGCGTCGGCCACTTCGGCGATTTGTTCGGGGCGGTCGGGGTCGATAAAGCGCACTTCTATGCCTTGGCGCGGCAGGTTGTGGGCGAAGAAATTATAGGTGCCGCCATAGAGCGTTTTGGTGGCGATGATGTTGTCGCCCGCTTCCACCAAGGTTTGCACGGCATAGGTAATCGCCGCCATGCCGCTGGCGGTGCACAAAGCGGCAATGCCGCCTTCGAGCGCGGCCACACGCGCTTCGAGCACGGCGGTGGTGGGGTTCATGATGCGGGTGTAGATGTTGCCGGCCACATCGAGATTGAACAAATCGGCGCCGTGGCGGGTGTCGTCGAAGGTGTAAGAGGTGGTTTGGTAAATCGGCACCGCCGCCGCTTTGGTGGTGGGGTCGGATGTGTAGCCTGCGTGCAGGGCGAGGGTTTCGGGCTTCATGGTTTCTCCTTTGTTTGAATGGGATAGCTTATTTTTCAGACGGCCTCAGGGTTTGGTTCACCATTCATCCGTGCGTAAGATTTTATGTTTGCAAGGTGCAAAACGCAGCAGGCGCGCTTTTGAACCAACATTACCGCGTGATGAAAGGCGGCCAGCCCCTTGCATCAAATCCAAACCACTTTATCTGAAAAACATCAAACATAAAAGGCCGTCTGAAAACCTTTCAGACGGCCTGTTGCCAAATTTCACTCCAAGGTTCAAAAAGCCAAGCCCTTGCCTGCCGGGCACTTCAAACCCAGCCATTTCATGCCGCCCTCGCCGTCGGTTTCTTTCAAGGTCAGCACAAAATCGCCGATGGCCACGCGGTCGCCCTCCACCGGCACGCCTTCAAAGCGCTTTTTAAACAGGCTGCGCAACGTGAGCCGGCGCTCTTCTTCGCTCAACACCAGCCCGTAGGCATCGGCCAAATCGCCGGCCAGGCTCGCCGGATTCACCACAAATTCGCCGAAGAAGCTTTGGCTCAAGCTCAGCGAATGGCCGGTTTCGGCAAAACGCTTGGCCAAGGTGTCCACCTGCTCTTCCGGCACGATATACCAAGCAATATCGCCCGCCTGCAAGCGCGTGTCGAGCGAAAGCAGCTGGCGCTCATGATTGCGTATCAGCGCAAAGCAGCGGGTGGCGAGCAAATCCAAATCTTGCGCCACTTCATCGGGGTGCATGCCCTCCACATCGGAATCGGCCACCACTTCATAAGCCAAAAGCGGCACCGATGTGCTCTCAGAAAGCCAGATTTCGCGGCTGTCGGCCGGCTCGGGCTTGGGCGGCACAGTCACCCTGAGCCAGCGCGCCACCACCGGAATGGTTGCACCTTGAATCAGCAGCGACAAAATCACCACCGCAAAAGCCACATCAAACAATAAGCGCGCATTGGGCACACCCATCATTAAAGGCATCATGGCCAGCGTGATCGGCACCGCGCCGCGCAAACCCACCCAGCTGATATAGGCCAGCTCGCGGCGGCTGTAGCCGAATTTCCAAATGCTGCTCCACACTGCCAGCGGCCGGGCCACCAGCATCAGAAAAGCCGCAATCAACAGCGCATCCAGGCCGTGCTCGAGCAGGCGCGTGGGCGTTACCAGCAAGCCCAGCACCACAAACATGCTCGCTTGCGCCAACCAGGCCAGCCCGTCCATCACCCGCAACACATGCTCGGTGGCGTGGCTGCGGCGGTTGCCCACCAAGATGCCGGCCAGATAAACCGCCAAAAAGCCGCTGCCGCCGATTAAATTAGTAAAGGCAAACACCAGCAAGCCGCCCGACACAATCAAAAGCGCATACAAACCCTCGGCCAAATGCAGCCGGCGCACCATGCGCGCCAACACGCGCCCGCCGACATAGCCCATCGCCATGCCGAAGCCCATTTGCTGCACCAGCATCAGCAAAAATGCGCCCACGCCGGCTTTTTCCGGCTGCATGGTGAGCGCAATCAGCGCCGTGACCAAGAAAATCGCCATCGGGTCATTCGCGCCCGACTCAATCTCAAGCGTGGCCTGCACCCGTTGATTCAAGCGCACGCCGCTGTTGCGCAACAGGCTGAACACCGCCCCCGCATCGGTGGAGCCGACAATGGCCGCCATCAAAATGCCGAAGCGCCAATCCAGCCCCATATAAAAAGTGGCAAATGCGCCCAAAAGCGCCACAGTGGCAATCACGCCCCAACTGGCCAGCACCGCCGCCGGCTTGAGCGCGATGCGGAAGCTCTCCATGCTGGTGCGCAAACCGCCGTCGAGCAGAATCACCGCCAACGCGAGCTGGCCGATTAAAGTGGCGGTGACAAAGCTGTCAAACTGAATGCCGCCTATGCCCTCTTCGCCCGCCAGCATGCCCACGCCCAAAAACATCAGCAACAGCGGCAGCCCCAGCCGCGCCGATTGGTGGTGGAAATCACGCTGAGAAACAGCAGCAAGCCGGTTAATAAAAATAAACTGTTAATGCCATCCATATGTGTGTGTTTTCTGTGAATGCGTGGTTGGTGCGAGTCGGGCAAAAATACCACAAATGTTGCAACAATACAACAGTTTATTGCCGTTTTTTGCCGGCGCTTCAGACGGCCTTTGCGTATGCACCGCGCCTTGCCCCTGCGTTCGAGCTATAATACGCCGTTATTTTTGCTTCAAGATCGGCTTGATTATGGCTTTCGCCTCTTTATTTACCCTGCTGGACGACATCACCGCCGTGCTCGACGATGTGGCCGTGATGACTAAAATGGCCGCCAAGAAAACCGCCGGCGTGGTGGGCGACGATTTGGCGCTCAACGCCAATCAAGTCACCGGCGTGCGCGCCGACCGCGAGCTGCCGATTGTGTGGGCGGTGACCAAAGGCTCTTTGGTCAACAAGCTGATTTTAGTGCCGCTGGCGCTGTTGCTCTCGGTGTTTATGCCCTCGCTGATTGTGCCGCTTTTGATGATAGGCGGCGCTTTTCTCTGCTTCGAGGGCGTGGAAAAGCTGTTGCACAAATTTCTCAACCGCCAAGTAGCCGCCCACGAGCCGCACGCCGCCACCGATGAAATTGTGGACGAAAAAACCAAAATCAAAGGCGCCATCCGCACCGATTTTATCTTGTCGGCGGAAATCATCATCATCGCGCTGGGCGTGGTCAGCGCCTACAGCATCCTCACAAAATCGCTGGTGATGAGCGCCATCGGCTTGGGCATGACCGTGTTGGTTTACGGCTTGGTGGCCGGCATCGTAAAAATGGACGACATCGGCTTTTGGCTGATGAGCAAGCCCAATGCCGCCGCCCGCGCGCTCGGCCGCGGCATCATCGCCTTTATGCCGTGGTTTATGCGCGGCCTGAGCGTGGTCGGCACCTTGGCCATGTTTCTCGTCGGCGGCGGCATCATCGCCCACAATGCCGGCTGGATACACGAATTTCTACACGCCCACCATTGGGACAGCGGCTTAGCCGGCCAAGTGGCCAATCTGATTATCGGCGTGATTACCGGCGCTTTGGTGTGTGCCGTGGTGCTGCCGCTGATGAAGCTTTTGCGCAAAAAAACCGCACACTAATCAGGTATAATCAAGGCCGTCTGAAAGCTTCGCCGCCATGCAGCCAAGCTTTCAGACGGCCTTTTTCCGCCACCGTAAACCGCCACGAGCCTATTGAATCCCCTATGAGCCTCTTGCACAAACTCGACACCTATTGGCAAAAGCCGCTTCTTTACTGGCCGTTGCTGCTGCTTCTCGCCGCCGCCACGCCGCTCACCTTCGCCCCTTATTACCATTTTTGGCTGATGCCGCTCTTGTTTGCCGCATTGATCAGGCTTTGGGAATTGCGCCCCCGCCGCGCCGTAGCCGCGGCCTATTTATTCGGGCTGGCGGCCTACACCGCCCAATTTTACTGGATACACACCGCCCTGCATGATGTGTCCGGCCTGCCCAATCTTTATGCCGTGCCGCTCACCTTTTTGCTGCCGGCCTTTCTCGCCCTTTACCCCGCCGCCTGTATTTGGCTGTGGGAAAAATTCACCCTGCCGCGCTGGCTGCATATCGGCGTGGCGCTGCCGCTTTTGTGGACATTAACCGAATTCGCCCGCGAGCGCCTGCTCACCGGCTTCGGCTGGGGCGCACTCGGCTATTCGCAAATCGCCGATGGCAGCCCGCTGGCCGGCTTTGCCCCCATCGGCGGCATTCATTTGGTTACGCTCGCTGCCGCCTGCCTCGGCGCTTGGCTGGTTTTACTGGTAAACAGCCCCGGCCGCACCAAAATCCGCCTCGGCGCTGCCGCCGCCATTACCGCGCTGTTGTTTGGCGGCCACTTCGCCCGCCAAACCGAATTCACCCATCCCGACGGCAGCAGCGCCACCGTGGCGCTGGCGCAAGGCAATATTGCGCAAACGCTGAAATGGACCGAAGCGCAAGTAGCGCCTACCATTCAGCGCTATTACGATCAAGTGGCGCACACCCATGCCGACATTGTGATTCTGCCCGAAACCGCCATCCCGGTGATGCGGCAAAGCCTGCCCGAAGGCGTGATCAACCAATTTGCCGACCAAGCCGCGCGCAACGGCAGCGCCTTGGCGCTGGGCATCGCCCAATACACCGCCGATGGCGCCGGCTATGAAAACGCCGTGATCAATCTGGCCGGCTACAATCCCGAGCAAGCCGCCGCCCCTTATTACGCCAAAAACCACTTAGTGCCTTTTGGCGAATACAAGCCCCTGCCCATGCTCACCGAGCCGCTCTACAGCCTCATGAATATGCCGCTAGCCGATTTCAAGCGCGGTGGCGCGGCGCAAACACCTTTTCAGATGGCCAATCAAAAAGTAGCCTTCAATATCTGCTATGAAGACGGCTTCGGCGACGAATTAATCGCCTCCGCCCGCCAAGCCAGCCTCTTGGCCAACGCCAGCAATATGGCTTGGTATGGCCGCTCCAACGCCATGTTCCAGCATTTGCAGCAATCGCAGGCGCGCGCGCTGGAGCTCGGCCGCTATATGGTGCGCGCCACCAACACCGGCGCCACCGCCATCATCAACCCGCAAGGCCGCATCGTGGCCGAAGCCCCGCCCGACACCACCGTGGTGCTCGAAGGCCGCATCCAAGGCTATGCCGGCGAAACCCCTTATATGAAGCTCGGCGGCTCATGGCCCTTGGTGCTCGTCATGGCCTTGGCCGCCGCCGCACTTTACCTGGCCGGCAAGCGCCGCCCGCCTCGATAAACCCATTCATACCAATCCAAAAAAATAACCTTACTGCGTTGTCTCGCCTTGCCGTACTATCTGTACTGTCTTCGGCTCGTCGCCTTGTAAGCTTACTTTTTTGAATTGGTATCAGACGGCCTATTGCCCAAGCAGGCAACAGGCCGTCTGAAATAAAAGCGCCACACAAATTCTTTATACTCAATCTTGCCAAAATCACAATACCCGAGTAAAATACTCAAATATTAAAAATAAATCAATTTAAAAATATACACAATTTAACCTATCACCCCTTGAATCCCTACACTGCATTCCTGTCTAATCAAACCTACACTGCCGTCTGTATCATACTGGTTCTCCGATGCCGACGGTGCTAGAATACCAAGTCGGATACACAATATCCGCCATCTACACGAAGGAAAGCCGAATAATGTCTATGAATAACGCATTAGCATTACCCGTTCCCAGCGGCCACGGCAGCTTGGAGCAATACATTCATACCGTAAACAGCATTCCCATGCTCACGCCGGAAGAAGAAACTTCGCTGGCCGAGCGCCAACAAAACGGCGATCTCGAAGCCGCCAAAAGGCTGATTCTTTCCCACTTGCGCGTGGTGGTGTCGATTGCCCGCGGTTATGACGGCTACGGCCTCAACCAAGCCGACCTGATTCAAGAAGGCAACATCGGCCTGATGAAAGCCGTGAAGCGCTTTGAGCCCACCCGCGGCGCGCGCCTGTTTTCATTTGCCGTGCATTGGATCAAAGCCGAAATCCACGAATTCATCCTGCGCAACTGGCGTTTGGTGCGCGTGGCCACCACTAAGCCGCAGCGCAAGCTCTTTTTCAACCTGCGCAGCATGCGCAAAAGCCTTTCCGCCTTGTCGCCGAAAGAAGCGCAGGCGATTGCCGACGATTTGGGCGTGAAACTTTCCGAAGTGCTGGAAATGGAGCAGCGCATGACCGGCCGCGACATCGGCATCATGGCCGACAACAATGATGACGAAGACAGCTTCGCCCCCATCGACTGGCTGGCCGACAACCACACCGAGCCCACCCAGCAAATCGCCCAAAAAGCGCATTACGCCCTGCAAACCGAAGGCCTGCAAAACGCCTTGGCCAAGCTTGATGAGCGCAGCCGCCGCATCGTGGAAACCCGCTGGCTGCAAGACGATGGCGGCCTCACCCTGCACGAATTGGCCGCAGAATACGGCGTATCGGCCGAGCGCATCCGCCAGATCGAAGTCAAAGCCATGCAAAAGCTGCGCGGTTTTCTGGCAGAAGAAGCCGAAGCCATTTGAGTTTACGGTTTAAAATAAACAAGCAGGCCGTCTGAACGATTCAGACGGCCTCTCATTTTACGTTTACGATTAAAAAACAAAATGACACAACATTGACAGTTAAACAAAGGCCGAGACCTTCGCGAAACAGATATCTGTCGCACCCGCGCAGGCGGGCGCCCGGTGCAAAGCAGCGCTTCGCTTATCTCATACCAAATCTAAAAAAATAATATACAAGCAGGCAGCCTGTAGGTCGGATTCTCGAATCCGACACTTGTTCTGTCTTCGGCTCGCCGCCTTGTTATCTTATTTTTTCAAATTGGTATTACAAAGGCTTAGGCCGTCTGAAAAGCCGGATCAGCTTTCAGACGGCCTCATTGCAACAGCTCAACCGTAGCGGCGCTGGAATTCCTGCATAAAGTCAATCAGCGCTTCCACGCCTTGCAAGGTCATGGCATTGTAGATGCTGGCGCGCATGCCGCCCATCGACTGATAGCCGCGCAAAAGCTGCAAGCCGCGCGTGGTGGATTCTTGGGCAAATAATTCGTCCAGCTCTTTGCTGCCGGTGTGGAAAATCACATTCATTTTCGAACGCGCGCCCGGGTGAACACGATTAATATAAAAGCCGCCGCTGTTGTCAATCGCTTCATATAAGGTTTTGGCTTTCAAGGTATTGATGGTTTCCATTTGCGCCACGCCGCCTTGCGATTGCAGCCAGCGGAACACCAGCCCGGAAATGTAAATCGGATAAGTGGCCGGCGTGTTATACATGCCTTGTTTGTTGATGTGCGATTTATAATTCCACACATCGGGTACATGATCCGAGCAGCGCTCAAGCAAATCTTCGCGGATAATCACAATGGTGGCGCCCGAGGGGCCGATATTTTTCTGCGCGCCGGCATAAATCATGCCGAAATCGCTCACATTGATTTTGCGCGACAAAATCTCGCTCGACATATCGCACACCAGCGGCGGCATATCGTCGCCCAAGCGGGGCACTTCGCGATATTGCAGACCATGCACGGTTTCGTTGATCACAAAATGCACAAAAGCCGAATCTTTATCGATATCCCACGAGCTCACCGGCGGCAGGTTGGTGTAGTTGAATTGCTCGCCGCCGTGCGCCGCCAAATGAATTTCCACATCCGACAATTTGCCCATCTGGCTGTGGGCGATGCGGCTCCAGTTGCCCGTTACCACCGAATCCACGCGCTTGAAGCCATTGGCCAGATTCATCACCGCCATATTGAATTGCGCACTCGCGCCGCCTTGCAGAAACAGCACTTTATAGTTATCGGGAATATCCATCAGCTGGCGCAAATCCTGCTCGGCATGATAGAGAATGCTCATAAACACATCAGAGCGATGGCTCATGGTCATCACCGAAAAGCCGGTGCCGTTGTAATCAAACATCTCGCTTTGCGCCGTGCGCAACACCGAATCGGGCAAAATAGCGGGGCCTGCGGAAAAATTGTAAATCGGGGTTTGGGTCATAATCAAAAGCGCTTTCAAAAATAATAAAACCGGATCAGCCTGGCTACACAGGCCGCACCGGCTCAACAAACATACTGAATTAGCGGCTGATTCTAGACCGCGCCAAGCCTTTCCGCAAGCCATCAGGCAAAATATTTCAGACGGCCTGCATAAGCGCAATCTAGTGAAAACCCCAAAAAAATATAAAAACACCGCCGATAAAAATAATAATCCTCCAAATTTAAAATATAAAAAAGATAAAATCACTATTTTTCAATTAAAAACCAGAATGCGGCATACTGCCGCCAAAGCCATGCCCTGTCGAAGAGGCCGTCTGAAAAACAAAACCACAGGTGGCCAAGCCCGCAACCATAGGCCCGAATGCCGCCCACAGCGCCGATTAAGCCGCATAAACGCCCGCATGCAAAAACTTTTCTTTTACGGATAAACCAGTTATAATTAAGAAATTTTTCAATTTCCAAGAAAAATGGCCACAGGGCCATTTTTTTGTTTCCGTGGAGTAAAATGGATATTCAAACCATACTGGACAAAACCCTGCCGGGCCTGGGCTACGAGCTCGTGGATTTCGAGCTCACCGCCCAAGGCGATTTGCGCGTGTTTATCGACAAGCCCGACGGCATCACCGTGGAAGACTGCGCCACCGTGAGCAATCACTTGAGCCGCCTCTTTATGGTGGAAGATGTAGATTACAAGCGCCTGGAAATCTCCAGCCCCGGCCTGGATCGGCCGCTGAAAAAAGCCGCCGATTTCGCCCGCTTTGCCGGCGAGCAGGCCAAAATCAAAACCCGCCTGCCGATTGAAGGCCAGAAAAACTTCATCGGCCGCATTGAAGGTTGCAGCAACGATATCGTGCGCATCAGCTTCGACGGCAAAAGCGCCGACATCGAATTGAGCAATATCGATAAAGCGCGCCTGAAGCCCGAATTCAAATTCAATAAAGATTAATAAGTTAACGGAGAATCCTGACCATGAGTCGTGAACTGCTGCAACTGGCCGAAGCCCTGGCCAGCGAAAAAAATGTGGATGCCGAAGTGGTATTCAGCGCGCTCGAATTTGCGCTGAGCACCGCTGCGAAGAAAAAAACCGGCCGCGAGCATATGGATGTGCGCGTGGAAATCGATCGCGACAGCGGCGAATACCGCACCTTCCGCCGCTGGCTGATTGTGGTTGATGAAGACTACACCTACCCCGATGTGGAAAAAACCATCGAAGAAATCCAGGAAGAAATTCCCGGCACCACCATCCAAGTCGGCGAGTATTATGAAGAGCAGCTCGAAAACGAAGGCTTCGGCCGCCAAGCCGCACAAACCGCCAAGCAGCTGATTTTGCAGCGCATCCGCGATGCCGAGCGCGAGCAGATTCTGGATGATTTCCTGCAACGCAAAGAAGACATCGTGATGGGCACCGTCAAGCGCGTGGAACGCCACGGCACCATTATCGAAATCGGCAAGCTCGATGCCTTGCTGCCGCGCGATCAAATGATTCCGCGCGAAAACTTCCGTAACGGCGACCGCGTGCGCGCGCTCTTTTTGCGTGTGGATGAAATCGGCAACACCGGCCGCAAACAAGTGGTGCTCAGCCGCACCTCGCACGATTTTCTGGTGAAGCTGTTTGAAATGGAAGTGCCCGAAATCGAAGACGGCCTGCTCGAAATCCGCGAAGCCGCCCGCGATCCGGGCCAGCGCGCCAAAATCGCCGTGAAATCCAACGACACCCGCATCGACCCGCAAGGCACCTGCATCGGCGTGCGCGGCTCGCGCGTGAACGCGGTAACCAACGAATTATCCGGCGAGCGCATCGATGTGGTGCTGTGGTCGCCCGAAACCGCCCAATTCGTCATCAACGCACTCTCACCCGCTGCGGTGAGCCGCATTTTGATTGACGAAGACAAACACGCCGTTGATGTGATTGTGGCGGAAGACCAATTGGCGCTGGCCATCGGCCGTGGCGGCCAAAACGTGCGCCTGGCCGCCGACCTGACCGGCTGGCAGCTCAACATCATGACGGTTGAAGAGGCTGAAGAGCGCCACGCCGCCGAAGATGCCGCCATCCGCAACCTTTTCATCGAGCATTTGAATGTGGATGAAGAAACCGCCGATGTGCTGTTGCAGGAAGGCTTCGCCACCTTGGAAGAAGTGGCTTATGTGCCGGCCAGCGAATTGCTGGAAATCGAGGGCTTTGATGAAGCCAGCGTTGAAGCTTTGCGCAACCGCGCCCGCGATGCCATTCTCACATTGGCCATCGCATCCGAAGAAAAGCTGGAAGATGTTGCCGAAGACATGAAAAACCTCGACGGCATCGATCAGGAAATGCTGCGCGATTTGGCGCAGGCCGGCATCACCACCCGTGATGACTTGGCCGAACTATCAGTGGACGAATTGATTGAAATCACCGGCGTTAGCGACGAAGAGGCCAAAAAAGTGATTTTGGCCGCACGCGCACACTGGTTCACAGAAGAAAACTAATTGGGGGTAAAGCATGAGTAACAACACCGTAGAACAATTTGCCGCCGAACTGAGACGACCCGTTGCCGACCTGCTCAAACAATTGCAGGAAGCCGGCGTATCGAAAACATCCGGCAGCGACAGCATCACGTCTGACGACAAAAAACTGTTGCTGGCTTATTTGAAAAAATCACACGGCAGCGAGAGCGGCACCATCAGCATCGGCCGCAAAAAAGCCGAAGTAAGCACCGTGGCCGGCGTGCAGGTGGAAACCCGCCGCCGCGCCCGCACCGTGGTGGTGCCCAGCACCGATGCGCTGGCCGCAGAAGCTAAGGCCAAAGCCGAGCAGGAAGCCGCCCGACGTGCGGCGGCGGAAGACGCGGAACGGTTACGCACCATCGGCGCGGAGCGTCTGCGGCAGATCGTTCCCGACGATGCCGTGGCCGTCATCTTCGGCGAACAGCATGAAAGCGAATGCGACCCCTATACGGACTATTTCGGCTCGCGTATCGTGCGCACAGTGATCCTCGGATTCTCGACCCACACGCGCGATCTGTTCCCCGAAATGCGCAAGGCCGCGGCACGGTTCGATGGCACGGCACATCTGGCCGAGCGTAATGGCGAGTACGAACACCGCGAAAAGTACAGCATGGGGCACGGCTATTACCTTGGCACGCACCGCTATTCGGGCTGGCAGGTCAGCAAGGAATCGTGCCGCGACAAAGAGGGCATTATCAAGCGTTTCGCCGTCGTGGCCGGAAAATCCGACAATGTATGCATCGAGAACCCTGCACCCGTGCAGACCGCCGCCCCCGAAACCGTGGCCGACGCACGT
>ERZ650302.1497-NODE-1497-length-12976-cov-5.176612_pt1 | contig 12976 bp, 11 predicted proteins | sample MGYA00376238_ERZ650302 | MGnify/ENA primary metagenome ERZ650302 (study PRJEB26733, sample SAMN07839298) | wastewater metagenome | biome: urban; feature: wastewater treatment plant; material: waste water | place: USA: North Carolina | collected 2016-04-28 ... | reverse complement strand
AGGCGCGTTTTTGAGCCAAAAGATTGCCACGAGATGAATTGTGAACAGACCCTAGGCTCAGCCGGCCATAAAATTCAGCACGGTATCGATAAACACGCCCACAAAAGCCACGCACACGCCCACCACAAACACGCTCAGGGTGCGCCGGTAATATTGCTCGCCTTGCTCGCGCGGGTAATCCATCCGCAAAATCCGATAAAGCACGGCAATCAAGCACGAAATGCCGGTCAGCATGCATATGCCCACCACACCGGCGAGCACATCGCCGAAAGGCACATCCGACTTCACCCACGATGACATAAAATTCAGAATAAAACCGAGCAAAATGCCGGTGGCGGTAACCAAGGGTTGGCGAAACGCCTGTATTTTGTCTTCCATCATATTGCTTTCATGTGTTTGATTTTATTTTGTGCAGGCCGTCTGAAACGCGGCGGGCCACACATTTTTATTAATAAATAGTTTAACGGATTTTCAGCGAGGCCAGCCCGATCAGCACCAACACAATGGTGATAATCCAAAAGCGCACCACCACTTGAGTTTCTTTCCAGCCTTTTTGCTCATAATGATGGTGAATCGGCGCCATCAGGAAAATGCGCTTTTTGCGGGTTTTATACGAGCCCACCTGCAACATTACCGACACCGCTTCCACCACAAACAGGCCGCCCATAATAAACAGCACGATTTCCTGGCGCACAATCACCGCCACCGTGCCCAACGCCGCGCCCAGCGCCAGCGCGCCCACGTCTCCCATAAACACTTGCGCAGGATAAGCGTTGAACCACAAAAAGCCCAAACACGCCCCGCACATGGCGGCGCAGAATATCACCACTTCATTGGCACCCACCACATGCGGCAGTTGCAAATAGCGGGCAAATTCCACGTGGCCGCTGGCATAGGCAAAAATCGCCAAGCCGCCCGCCACCAACACCACCGGAAAAGCCGCCAAGCCGTCCAGCCCATCAGTGAGGTTCACCGCATTAGACGTGCCCACAATCACGAGATAAGTGAGCGCCACAAAGCCGATGCCGCCCAAAGGATAAGCAATCTGCTTGAAAAAAGGCACGATAAACGCATTGCTCGCGCTCAAATGTGCAAAGTAAAACAAAAAGATACCGGCCGAGAGTGCCACCACCGACTGCCACACCAGCTTGAATTTGCCCGACACGCCGTTGGGATCTTTATAAACCACTTTGCGCCAATCGTCGTAAAAGCCCAGCGCGCCGGTGGCCAAAAGCACCGCCAGCAAAATCCAGATATAGGGGTTGGCCAGATTGCCCCACAATAAGGTGGACACTGTAATGGCGGTGAGAATCAGCGAGCCGCCCATGGTGGGGGTGCCGTTTTTCACCAAATGCGTTTGCGGGCCGTCGTGGCGCACGGCCTGGCCGACTTTCAGCGCCGTGAGCTTGCGGATGGCCCAAGGCCCCAAAAGCAGAGAAAACGCCAGCGAAGTGAGCGCCGCCATCACCGCACGGAAAGTGGTGTAGTGCACCACATTGAATGCGGTGATCCAGTTGTCGAAAATTTGGGCAAGCCATAACAGCATGAGCCGGTTCCTTTTGTGTTTGTAATCTTGCCTGCGGCCGCAGCGGCAGGCCAAATGCATGATTAATGCGCAGTGCCGCGCTTTTGCCTTGGCCGTTTAATACCAATTCAAAAAAGTAAGCTAACAAGGCGGCGAGCCGCAGACAGTACAGATAGTACGGCAAGGCGAGACAACGAAGTTAGGTTATTTTTTTGGATTGGTATAAGCGGCCTGAAGCGGCTATTTTAAAATAAATTGTTTGGGCTTGTTTGCATTTCATCTTGCGGCCGGCGAGATATGTTGCAGGCCGTCTGAAAGATTCTGCGTTTACTTTTCCGCACCCTGCAAAGCCTGCACTACTTCTTCCATCTTCATAAAGCGCGAGCCTTTCACCAACACATGCGCCTGCTCGGGCAAATCGTGCAGCAGCACCTGAATCAGCGGATCTTTATCGGCAAACCACAAGCCGCGCCCGCCGAAAGCCTCGGCCGCCGCAGCGCTGAAGCCGCCCACGAAATAAGCCGCTTCAATGCCTTTATCGCGCGCATAAGCGCCCACTTCGGCATGCATGGCCGCTGATTCGTCTTCGCCCAATTCGCCGATGTCGCCCATCACAAACACGCGCGGGGTGGGCAAGGCGGCCAGCACATCGAGCGCGGCTTTCATGCTGTCGGGGTTGGCATTATACGTATCATCCAGCACAACAGCATTTTTTATGCCGCTTTTGATTTGCAGACGGCCTTTGATGTTGGCAAAGCTTTGCAGGCCGTCTGAAACTTCTTGCAGGCGCAAGCCGGCCGCCAGCGCCAAGGCCGCAGCGGCCACGGCATTGTGAATATTGTGTTTGCCCGGCACCGGCAGCAGCACCGCCGCACGCTCACCGCCGCGCACCAAATCGAATGCGCAAGAGAGCGGCTGCAACACGATATTTTCCGCATGGATATCGCCCTGCCCCACGCCGAACGTGTGTTGCTTGAAAGCTTTTGAGGCCGTCTGAAACACCGCGGCGTTGGCATCTTCACACGGAATCAGCGCCAGGCCGTCGGCATTCAAGCCTTGGTAAATTTCGCTTTTGGCCTTGGCAATATCGCCCACGCCGTCAAAGCCGCAGCCCACATGTGCGCGCAAGGCATTGTTGACCAGCGCCACATCGGGGCGCGCGATTTGCGTCAGCTGCGCCAGCTCGCCGAAATGGCTCATGCCCATTTCAATCACCGCATAACGGTGTGCGCTTGTGAGCTTTAATAAAGTGAGCGGCAGGCCGATGTGGTTGTTGAAATTGCCGGCCGTGGCCAACACCGCCGCTTCGCCGAAACGCTGGCGCAACACGCCGGCGAGCATTTCTTTCACCGTGGTTTTGCCCGAAGAGCCGGTGATGCCGAACACAAACGGATTCACATTTTCACGCCAAGCCTGCGCCAGCGTTTGCAAAGCCTGCAGCGTGTCCGCCACTTTCAGCGCGCGCGGCAGCGCAGCGCAATCTTCGCGCGACACCACCGCCGCCAATGCGCCTTTGGCCAACACATCGGCCACAAAATCATGCGCATCAAAGCGCTCGCCCGCCAGCGCGAAAAACACATCGCCGCTTTGAATATCGCGGCTGTCGGTGACGATGCGTTTGACTGCCGCGTTTTCAGACGGCATCGGCAGATGCAGCACTTGGCAGATAAAGTTTAAATCTAAAGGTTTCATATGCTTTGCTTGGTTTTCAGACGGCCTTATATGCTAGGCCGTCTGAAACATAAATTAAATGCCGGATTTAAAAATCAGACGAACTATTTTGTGCTCACACCATTTCAAACAAGGGTGCAGGCCGTCTGAAAAATAGGAGCATAAGCGCTACGTTTAACGAACCGGCGCCCATGCTATCGTTGCGCCAGCGCCGTTTCGGCCACTTCAAAATCGGAAAAATGCTGTTTCTGACCTTGCGCATCCTGATAGGTTTCATGGCCTTTGCCGGCAATCAGAATGATATCCTGCGCCGAGGCCTCGGCCACGGTATATTCGATGGCGGTGCGGCGGTCGGTGTGCACAAATGCGGGCTGCGGCACGGCGGGCAGAATATCGTCGATAATCGCTTGCGGCGCTTCCAGGCGCGGGTTGTCGCTGGTGACCACCACTTTATCGGCGGCGGTGGCGGCCGCACCCATCAGCGGGCGCTTGCCTTTGTCGCGGTTGCCGCCGCAGCCGAACACACACCACAGGCGCGCGCCTTGCGGCTTGATTTCGTTGAGCGTGGCAATCGCTTTTTCGAGCGCATCGGGCGTGTGCGCGTAATCCACCACCACCAGGGGCGCATCGGGGCGCATGATGCAGTCCATGCGGCCGGTGGCAGGGCGGATTTGCGCCAGCGCGGCCAACACTTTATCGAGCGGATAGCCGTTGGCGCACAGCAAGCCCACGCAGGCGGCGAGGTTTTGCGCATTGAAGCGGCCGAGCAGACGGCTGCGCACTTCGCCGCTGCCCCACGGCGTATTCAGCACCACGCTCATGCCGTCTGAAGCGGCGGCAAATTGCGTAATACGGATATCTGCTTGCTCGCCAAATCCATAGCCATACACGGCCAAATCGGGGCGCCCGGCTTTCAGACGGCCTGCCAATGCCGCGCCAAATGGGTCATCAATATTAATCACCGCGTGTTGCAGGCCTTGCCAGTAAAACAGACGCGCTTTGATTTCGCCATAGGCTTGCATGCTGCCGTGATAATCGAGGTGGTCGCGGGTGAGGTTGGTGAAGATGGCGCTTTTAAAAGCCACGCCGTTTACGCGCAATTGATCAAGCCCGTGGCTCGACACCTCCATCGCCACATTTTTCGCGCCTTGGCGGGCAAAGTCGTGCAACAGGGTTTGCACCGCCACCGGATCCGGCGTGGTGTGGGTGCTCTCCTGCAAGCCGCCCCAAAAGCCGTTGCCTACCGTGCCGATAACGGCGGTTTTGCTGCCGAGCAAATCGCCGGCCTGCGCCAGCCATTGGCTCACCGAGGTTTTGCCGTTGGTGCCGGTGATGCCCCAAACATCGAGGCCGTCCCCGCCTAAAACATGCGGGGATGACGTTTCTGAAACATGGCCATACACAGCCGCGGCCACCATGCCGGCGCGGCTTTTCAAATCTTTGATGCCTTGGTTGGGCACTTTGCATTCAGACGGCCACGCAAACGTGCCGTCGTCATCCCAAAACACAAACGCCGCCCCGTTGTCGATGGCGGCGGGAATATAATGGCGGCCGTCTGCATATTCGCCTTGGCAGGCGATAAAGATATCGCCGGGGCGGATTTTACGGCTATCTGAATGCAACAGCCGCCCTGCTGCATGGTCACACAGCAGAGGCGGCAGTTGGGCTTCGGCCAAAGGGCTCAGTTCGCTGAACATAAACGGTTTTCCTGCATTAGGGTTTGGCTTGCGCCTGCACCATGGCGGCTTCTTTCAAAGGCTTGGTCGGCGACACGCCCAGAATATTCAGGCTGCCGCCCATCACTGATTTAAACACAGGGCCGGCAACAATGCCGCCGTAATAACCGTTGGCGCTCGGCTCGTCAATGCTGACGGCCACAATCACACGCGGATTCATCGCCGGGGCAAAGCCGATAAACATACCCACGTGTTTGTTGTCCACATAGCGGCCGTTTACCAGCTTGCGCGCGGTGCCGGTTTTCGCGCCCACATCAAAGCCGTCCACCGCGCCGGCGGTGCCGGTGCCGCCTTTTTCGGTAACTGAAATCATGATGTTGCGTACGGCTTTAGCAGTGGCCGGTTTGATAATCTGCTCGCCTTTGGGCGCGGCCTGCTGCTTCTCAAAGCTCACCGGCAGCAATTCGCCGTTGTGCGTAATCACCGTGTAGGCGCGCGCCAGTTGCAAGAGGCTCAGCTGCAAGCCATAGCCGAACGACATGGTGGCTTGCTCAATCGGCCGCCAATTTTGCCATTTGCGCAACATGCCCGCGCTCTCACCCGGAAAGCCCGAATGCATGCGCTGGCCTACGCCGATGCTGTGATAAAAATCATACATCTCCTGTGGCGAAAACATGGCCGAAAGACGGCTGGTGCCCACGTTGGACGATTTCTGCATAATGCCGCGCACATCCAGCGAGGGATACACATGGGTGTCGCGCACGGTGGCGGGGCCGATTTTATACGGATTGGTGTTAAACCAAGTGTTCACGCCCACTTTGCCCGAATCGAGCGCCTTGGCAATGGTGAAAGGCTTCATCGCCGAGCCCGGCTCGATCATATCGGTTACCGCACGGTTGCGGCGCTGCTCGCTGTCGGCATGGCCGGGGCTGTTGGGGTCGTAGGCGGGGCTGTTGGCCAGCGCCAGAATTTCACCGGTTTGCGCATCCAACACCACCACGCTGCCGGCTTTGGCACGGTGATGGCTCACGGCTTTATTCAATTCTTCATAAGCCAGCGTTTGAATACGCTGGTCGAGCGACATCACCATATTATGGCCGTTTTGCGGGTCGCGGTTACGCGGCGAATCGAGGCTGTCGACGATATTGCCTTTGTTGTCGCGCAGCACCACTTTGGCGCCATTTTCACCGCGCAAATCGTCTTCACGCGCCAGCTCCAGCCCTTCTTGGCCTTTGCCGTCGATGTTGGTGAAGCCGATTACATGCGCAAACAGATTGCCCATCGGATAATGGCGCTTGGATTCTTTTTGGAAAGCCAATCCTTTGATGCCCAAAGCCGCCACTTTATCGCTGGTTTGCTTATTGAGCTGGCGCTTCAGATAGATAAAATCTTTGTCTTTTTTCGCCAAACGCGCCTCGATGGTGTCCACCGGCACATCAATCAGCGCCGAGAGCTGCTGCAATTGCTCGGCGCTCGGCATTTCATCCATGCCCGAGGGCACGGCATAAAGCGATTCGGTCGGCGCGCTCAGCGCCAGGGTGGCGCCGTTGCGGTCGGTGATGGTGCCGCGTGAAGCCGGCAGCGCGATGGTGCGCACAAAGCGCTGGTCGCCCTGATTTTTCAGAAAATCATGCTGCGTGGTTTGCAAATACACCCCACGCCCCACCAAGGCGGCAAAGGCCAGCGCCAATCCGCCCAGCACAAAAGCAATCCGCCCGTTGGTGCTCACGGGTTTCTTGCCCTTGGGCTGCTTGGGCAGCATCTGCGGCTTGTATTCGTTTTTGATTAACATAGCAACTTCTCGTTTTTATAGTAGGTTTACTGCTTGACGGCCTGTCTAACTGCCTGCACTTATTTCACTTCCACCATTTTGGTGTCGAGCGCGCTGGGCGGGCGCAGATTTTGCTTTTCCGCTGCCGCCTTAATCAGCTGATGGTTGGCCAACTTGGCTTGGTCCAGCTTTAAGCGTGCGTAATCCTGCTCCAGATGGATTTCCTGCTTTTCGGCCTTATCCAGCGCAATGAATTGCTGGCGCGACCTGTCCTGCACGGTTACCGCTGCCAAGCCCGACAACAAAGCCAACACCAGCAGCATCACATTTAATTTATTCATTTCGCTATCAACAGCCTTTTGTACAACAGCCTTTTGTGTTCCGCTGCGGCTGGCTGTACACAGCCGGCCGCCTATCCTTCGAATTTGCCTTCAGTTCGCTCCGCCACCCGCAACACCGCTGATCGCGCGCGCGGATTCATTTGCACTTCGTTTTCAGACGGCTTCACGGCTTTGCCGATTAAAGCCAACGGCGGCTGCGGCAAATCGGCCTCTCTCACCGCCGCCCATTTCGGCAACGGCGCATGTTGCGAATGCTGCTTCATAAATTGCTTCACAATGCGGTCTTCCAGCGAATGAAACGCAATCAGCGCCAGCCTGCCGCCCGCGTTCAAACGCTGCACCGCCTGCGGCAACACAGCCTTTACTTCTTCAAGCTCACGGTTGATGAAGATGCGAACGGCTTGAAACGTCCGGGTCGCCGGGTCTTGTCCGCGCTCGCGAGTAAAGACGTTTTTCGCCACGAGCTGCGCCAGCTTGCCGGTTGTATCGATGGGTGCCGTTTCGCGTTGCGCCACGATGGCGCGGGCGATTTGGCGACTAAACCGCTCTTCACCATAATTTTTAATCACCTCGTGTATTTGCTGCTCATCCGCCACAGCCAGCCATTCAGCGGCAGATTGGCCGCGGGTGGTGTCCATGCGCATATCCAGCGGCGCATCAAAGCGGAAGCTGAATCCGCGCGCGCGCTCATCAATTTGCGGTGAGGAAATGCCCAAATCAAACAGCGCGCCATCTATCTTTTCAATGCCCAATTCATCCAAGGCCGTCTGAAACGTGGCAAAGCCGTTGTGCACCACGCACACCCGCTTATCTTGTGCCGCCAATTCATTGGCCACGGCAATCGCCTGAGGATCTTTATCAAACACCACCAAGCGGCCTTGGCTGCCCAGCTTCGACAAAATCAGCTTCGAGTGGCCGCCACGGCCAAACGTTCCATCCACATACACGCCGTTTTCACGGATATTGAGCGCGGCCACCGCCTCATTCAGCAAAACCGTAATGTGCCGGTGCACTTCTTGTGTGCTCATAGCTGCAAGTCCGTTTTGCTCAATTCAAACGCCAATTCATCGGGATCGATATCCAGCGCCTGATTCATCTCTGCTTCCCAATGCTCACGACCCCACAACTCCAAACGGTTGGCGCGGCCGACCAAGGTCACTTCCTTATCGAAATCCACGCGGCGGCGCAGATTGGCCGGCAGTAACACGCGCCCGGCGGTGTCGAGCTCCAAGGTGTCGGCATTGTGCAGCAGCAGATTTTGATAACGCTGCAAAGCCGGATTACCGGCCACTTTCAAGCCCAAAAGCTGCTTGGCCACGCCTTCCCATTCCGGCTCGGGGTAAACCAGCAGGCGGTGGCGCGAATCCAGCGTGGCCACCACGGCCGGCGTGTAATGGCGCAGCAGCAGCTCGCGGAACTTGGCAGGAATCGCCAACCGCCCTTTGCTGTCTATGCTGAGTTCGTGTACGCCGCCAAACACTTCGCCCCACTCCTTGGATAATTTCGGGTAATTGCCACACTTTGACACACATTACCCCACATGCCTACACTATAAAAAATTTTGCAAACTCGGTCAAATCGGCCTTTCTGTAAAAACAAGCGGCCAGACAAGCACTTATCGAAAAAAAAGCAGGCAGCCGCCCGCAAGGCAGCCGCCATTCCCGATATAAATCACTATATCTAGTATGAAATTCAAAGTTAAGCTACTACATATGGTATAAATCCACCACAAACCACAGCCTTGCAATCCGCGTTATAATAAACCCACGCCTCTTTAAAATTTACATTTATTAACAATGAATAGCCCACAACTTCCCGCCCCTTCTGCCACAGCCGCTGCCGCCAGCCAAGCGCTGTGCCGAATCATCCGCACTGAAATCCAAAACCACGGCGGCTGGATACCGTTTTCCCGCTTTATGGAGCTGGCGCTTTACGCCCCACAATATGGTTACTACACCGGCGGCAGCCACAAAATCGGCGGCAGCGGTGATTTTATTACCGCACCCACACTCTCACCGCTCTTCGGCCAAACCCTCGCCCGCCAACTCGCCGAGCTGCTGCCGCAAACCGCCGGCAACGTTTACGAATTCGGTGCCGGCACCGGCGCTTTGGCCGCCACCTTGCTGCAAAACCTTTCAGACGGCCTCAAACATTACTACATCATCGAAGTCTCACCCGAGCTTGCCGAGCGCCAGCGCGCCCACATCGCCGAAGCCGCCCCCGAAGCCGCCGGCAAAGTCACCCACCTCAGCAGCCTGCCCGACACCTTCGACGGCATCATCATCGGCAATGAAGTGCTTGATGCCATGCCGATAGAAATCGTGCGCCATGCGCATAATCAATGGCAGCAAATGGGCGTGACCCTGGCCGACGACAGCAGCTTTATCCAGCAGGCACAACCGCTGCCACCGAGCGCGCTCTCGCAGGCGGCCACTAGCTATTTCCCCCACTCGCCGCAGCCCTACACCAGCGAGCTGCACCCTGCACAACACGCTTTCATGCACACCCTGGCCGAAAAGCTGCAACGCGGCGGCATTATCCTGATCGACTACGGCTTCGATGCCGCCCAGTATTACCATCCGCAGCGCCACATGGGCACGCTGATCGGCCATTACCGCCACCACACCGTGCACGACCCGTTTTTCCACATCGGCCTCACCGACCTCACCGCCCATGTAAACTTCACCGACATCGCTCAAGCCGGCACCAATGCCGGGCTGGATTTAATCGGCTATGCCACGCAAGCCCATTTTCTACTCAACCTCGGCATCACCGACATCATGGCCCACCACGCCGACCCGGCTTCTGCCGACTATATCCGCAGTGCCGCCGCCATCCACAAACTCACCGGCCAACACGAAATGGGCGAATTATTCAAAGTGATTGCTTTCGGCCGCAATATCGGCATCGACTGGCAGGGCTTCAGCCACGGCGACATTTGCCACAAATTGTGATAAAAAGGCCGTCTGAAAAGGTTTCAGACGGCCTTTTTATTTAAATAAATCAAACAACAAAAAAATTATCATCAAATTATATTTGACAGCCAAACACCATTCCCTTATAGTACGCGCTTCACCAGTTGGCGAATTAGCTCAGTCGGTTAGAGCAGAGGAATCATAATCCTTGTGTCCGGGGTTCGAATCCCTGATTCGCCACCAAATATCGGGGGTATAGCTCAGTTGGTAGAGCGCTTGCATGGCATGCAAGAGGTCAGCGGTTCGATCCCGCTTACCTCCACCACATTCAGAAAGCCGGCTTTTCCGCCGGCTTTTTATTGTTTGAGCATTTCACCGCAATTTTATTCAAAATTCAATGCAAATAGCCGTCTGAAAATCTTGCAGACGGCTATTTGCATTGAGGGATCGTCATCACAACTGGCTGTTGTAATATTTATACGCCAAATCCATATTGTCAAACTGATGCAACTCACCCGCCTCAAGCACCATGGCATTATCGCAATATTGCTTCATGGCGCTGTGGCTATGCGACACTAAAATAATCGAACGGTCTTGGCGCTTTTCAAACAATTCATACTTGCACTTGGCAGAAAAGCGCGAATCGCCCACCGCAATCACTTCATCAATCAAATAGCAATCAAATTCCACCGCCAGTGACAAAGCAAAAGCCAGCCGCGCTTTCATGCCCGAAGAATAACGCTTCACCGGCTCATAAAGATACTGCCCCAGCTCGGAAAAATCTTCGGTAAAGGCCTTCACATAATCAATATCCACATCATAAATGCGGCAGATAAAGCGCAGATTGTCCATGCCCGTGAGGCTGCCCTGAAACGCACCGCTGAACGCCAGCGGCCACGAAATACTCATGCTGCGCTTGATTTCCCCATCTGTCGGTGATTCAACACCGCTAATCAGACGAACAAGCGTGGATTTGCCCGCGCCATTGCGGCCGAGAATACCCACTTTTTCGCCTTTTTGCAGCTCGAAATTAATATCGCTCAACACCGTGCGCCAGCCGGCGCGCGTTTGATAGCGCTTGGATACATGTTCAACAGAAATCACTGCGGCTCCACCCCTTTGCTGAGTTGACTCACCATCGCCAATCCAAAAAACAACAGCACCAGATTACACAACAACAAATACCACGGATTTTCATAAGTAATCACCGATGAGCCGAAATAGCCGGCACGAAACATTTCCGTGCCATGCACCATCGGAATCCACAGCACATATTCGCGGATTTGCGCCGGCAATGCATGCACAAAGAAAAACACCCCCGAAAGCGGCATCATAATAAAGCTCAACGTACCCCAAACTTTGCCGAATGCTTCAAATTTATATGCGACCGAACAAATCACCAATCCCAAGCCAATCGCAAACATCGCCATTAAAAACCAAGCCATCAACATATAAAACACATCGCTTGGCGGCGCAATCCAAGACATTGCCACAAAAAGGCCGACGATAACCACCTGCGCAATACTTGCGCCGGCAATCTCAAGCAGCATCCGCGCAAAAAGTGTATCCAATACACGCACATTGCGATGATACAGCAAACTGATATTGGCTCCGATGGCTCCAATGGCACGCGATGAGGCACTGCGCCACATCATCATCATTGGATAGCCGGTCATAACAAAAGCAAACATATTCAGTGATGACACTTGGTTGGCCCGGATATACCCCCACAAGCTCACAATCAGCAAAGTCATCAACAACGGCTCAACAAACAACCACAAAAAGCCGATATTGTTGCGCCCATAGCGGGTAATGATTTCGCGCATTAACAGCGCGCCGATTACCCGCCGTTGAATCGCCAGCGATTCCCAAAATGAAGTGTGATGCAGCGCTTTCATCAGTTTTTATGCTCACGAACACTGGCTATCAACAGGCTGAGAATGCCATACACAATCAGGCCGATAATCAATGTCGCAATAATGTTGTAAATCCGTGTAGGCAGCTGCGCCATATCCGGCACGCTGGGCTGCGACACCACCTCAAGATAAAGCTGCTGGCGGTCCGCCTCTGCTTTGGCATTTTCCAGCGAGGTAACCGCCACCGCCATTTGCTTCTCAGCCAATTCGTTTTCCAAAAAAAGGCGTTGATAATCCGCCGCCTGATTGGCAAGCGAATTATTGCCGCCGCCGAAAATCTGGCGCAGCTGCGAAGTGATTTCTTTGCGCAGGCTTTGTTCGCGCGCCTTAAGACCGGGAATTTGCGGGTTGTCGGGCGTAACCGCGCGCACCTGATCAAGCTGGGTTTGAATCACAATCAGCTCGTCTTGCAACTTGGATATCAAGCCCATTTGCACTTCAGATTGAGCTTTCAAATCAAAAATACCGTGTTTGGTGCGATATTCAGTAAGATTAGCCGCCGCTTCCTGCACCCGCTCTTCAGCCACTTTTACCGCATCTTCCGCATAACGGATGGTGTCTTTGCGCGCACGCGTATTGAGCTTATTGATTAAATCTTCGCCTTGTGCGAGCAGAGCCTGGTTGATTTTCGCCGACTCGCTAGCATTGAAAGAGGTAACCCCCAGCGTGGTGATACCGGAAATAACATCAAAATTAATACCGACTTTTTTCACATAATATTGATAAAAAGCTTCGTTGGAATCAAACCAACCAAAAGCATTGAAACGGCTGAAAAGATCGCCGTTTTCCTCATAAAATTGCCGTACCGGCAGCTTTTTCCCCAGCTCGCCCAAAGCCGTACGCGATTGCATATATTCGCGCACGGTGTAGGTGTCGTCTTGCGCACGCGAAAAACCGGCACCTTGCAAAATAGCGCCAATATCGCTTAAGGACGTCTGATTTTTCGATGAGCGCACCACAAAGCTTGATTCGGAAGTGAATTGATCTGAAGCCACCAGGCCAAAATACAACACTGATATAACGGTAGGGATAATCACGGTAATCCAAAGCAAAGGCGAGGCTTTAGCCAACCAAGATTTGGGCTTGTGCGCCAGTCGAGCTGCCGTGGCTTGTTTCGCTGCTTCGGCTTGTTTCGCTGCTTCGGCTTGTTTCGCTGCTTCG
>ERZ650302.1496-NODE-1496-length-12981-cov-26.932849_pt1 | contig 12981 bp, 10 predicted proteins | sample MGYA00376238_ERZ650302 | MGnify/ENA primary metagenome ERZ650302 (study PRJEB26733, sample SAMN07839298) | wastewater metagenome | biome: urban; feature: wastewater treatment plant; material: waste water | place: USA: North Carolina | collected 2016-04-28 ... | reverse complement strand
CGCGGCGGGCGTTGTTGATGGTGGACTCGATCTTGCCCCGGTGGCGCACGATGGCGGCGTCCTGCACCAGCCGCTCCACATCGGCCTGGTCGAAGGCGGCCACCTGCTCGGCGTCGAACTGGGCAAACGCGGCGCGAAAGCCCTCGCGCTTGTTCAGAATGGTCAGCCAGCTCAGGCCCGACTGAAATCCCTCCAGGCAGATCTTTTCAAACAGACGCCGGTCATCCGCCACCGGGAAGCCCCACTCGTGGTCGTGGTAGTGGCGGTACAGCGGGCTGGCCTTGCACCAGGCGCAGCGCGGGCAGGCTTCGTCATCCGCAAAAAGGCCCTCGGGCAAGGGGGCCGCGCTGTCGGGTGAAAGGGCTTCGTTCATGCGGCCATTCTAGGAAGGGGCCGCGCCACGCTGCTGACAACCCCGCCCACCCACCAGGACGCGCCATGTCGTACCCTTAGCACCTGTTCTGACACCATGCGCCCGCGTTTTCGCTTTTCCCGTTCCCGCTGTATCGCACTGGCCTGCGCGCTGGTGCTGCCAGCCCTGCTGCTGGGCTGCGCACAAACGCGCGATGCCCTGGGCTACTACTGGCAGTCGGCTCACGGCCACGCACAGCTCATTCAAGCCGCCCGGCCGCTGGACGAATGGATCGCCCAGCCGGGCACCCCACCCGCCCTGCGCACGCGCCTGCAGCTGGCCCAGCGCGCCCGCGCCTTTGCGGTGGCCGAACTGCACCTGCCCGACAACGCCAGCTACCGCCGCTATGCCGATCTGAAGCGCCCCGCCGCCGTGTGGAACGTAGTGGCCGCGCCGCCGGATGCGCTCACGCTGCACACCTGGTGCTTTCCGGTGACGGGCTGCATTGGCTACCGGGGCTACTTTGACCAGGCCGACGCGCAGGCCGAGGCCGACCGGCTGGCCGCCCAGGGGCTGGAGGTGGACGTGTACGGCGTGCCCGCCTACTCCACGCTGGGCTACATGAACTGGGCCGGGGGCGACCCGCTGCTGAGCACCTTTGTGGGCTGGCCCGAGGGCGACTTTGTGCGCCTGCTGTTCCACGAACTGGCGCACCAGGTGGTGTACGCCCAGGGCGATACGGTGTTCAACGAATCGTTTGCCACGGCGGTAGAGCGCCTGGGCAGCGCCCGCTGGATGGCCGAGCACAGCACCCCCGAGGCCCGCGCCGCCCTGGCCGCCAGCGAGCAGCGCCGCGCCCAGTGGCGCGCCCTGACCCGCGCCACCCGCGCCGAGTTGCAAGCCATTTATGAACAAAATCAGGCCGCAGCGCTTGATACACAAGCGCTAGCAGCTATCAAATCAGAAGCAATGCAGCGTTTTCGGGCCAGCTATGACCAGCTTCGCACGCAGTGGCTGGCGGCCATGCCCGGCAATACGCCCCACACCCAGCTGGCGGGCTACGACCGCTGGGTGGCCAAGGCCAACAATGCCAGCTTTGCAGCCCAGGCGGCCTATGACGAGCTGGTGCCCGCATTTGAAGCCCTGTTCGAACGCGAGGGCCGCGACTGGCCCCGGTTTTATGATGCCGTGCGACAACTCACCCAACTGCCCCAGCCCGAGCGCCACGCCGCGCTGCGGGCACTGGCAAAAACCTCTCAGTCTCTGACCCCATCCAAGGAGAAACCCGGTGTCTGACCTTCACATCCAACGCGACCACCACCTGGGCCTGCCCCGCGCCCGCGAAGTGGCGCGTGCCTGGGCCCGCAAGGCCGAGGAAAAATTCGACATGGAATGCACCTACGAAGAAGGCGACACGCAGGACACCCTGAGCTTCACCCGTTCAGGCGTCACCGGCACCCTGCTGGTGGACGCACAGCAATTCGACATGACGGCCAAGCTCGGCTTCCTGTTCAGTGCCTTCAAGGATCGCATCGAAACAGAAATCAGCGGCCAGCTCGACGAGCTGCTGGGCACGCCCAGCACCACTTCGGTGGCCTGACGTGCCCAGCATGGCCCCCAGCGTCCTCATCAGCGAAGTCGGCCCGCGCGACGGGCTGCAGTCCATCGCCACCACCATGCCCACCGCGCACAAGCTGCGCTGGGTGGATGCGCTGGTGGCCGCTGGCTTGCGCGAGATCGAGGTCGGCTCTTTCGTGCCCGCCAAACTGCTGCCGCAAATGGCCGATGTGGCCGAGGTGGTGCGCCACGCCGTGGCCCGGCACCCGCACATCACCGTGATGGCGCTGGCCCCCAACCTGCGCGGTGCTGAAGCCGCACTGCAGGCCGGGGCGCACAAGGTGACGCTGCCGGTGTCGGCCAGCGAGGCACATTCGCTGGCGAACGTGCGCAAAACACCCGCCGCCATGGTGCAAGAGCTGCAGGCCGTGGTGCAACTGCGCGCCGACACCGCACCGCATGCGCTGATTGAAGTGGGTCTGTCGACCGCCTTTGGCTGCACGCTGCAAGGCGCGGTGCCCGAGGACGACGTAATCCGCCTGGCCGTGCAATGCGCCGAAGCGGGTGTGGACGAGGTGGGCCTGTCTGACACTACCGGCATGGCCAACCCGGCCCAGGTGCGCCGCCTGTTCACCCGCCTGCGTGCCGAACTGGGCCCCAAGGCGGGCGCGGCCCACATGCACAACACACGCGGCCTGGGCCTGGCCAACTGCCTGGCCGCCTACGACGTGGGTGTGCGCACGTTCGACGCCTCGCAAGGCGGGCTGGGCGGCTGCCCCTACGCGCCCGGTGCCTCGGGCAACGTCGTCACCGAAGACCTGGTCTTCATGTTCGAAGCCATGGGCATCGCCACCGGCGTGGACTACAACCTGCTGATGGCCGCACGCGAAGCACTGCAAGCAGGCCTGCCTGACGAGCCCCTGTACGGCATGACCCCCCTGGCCGGTCTGCCCAAGGGCTGGCAGCCCGCCGCCTGACCCAGCCAAGCCCCGACGGAGACCGCCTTTTGGGCACCACCGCCCTGCCCCCGCACCGCCTGTACTACCTGCACAACTTTGTGCGTGCGCTCGACTGGCTGCGCACCCGCTATGCCGATGTGCTGGGCGCGCCGGAGCAGGACTTCTTCGCCCGCTTTGCACAACTGCCCGAGCCCGCACAGGCGCTGCTGGTGCGGCTGGTGATGCGACGCGGCCCGTGGTTTCGTGCGGGCAAGCTGGCGTATGAAGAGATTGGCGACATCCACACCGCCGCCGCGCCGCTGCTGGCCCTGGGCTGGCTCGATGCCACGGCCCCGATGACGCTAGCCGAGCTGTTTGCGGTACACACGCATCGCGAGGTGGCGACGTTGTTTGCCGCCACCTGCACGCACCAGGCCACCGCCAAATCGCAGACCAAGGCCGCGCTGCTGCAAGCCCTGCAACCGCACCACACCACCGCCCAACCCTATCGCCAATGGCACCCCACCAGCACCGAAGCCGTGTGGCGTGTGGCGCAAGAGGTGACGGCGCTGTGCACCCGGCTGCGGCTCATGTTCTTTGGCAACCTGCACCAAAGCTGGTCGGAATTCGTACTGGCCGACCTGGGGCTGTTCCAGTACGAAGTGGTGCCGTTTGATGCGCAATCGCGGGCGTTTCAATGCCGCGCCGATGTGGATCACTACCTTGTGCTGCACGCCCTGCGCCAGGCGCTGGACGATGGCGCAGAACGCCCGCCCCTGCTGGCCGCCGCAGTGCAAGCCACCAGCCCCAACCCCTGGCTGGAACGCCGCCGCGCCAAACTGCTGATGCGCCTGGGCGAGGCCTGCGAAAAAGCGGCCGACTGGCCACTGGCCGAGCAGGCCTATGCCCACAGCCAGCACCCCGGCGCACGGCACCGGCGCATCCGCGTGCACGAGCGCATGGGCCGCCATGCCGACGCGCTGGCACTGGCCCTGCTGGCGCTGGCCGCGCCCGAAAGCGAGGAAGAAGCCCAGCGCTTGGCGCGCATGCTGCCGCGCCTGCAGCGTGCCGCAGCGCAGCCAGGCAGTGCTGCCGCGCCCGCAGCCAAGCCCCCGCGCAGCGCCCGCACCCTGCCGCCCCCGCTGGAGCTGGCCTTGCCCTACCCCGGCCCGGCCACGTCGGTGGAATGGGCCCTGCGCGCACATTGGCACACCGATGAGGCGCCCGTTTACTACACCGAGAATGCGCTCATCAACAGCCTGTTCGGCCTGCTGTGCTGGCCCGCCATTTTTGCGCCGCTGCCGGGTGCGTTCTTTCACCCGTTTCAAGCCGCACCGGCCGACCTGAGCGCGCCCGATTTTGCAGAGCGCCGCTCGGCCTTGTTTGCCGAGTGCCTGCAGACGCTGAACGATGGCCGCTACCGCGCTCTCATCCGGGAGCGGTTTGCCAGCAAGCACGGTCGGCAGTCGCCCCATGTGTTCTGGGGGGCACTAAGCGAGCCGCTGCTCGAACTGGCCCTGCACTGTATTCCCGCCGCGCACCTGCGCCTTTTTTTTGAGCGCCTGCTGCAAGCCCCGGTGGCCCACCGCAGCGGCCTGCCGGACCTGGTGCGGTTCTGGCCCACACGTCCGGTCGAACAGCGCTACGAACTGGTCGAAGTCAAAGGCCCGGGCGACAAGCTGCAAGACAACCAGATCCGCTGGCTGCAGTATTGCCACGCCCACGGCCTGCCCGCCAGCGTGTGCCATGTGCGCTGGCTGGATGCGCCTGGCATGGAGCCCCTCATGGGCGCGACGGGCACATGACCACACCCCTTCCAACCTCGGCCCCGCTGACAGTGTCGGTGCGTGCCCTGTGCGCCTTCACGGCCCGCTCGGGCGACCTGGACCTGCGCTTCACCCCCGCCCCCAGCGCGCTGGAGGGCATGGAAAGCCACCGACTGGTGCAAGGCCGCCGGGGCGATGGCTACGAGGCCGAAGTGGCGCTGAGTGGCCTGTTCCAGCAGCTCACGGTGCGTGGGCGGGCCGACGGGTTTGACGCAGCCCGCCAGCAGCTCGAAGAGATCAAGACCTACCGGGGCCAGCTCGACGGGGTGCGCCCCCACCAGCGCGCCCTGCACTGGGCCCAGGCCCGCGTGTACGGCCACCTGCTGTGCCAGGCGCGGGGGCTCACGCGCCTGCAGGTGGCGCTGGTCTACGTGCAAACCGGCACGGGGCAAGAGACCGAGCTGGTCGAAACCCACACCGCCGCCGATCTGCAGGCGCACTTTGAGGCGCTGTGCGCGCGCTACCTGGCCTGGGCCCACAGCGAGCAGCAGCACCGCCAGGCCCGCGATGCAGCGCTGGCGGCGCTGACCTTTCCGCACGGCAGCTTTCGCGCCGGGCAGCGCGAGCTGGCCGTGGCTGTGTACCGCAACGTAGGGCCTGGCCACCGGGACGACAAGGATGGCAACGATAGCGGTGATGGCGGCGGTCGCTGCCTGCTAGCGCAGGCCCCCACGGGCATCGGCAAGACGCTGGGCACGCTGTTCCCGCTGCTGCAGGCCAGCGCGCGCAAGGGGCTGGACAAACTGTTCTTCCTGACCGCGAAGGGCACCGGCCATGCGCTGGCACTCGATGCCCTGGCCCGTGTGCACGAGCAACTGCGCACGTCTTCCCCCATCCCACCCCTGCGCGTGCTGGACGTACTGGCCCGCGACAAGGTTTGCGAGCACCCCGACAAGGCCTGCCACGGTGAATCCTGCCCGCTGGCACAGGGCTTTTACGACCGGCTGCCTGCCGCGCGCCAGGCCCTGGCGCAGCACACCAGCCTGTGGGATGGCCCCGCCGTGCGCACCACGGCGCTTGCGCACGGCATCTGCCCCTATTACCTGGCGCAGGAGATGGCGCACTGGTGCGATGTGGCGGTGGCCGACTACCACTACTTCTACGACAGCGCCGCCATGCTGTATGCACTGACGGTGGCGCATGGCTGGAAGGTGGGCGTGCTGGTGGACGAGGCCCACAACCTGCCCGACCGCGCCCGCCGCATGTACACCGCCGAGCTGCACCAGGGCACGCTGGCCGATGCCCGCGCGGCCGCCACCGGCCCCGTGCGCAAGGCGCTGGACGCGCTGCAGCGGCAGTGGAACGCCATCCACCGCGATCAGGTGGACGCGTACTGCGCCCACCCGGCCCTGCCCGAAGCCTTTGTGCAGGCACTGCAGCGCGCCATTGGCGCGGTGGCCGAGGCGCAGACCGATGCGCCCCTGCTGCCCGGCGACCCGGTGCTGGCGCTGTACCTGGACGCGCTGCACTTTGCCGCCATGGCCGAGCAGTTCGGCAGCCACGCGCTGCTGGACGTGACGCTGGACCCGCCGCGCTACGGGCGCCGGGGTCGCTCCAGCACGCTGTGCATTCGCAACGTGGTGCCCGCCCCGCACCTGGCAGCGCGCCACGCGGCAGCGCACAGCAGCGTGCTGTTCTCTGGCACGCTCACGCCGCCTGCGTTTTACCGCGACCTGCTGGGCCTGCCGCCCGATACGGGCTGGGTGGATGTGGAGTCGCCCTTTCACAGCGGGCAGCTGGCGGTGCACACGGTGGGGCACCTGTCCACCCGCTTTGCCGACCGGGCGCAGTCGCTGGTGCCCATCGCCCACCTGATGGCCGAGCAGTTTGCGCGCCTGCCAGGCAACTACCTGTGCTTTGCCAGCAGCTTTGACTACCTGCAGCGCATTGCGGCGCAGCTGCAGCAGGCCCACCCCGAGGTGCCCCAGTGGCAGCAAACCGCGGGCATGGACGACGCGGCACGCCAGGCGTTTCTGGACCGCTTTCAGGAAGGCGGCCAGGGCATTGGCTTTGCCGTGCTGGGCGGGGCGTTCTCAGAAGGGGTGGACTTGCCCGGCCACCGGCTCATTGGCGCCTTCATCGCCACGCTGGGGCTGCCGCAGGTCAACCCGGTGAACGAAGAAATGCGCCGCGCGATGGACCGGCACTTTGGCGCGGGCAAGGGGTATGACTACACCTACCTCTTCCCGGGCCTGCGCAAGGTGGTGCAGGCGGCGGGCCGGGTGATTCGCACCGAGCAAGACCAGGGCGTGGTGTTCCTGATCGACGACCGTTACCGCCGCGCCGCAGTGCGGGCCCTGCTGCCCGGGTGGTGGGCACTGGATCGGGCACCGCCGCACCAGCCCGGCGGGTAAACGCCGGCCCCAAAAACAAAGCGGCCCGCAGGCCGCTGGAGGGCAAGGCACCACGGAAGGTGGCGCCTTGAAAACTGCGATCAGCTCAGCTCGGTAATCAGGTCGATGTACTGCTGCTTGGCGGCATCGGCTGCGGTGCCCTTGAGCTTTTCCCAGGCGTCCCACTTGGCACGGCCCACCATGTCGGAGAAGCTGGGCTTCTTCTCGGTGTTGTCGCCCACGGTGGCTTGCTTGTAGAGGGCGTAGATCTTGAGCAGGGTCGCGTTGTCGGGGCGCTCGGACAGGTTCTTGGAATTGGCGACGGCGGCTTCAAAAGCGGCGTTCAGGTCGGACATGCGGTTGTCTCCGTATCGGATGGGGAAAGGATGCAAAAAAGCGCAAAAAATGAGCCGCGCCATCTTAGAGCCTCTGCCCGCCACTGCCCAGTGCGGCGGCCGGCGAGCGACGTCCACACGACACTCCCCGGCTGCGCCAGCAACGCATGGGCCTTCACCAAAATGCTCATATTTTGATAGCTAACCGCGCTTACCAGATAAGCGCTGCAGGGCTTTTTTATCAACAACCCGTCAAACCATCCACCGCCTGGAACAGCGACTGCCGCGCCTGGCTGATGATCTGGCCTTTCCATGCATCGGTGTCGGTGTAGAAGGCGGCCAGCATCTGGGCCTTGATCTGTGCGGCCAGCTCGGCCGGGGCTTCGGGGTGGATATTGAGCCAGTGCTCGGCGCGCAGGGCCTGGATGACTTCGGTGACCGGCACGGTGCCGTATTCCATGGCAATGCCGGTGTATTCGGCCTGTGGGCACTCGTCGTAGATGGCAGTCCACATCAGCCCCGTGAGGAAGGCCGAGGTAGATGAGCCGTCGTAGATGGAAGTGACAGGCGTTGCGCCACCGCCATCCCACCATTGGCGCGCACGCTTCACGGCGGCAGCATCGTCCTTGCCCGCGTAGATGCGCTCGCCCAGGCCGCTGGGGCCCAGGCCGGTGTGCAGATCGATCCAGGCCAGGCGCTGCGCACGGGTACCGTGCTCGCGCAGTACCTGGCGCAGGGTCTGGTTGCTCCAGGTAGGTGCGGTGCCGCCATAGAACAAGCCCTGCGCAAACTCGTGCTGCCCGCGGGTGATGGCGGCCTGCCAGGCAGACTCGCCGCGCTCGGCGATAAACGCTTGCACGGCCTGCACGTTGGCGGCGTTGGGCGGCCACACATCGGGCAGCAGCAGGGGAGCTACCTCGCGGTAGGCAGCGTTGTCCGGCAAAGGCCCGGTGAAGGAGTGGAAGTTGCGGTTGAGATCGACGTTTTCGTGCGTGGCGCGCCGAATGTGCGAGAAGCCGTACGGGTTGAGCGCATGGATGTAGAGCACCGCCACGCCGGCATCGCGCGCCTTGGCTCGCCACTCGGCGTCGTGCAGCGCAAACACCTGCACGCCGCTGCCGCAGTAGCCCTCCACCCCGTGGCAGGCGCTGCTCACCATCAGCAGCTTGTCTGCGCCACGGGGGCCATCCAAAGCCACGTCCATGGCCAGCACTTCACCTTCACGCCCGGCCAGCGGGTGGGTGTGGGACTCCACCTCCAGCCCGCCTGCGGCGGCGGCCTCCAGAAACTTCCGGCGGGCTACCGCGTAGGTGGGCGAAAAGGCTTCGGGGATACCAATCATGGAACGGTTCTTTCAGTCAACGGCAGGGCAGGTGGGGTGGTCTCTCAGGCAGCCTTGGCCTGGGCCGCCAGCCATTCTTCGGCCAGCCGCACCCAGAACGTGCCGCCCAGCGGGATCAGGTCGTCATTGAAGTCGTAGCTGGGGTTGTGCAGCGTGCAAGGCCCGCCGCCGTGGCCCATTTCGCGGTGGCTGCCATCGCCGTTGGCAATGAACAGGTAGGCGCCCGGTTTGGCCTGCAGCATGTAGGCAAAGTCTTCCGCGCCCATGCTGGGCTCCTGGTCCAGCGCCTTGTCTTCGCCCACGATGCTGGCCATGACCTTGCGGGCAAACTGCGCTTCGGCCGGGGTGTTGATGGTGGGCGGGTAGTTGCGCACAAATTCAAAGTCGCACACCGCGTCGTGCGCGGCGCAGGTGTGCTCGGCCACCTGGCGCATGCGCTTTTCAATCAGATCGAGCACTTCAAACGAGAAGGTGCGAACCGTACCTTGCAACTCGCAGCTGTCGGGCACCACGTTGGTGGCCTCGCCCGTGTGGATCATGGTGACCGAGATCACCCCCGCATCCACCGGCTTCTTGTTGCGGCTGATGATGGTCTGGAAGGCCTGCACCATCTGGCAGGCAATCGGCACCGGGTCCACCCCCATGTGCGGCATGGCTGCGTGGCCGCCCTTGCCGCGCACGGTGATCTTGAATTCGCTGGTCGATGCCATCACCGGCCCCGCACTGGCGGCCATGGTGCCTGCGGGCATGCCCGGCCAGTTGTGCATGCCGTACACGGCCTGCATGGGGAATTTCTCAAACAGGCCGTCTTCAATCATCACGCGGGCGCCGCCGCCACCCTCTTCCGCAGGCTGGAAGATGAGGTACACCGTGCCGTCAAAGTTGCGGTGCTTGGCAAAGTGCTGCGCCGCTGCCAGCAGCATGGCCGTGTGGCCATCGTGGCCGCAGGCGTGCATCTTGCCGTGGTGTTTGCTGGCGTGCTCAAAGGTGTTGAACTCCTGCATGGGCAGGGCGTCCATGTCGGCGCGCAGGCCAATGGCACGCCCGCAGGCACCGCCGTCGCGGCCATGCACGATGCCCACCACACCCGTCTTGCCCAGCCCGCGGTGGATGGGAATGCCCCATTCGGTGAGCTTGCCCGCCACCACATCGGCGGTGCGCACTTCTTCAAAGCACAGCTCGGGGTGGGCGTGGATATCCCGGCGCACCGCTGCAATACCCGCGGCCTGGGTGACGATGGAGTCGATAACGTTCATGATATGTGTCCTTACGATCCTGCAGTCTAGCCCGTGAGCAACACGGGGGCCAGTGCGGGTTTTTATCGGTTCTTTTGCCCCCAGCCAAGGCACGCCATGCTCTCACCCCACGCCCTCGAACTTGCACAAACCCTGGTCCGCATGAACACCGTCAGCCAGAACTCGAACCTGGAGCTGATCCACTTTGTGCGCGACACCCTGACCCAACTGGGCGTGAAAAGCCGCCTCACCTACAACGCCGATAAGACCAAGGCCAACCTGTTTGCCACGCTGGGCGAGGGCAAGCCCAGCGGCATCATTCTTTCGGGCCACACCGACACCGTGCCCTGGACGGGGCAGGACTGGAGCATGGACCCGTTGAGCGCGCTGGTACAGGACGGCAAGCTCTATGGCCGTGGCAGTGCTGACATGAAAGCCTTCATCGGCCTGGCAGTGGCCCACGCAGAAGCCTTCCTGAACAGCCAGGCCCCGTTCGCGGTGCACTTCGCCTTCAGCTACGACGAGGAAGTGGGCTGCTTTGGTGTGAAAGAGCTGATTGCCGACCTGCGCGACGCCGGCATCAAGCCCCTGGCCTGCATTGTGGGTGAGCCCACGCTCATGGTGCCCGCCATTGCCCACAAGGGGGTGTACCGCTACAAGTGCTGCGTGCGCGGCAAAGAGGCGCACTCGTCGTTGACCCCACACTCTGTCAACGCGATTGAAATGGCGGCCCGCGTGGTGGGTCGCGTGCGCGACATGGCCGAGGGCTTTGAGCAGCACGAGCCCCGCTTTGAAGGCTTTGACGTGCCCTTTTCCACCGCCAGCGTCGGCCAGTTCCACGGTGGCATTGCCGACAACGTGGTGCCGCGCGACGCCGAATTCCGCTACGAATTCCGCGACCTGCCCACGGCCAACGCCGCCCAGATGCAAGCGGAAGTGCTGGCCTATGCCAAGTCGCTGGAGCCCGCGATGAAGAAGGTGGCGCCAGACGCAGGTTTTGGCTTTGAGACCATCTGCGAGATCCCGAGCTTCCTGGGCAGCAAGGACGACGCCGTCACCCGTCTGGCCCAGCGGCTGAGCGGCGAAGCCGGCACCACGCTGGTGGCCTTCGGTACCGAAGCCGGGCTGTTCAAAAACGCCGGCATCCCCACCGTGGTGTGCGGCCCCGGCAGCATCCAGCAAGCCCACCAGCCCGACGAGTTCGTGACCCTGGAGCAGCTGGGGCGCTGCGAGGCGTTCATGCAGGGGCTGGCGAATACCCAGTCCATGGACTGACGCCGCACCTGTCCCACCATCAGACACAAAAAAAGCCCGGCACTTTCGCGCCAGGCTTGGATGGACACTGCAGGGCTTGCGCAGCGTGTCAGGTTCTCACCCGGCCATCGCCGGTGAGCATGGACATCTCCACAAAGCTGGATGCCGTGTGGTCATTCGCGCCAAACGACACCGGAAAGCCCGAAATCACCTGGGTGCCCAGGCCTTCCATGCCAGAGATGAAACTGTCGCGGCTGATCTTGCCGCTGGCTGCGGCCTGGCGCAGGCCTTCGGTGAAGATGCGGGCGGCCAGGAAGCCTTCCATGCTGGAGTAGTTGGGCTGCACCTTGTCGCCCGCCTTTTTGATGGCGTCCAGAAACTCGCGGGTGATCTGGCGCGAGGGCTGGTAGGGCGACGGCACCACCTGCGACACCACCACACCGGCGCCATCCTTGCCCAGCTCGTCAGCCAGGGCCTGCGTGCCCACGAACGACACGTTGTAGAACGTGCCGCCGAAACCTGCCTTGCGGGCGGCGCGCACAAAGGCGGCGCTGGCGCCGTAGGCGGCGATCTGCACCACCGCATCGGGCTTGGCGGCCACCAGCTTTTCCACGGCGGCGGCCACGTCCACCGAGTTGCGCTCCACCGTGGCGGCGCCTGCCAGGGGCAGCTTGTGCTCGGCCAGCGCCTTGTTCACGCCGTCAAGCCCGGCCTTGCCATAGGCATCGTTCTGGTGGAACACGGCGATCTTCTTGATGCCCAGGTTGACCAGTTGGCGCACGATGAGCGCGGTTTCGTCGTAGTACGAAGCCCGCACATGGAAGATGAGGCGATTGAACGGCTGGCGCAGCGACTCGGCCCCCGTGAACGGGGCGAAAAACGGCACCTTGGCCTGGTTGAACAGGGGCACTGCCGCCAGGCTGGTGGGTGTGCCCACATAGCCAAACAGTGCAAACACGTCGTCAGCGATGAGCTTGCGGGTGTTTTCTGCGCAGCGGTCGGGCTCGTAGCCGTCGTCCAGCGTGCGGATTTCCACCATGCGCTTGCCCACGCCACCGGCGGCGTTGAGCTGGTCAAAAAACAGCTTGGCCCCCTGGTTGAACTGGATACCCAATTGCGCGGCAGGGCCTGAAAATGCAGCAGACTGCCCCAGCACGATGCGGCCTTCGCTTTGGGCCCGTGCCACGCCGAAACCGGCCAGCGCGGTAGCGCCAATGCCTAGGGAAAACTGTCTGCGGTTCAAAACGGAGGGTTGCATGGTGGGTGTTGAGGGTTGGTTTTGTGTCAGGGGCAACGTATAACCGCCACACCGGCCCTTGCTGCAGCGCGGGCAAGTCGCGAGCTTGCGTCCACAAATCATTACAGTCGAATTTTCAGACGGCCACGAACAAATGTCTGCATTTATTAGCGAAAACCCCACACCCGCAGCGCCTCTGAGCATTCGGGGCGCCTGCCCGCATGACTGCCCCGACACCTGCGGCCTGGTCACCACTGTGGAAAACGGCGTGGCCACCCGGGTGCAAGGCAACCCGGACCACCCCCACACCGATGGCGTGCTGTGCGCGAAAGTGAGCAAGTACACCGAGCGCACTTACCACCCCGAGCGCATCCTCACGCCGCTCAAGCGCAGCGGCGCCAAAGGCAGCGGCCAGTTCACGCCCGTGACCTGGGACGAAGCGCTAAGCGACATTGCCCAGCGCCTGCAAGCCATTGCCGCCCGCGCCCCCGAGGCCATCCTGCCCTACAGCTATGCAGGCACCATGGGCCTGGTGCAGGGCGAGAGCATGGACCGCCGCTTCTTCCACCACC
>ERZ650302.1494-NODE-1494-length-12986-cov-14.937669_pt1 | contig 12986 bp, 11 predicted proteins | sample MGYA00376238_ERZ650302 | MGnify/ENA primary metagenome ERZ650302 (study PRJEB26733, sample SAMN07839298) | wastewater metagenome | biome: urban; feature: wastewater treatment plant; material: waste water | place: USA: North Carolina | collected 2016-04-28 ... | reverse complement strand
CCCCAGGTGAATACCGTGGGGCCTGATGTTTTTTGCCCGGCCGGTGTGCTGGCCGGGTGTCTGGCGCGGGCTTAATTCGCCATTTGCTCGGCCTGAATCGCCGTCAGCGCAATGGTGTAAACAATATCGTCCACCAGCGCGCCGCGCGACAGGTCGTTGACCGGCTTGCGCAGGCCTTGCAGCATCGGGCCGACGCTGACCACATTGGCCGAGCGCTGCACCGCCTTGTAGGTGGTGTTGCCGGTGTTGAGGTCGGGGAAGACAAACACATTGGCGCGGCCGGCCACCGGGCTGTCCGGGGCTTTTTGCCGGCCGACGCTTTCCACGCTGGCGGCGTCGTATTGCAGCGGGCCATCCACCAGAATATCCGGGCGGCGCTGGCGCACCAGCTCGGTGGCGGCGCGGACTTTTTCCACATCGCTGCCGGCGCCGGAGCTGCCGGTGGAATAGGAAATCATCGCCACGCGCGGCTGAATGCCAAAGGCCTTGGCCGAGTCGGCGCTCTGGATGGCGATGTCGGCCAGCTCTTCGGCGCTGGGGTCAGGGTTCACCGCGCAGTCACCGTACACCAGCACCTGATCCGGCATCAGCATGAAGAACACGCTGGAGACAATACTCGAGCCCGGCGCGGTCTTGATGAATTGCAGCGCCGGGCGGATGGTGTTGGCGGTGGTGTGCACCGCGCCCGACACCAGGCCGTCCACGTCGTTCACCGCCAGCATCATGGTGCCCAGCACCACGCTGTCTTCCAGATATTGCTCGGCCATGTGCGCGGTCATGCCCTTGTGGCGGCGCAGCTCGACCAGCGGCGGCACGTAGCGGGCGCGGGCGTGGTCAGGGTCGAGGATTTCCAGATCAGCCGGCAGGGTGATGCCCTGGGCGTCGGCCACTTTTTGCACGGCTTCCGGTTTGGCCAGCAGCACGCAGCGGGCAATGCCCTTCTGGTGGCAGATCACCGCCGCCTCGACGGTGCGCGGCTCGTCGCCCTCGGGCAGCACAATGCGCTTGCCGGCGTGGCGGGCGTGTTGAATCAGCTGGTAGCGGAAGGCCGGCGGCGACAGTCGTACTTCGCCCGGCTGGCCAATGCGCGAAATCAGCCGATCCAGGTCCAGCCGCTCGGCGACAAAATCCACCACCCGTTCCATGCGCGCCAGGTCGTCCACCGGCACATGGTGCGACATCTGCGTCAGCTGGCGGGCGGTGTCGAAGGTTTCCAGTTCGGTGGCCAGCACCGGGAAGCTGGCGTGTTCGTTGATCTGGCACAGCGCCTGCAGGTGCGGGTGCGGCAGCGAATTACAGGTCAGCAGCAGGCCGGCCAGCGGCACACCGCGCTGGGCGGCCATGGCGGTGGCCAACACCACATCGTCGCGGTCGCCGGGGGTGATCACCAGCGCGCCGGGCTTGAGCCGGTTGATCAAATGGGTGATCGAGCGCGCGGCAATCAGCATATCGCTGACCCGTGCCGAATGCAGCCGTGCCGGCGCCAGCACCCGGGCGTTCAGGTGTTGGGCGATGTCCAGCGTGCGCGGCGCGGCAAAATTGTTGGACAGCGGAATGGTGCCCAGCAGCGGCAGGCGGCGTGCCTTGGCGGTGGCGGTGAGCTGGGCGATGTCCAGGGTGTAATCCCCCGGCGCGACGTCTTCGCGCACCTTATTGATGATGTAGCCGGCAAAGCGGTTATTGTGTGACTCCGCCGACTGGCGGGCGGCGACTTCGATTTGTTCGGCCAGGTCTTGCGCCGACAGACGGGCCGCAGAGCCGACAAAAATGGTTTCTGCGTTCAGCGTGCGGGCAATCTGGGTATTGAGCTGCGGCGCGTAGACATGGTTGGCGTCGGCCGCCAGGCCTTCCACCACCACCACATCATTGTGGTCCACCACTTGCTGATACAGGCTGACGATTTCTTCCAGCAACTGGTCGGTCTGGCCGGCGCCCATCAGTTGTTCGGCGCGGGCAAAGTCGATTGGCGGCGGGGTGTCCAGGCGGAACAGGCTGGAGGCGAAGTGGCTGGAGCGCTCGGGCCCGGCGCCGGGGTCGCGCTGTTGCGCCACCGGTTTGATGAAGCCGACTTTCAGGCCACGGCGCTCAAGCGCGCGCACCAGGCCCAGCGCCACCGAAGTCAGGCCGACGTCATAGCCAACCGGGGAGAGGTAGAGGGCGTGCATGAATTTCCTTTGCCGTTGGAAGAGGGTTGCGCCGGCCGCCGGCTGGACAGGCAAGCCCACCAGGCGTGGCGCGACCCGGGTTGCATCATGATCAGAATAAAATCAGAACGTCAGGACAAAAGCACAAGGCCGCGCAGTGCGCGGCCTTGTTCAGTCTGGTGTCACACGCCTGCCAGGGCAAACGTGTCGCGGGCAATCAGCAGTTCTTCATTGGTGTTTACCACCAAGACGGTGCGGCTGCCGGCGGCGTGAATCGGGCCGGCCACGCCGCCCACACAGCGGGCGTTGGCGGCGCTATCCACGGCAAAGCCCAGCAGGCCCAGCCGCGCCAGCACCTGCTCGCGCACCCAGGCCGAGTTTTCGCCAATGCCGCCGGTGAACACCAGCGCGTCCAGGCGCGGCAGCGCGGCGGACAGGCCGGCGATATGCTTGGCCAGGCGGTAGCAGAACACCTCCAGCGCCACCCGCGCGCCCGCGTGGCCTTCTTCGGCGGCGGCTTGCAGGGTGCGGCAGTCGTTGGACAAGCCGGAGAGGCCCAGCAGGCCGCTCTTGCGGTTCAGCAGGTCAATCACTTGATCAGCCGATTGATTCAGCGCATTGCCGATGAACTGCACCAGGCTGGGGTCGATGTCGCCCGAGCGGGTGCCCATCACCAGGCCTTCCAGCGGGGTCAGGCCCATGGTGGTGTCCACGCTGTGGCCATTCAGTACGGCGGCGGCCGAGGCGCCATTGCCCAGGTGGGCGGTGATCAGTGCGCAGTCTTGCAGCGGGCGGCCCAGCAGCTGGGCGGCTTCGGCGGCGACATAACGGTGGCTGGTGCCATGAAACCCATAGCGGCGCAGGCCGTGTTCGGCGTACAGGCTGTGTGGAATGGCGTACAGATAGGCATGCGCCGGCATGCTCTGGTGAAACGCGGTGTCGAATACCGCTACATGCGGCAAACTGGGGAAGCACCGGCGCGCTACGCGCACGCCAATCAGATTGGCCGGGTTGTGCAGCGGCGCCAGACGGGCGCAGGCGTCGATTTCGGCTTCGACGGCGTCGTCGATGCGCACCGAGCTTTTAAAGCGCTCGCCGCCGTGCACCACGCGGTGGCCCACCGCGCCGATGCGGGTGGTCAGTCCGCTGGCGTCCAGCACGTCCAGCACCGCGCGCATGGCAGCTTCGTGGCCGCCACCGGCCAGGGTCACGCCGTGGCGGTCTTCGCCCAGTCGGGCGCTCAGGCTGGCTTCCGGGCTACCCAGTCGTTCGGCCAGGCCGGTCAGCGCGGCGACACCGGTGCGTGGGTCGATGGCGGCAAATTTCAGCGAGGAACTACCGCAATTAATCACAAGAACATGGTCGGTCATCAGCACATCCGCTCTTCAGAAACGCTGGCGCGCCAGTTCGGGCACAAGCGCGCAAAAACAAGAAAAAACAGTCCGCTGCGCGGTGGAAGGGACAGGCTGCCCGAACTATACCGCGCGGGGATGTTGCGTCGCAACAAAATACTTGGACGTTTGATTTGTCGCAAGTTTTGTCCAGAAAACTTCTGCCACCCCCGGAAGAAGCCGGGCAAAACGGCAAAATCGATTGATTTTGCACAATTTATATTGCAAAAAACGCTTGCCCCCCACCCCGATTTTGGGGACAATCCCCCGCCTTCCTGACGGCTGTCTGGCGTGTGCGCCTGCAACTGTTTGTGCCTTCATACCGTAAACTCGTTTTGGCGAGATTCGGCTGGTCTTGATTCTTCTACCTTTGTGGGGATTGGGAATAATGTCTGATCTGGCTTCTGCGCAACTGCTTACCGCATCCGCCGCGCAACTTCCTGTCTATACCTATTTTGATCCGGCGTATTACGAGCTGGAACAGCAACTGCTGTTCGCCGACGCGCCGCAATACTATGGCCATGCCCTGATGACGCCGAACGTGGGCGACTATCACACCCTGGAGTGGATGGGCCATGGCAAGATGCTCAAGCGCAACGAAGACGGCATTCAATTGCTGTCCAATGTCTGCCGCCATCGCCAGGCCTTGATGCTCAAGGGGCGCGGCAACACTGAACACATCGTCTGCAATATCCATGGCTGGACCTACAACAACCAGGGCAAGCTGATTGGCGCGCCGCATTTTCATCAGCAGCCGTGCCTGGACCTGGGCCAGACCCAGCTGACCGAATGGAACGGCCTGTTGTTTGACGCCCGCCGCGACATCGCCGCTGACCTGGCGCGCCTGGGCGTGGCCAAGCACATGACGTTTGACGGCTACGCCTATCACGAAACCGTCATCACCGAATACAACTTCAACTGGAAAACCTTCATCGAAGTGTATTCGGAGGACTACCACGTTGACCCCTTCCACCCCGGCCTGGGCAATTTCGTCAATTGCGGCGAACTGAAGTGGGAATGGGGCGAGCAATACCATGTGCAGACCGTCGGCGTAAAAAACGCCCTGGCGCGCTCGGGCAGCAAGGTGTACTCGGAATGGCACCAGCAGGTGCTGCGCCGCTACGCAGAAAAACAACCGGAATTCGGCGCCATCTGGCTGACCTACTACCCCAATATCATGGTGGAGTGGTATCCGCATGTGCTGGTGGTCAGCGTGGCGGTGCCCAAGGGCCCGGAAAAAACCACGGTGATCACCGAGTTTTACTACCCGGAAGACATCGTCTGGTTCGAGCCGGAATTCATCCAGGCCGAGCAGGCGGCGTACTTCGAAACCGCCGTCGAGGACGACGAAATCTGCTACCGCATGCACGAGGGCCGCAAGGCGCTGTGGCTGCGCGGTGAGTCGGAAGTCGGCCCGTATCAGTCGCCGACCGAAGACGGCATGCAGCACTTCCATGAGTTTTATCGCCGCAAGATGGGCGAAGCGCTGCGCGGCTAAGCCAAAACAGCAGCTGAAACACCCCGCCACGGCGCGCCGGATGAATGTCCGGCGCGCCGTGGCGTTTTTAGGGTCGCTCACAAAACCCAGCGTAGCGGTCCTGGCTAGGCGTGTGACCGCAGACAGTACGGTCACACCACAACGCCAGGGGGTTTTGTGAGCGGCTCTTATTGGCTGGGGGCGATCATCCTGCCATCCATATCAACGACCTGCGGCTTTTTTGTCTGCCTTGTTGGCGTGTTCAAGTGAAACATTTCTGTCTGGTGTGATAAGCCTTTTTTTATCCCTCTGTTCATGTTATTTTCATAAATTGTCATGCTGCGACCTGCCGCACGGGTCTGGCAAAACCAAGTTCCACCTTTCTTGATATGCCAAGGCTGACAGCCATCACACCTCACCGAGGTGTGATTGTCGCGCACGCAGTCAGCGATGCGCCCACGACAAAGGAGATCGCACCATGTCGTATCGCACCATGCCCCTGGGTCGGCAAATCCTGTTGCCGGCCATGCTGCTGCTGGTCCTGGTTTTTACCATCATGATTGCGCTGACGGCCTGGCTGACTGGCCAGGCGGCCATGGCGCAGGCACAGCTGGAGCTGGGCAATGAGGTTCGGCTGGTGGTGGGAGGGCTGGACAGCGAGTTTGACAGCGCCAAGGCACGCGGCGCCCGCCAACTGCATTTTTTCGAGCAGTTTCTGGGTGGGGCGGTACAGCCAGGTGAAGGGCTGCACCCCACAGGCGGACTGGCCCTGCCGATCCTGAGCGTGAATGGCGTGATGCTCAACAGCCACCACGAGCCGCTGGAGCGTTTCAAGAGCCTCACCAGCGAAGAAGCCGCCATTCTGACCGTATACCAAGGCAAGGTTTACCGCTTGTCCACGCTGCTCAAGCGTGACGGCAAAGCCATGGACGGCACCGCGCTGGCCGACAACGATCCGGTAGCCAGGGCATTGCTGGCCGGCGAGGATTATCAAGGCATGGTGGTGCGCAATGGCAAGTATTACTTCAGCAATATCCGTGCGCTGAAAAATGCCCAGGGCCAGGTGATTGGCGGGCTGTCGGTGCGCATAGAGCTGGCCGACACCCTGGCGCGCTTGCGCACCCTGTATGGCCGCATTGTTGCCGGCAAGACCGGCTATGTGACCATTGCCCACCCCAGTGGCGACGACAAGACCATTGGCGAGTTTATTGTCCACCCCAAATTTCAGGGCAAGATTATCGGCGAGGTGGTGGGCGAAGGCCCAACCCGGCAATCCGCGTTGGACAATATCCGTTTTGAGGGTGGGCTGCGCCAGTATCTGTGGCCGTCCGAGCAGGGGCTGCGCGAGCGCATGGCCATGGTGGGTTGGTCAAAAAACTGGAATTTTCAGGTCACCATCGGCAGCTGGACCGACGAATTCATGGCCGACAGCGTACATTTGCGTGGCATTCTGGCTGCGGTCAGCCTGGGTGGCCTGGCCTTGTGCTCGGTGTTGATCTGGCTGCTGGTGCGCCACCGGCTGCGACCCTTGCGTGGGATTGTCGATGCGGTCACGGCGCTTGGCCAGGGAAATCTGCAAGTCAGTGTGCCGCAGCGACGCACCGACAGCCACAATGAACTGGATCAACTGGGCCAGGCGCTGAACACCACGGTCGGCCAGGTGCGCAGCCTGCTCAGCGACATCACCACGGCCGCCGGCCAGGTTGGCGAATCCGCCGCCAGGCTGGACACCCGTTCGGAAGAGCTGGTGCGTCGTGCCGGCACACAGGCACAGGCCGCCGCGGCAATGGCGGCCTCGGTAGAACAACTGTCGGTCAGCATCCGTCAGGTGGCCGATCATGCCCATACTGCTTCGACCCTCAGTGCCGAGGCGCTGCACAGCTGCCAGACCGGGCGCAGTGTGGTCACCGGCAGTGCTGACGATATGCGCGCCATGGCCGACGATGTCCGGCAGACTGCCAGCGCCGTGCTGGCACTGGGCGAGCAGTCGCGGCTGATTTCCAGTGTGGTGGAGGTGATTCACGACATTGCCGACCAGACCAATCTGCTGGCCTTGAATGCCGCCATCGAGGCAGCCCGTGCCGGGGAATCCGGTCGGGGTTTTGCCGTGGTGGCTGATGAAGTGCGCAAGCTGGCCGAGCGCACTACCGCTTCTACCCGGGAAATTGCCGCCACCATCCAGCAGATTGTGCATGACACCCAGCACGCCGCCCAGCGTATGCAAGTGGTGCGCGAGCGGGTGGATCACGGCGTGGAACTGGCCTGTCAGGCCGGGGTGGCGCTGGATACCATCGACCAACACACGGCCAGTGCCGTGCAACTGGTGCACGGCATCGCCGGCAGCACGCAAGAACAGCGCGGTGCTGGCGATACCCTTACCCACGGCATTGATGATATTGCCCGCATGGCAGAAGCCGCCAGCGAGATGGCTCGTGACCATGCTGAGGATGTCGAGCGCCTGCGTCAGGTGGCCGGACAATTGCGCGCGGGCTTGGCGCGCTTTACCTTGTAGCAAAACCGGAATGCCCGCATTACATATTCATGCCGGCCAATGGCAATCCAGATGTGCCGGCAGTGCCGCACGGTGGCTTGAGCAAGCCAGGGCACTGCCGGGGCGCCTGCGTGCTATCAGGGCTTGGGTTTGGCGATGTCCAGCGGATCTGCCTGATAGTCGGCGCTTTCCGGCGGACAGCTCAGCTCGCTGGTGCGCGCCCACGGTTTATTGACAAACGTCTGCCAATCCACCGGGTTGGCCGGGTATTGCTCGGCGCCGGTCGGGTCGCCGCAGGTTTGCGCCGACACCGATTGGCCTGGGCCAATCGCCACCACCGCACCCGCTTTCAGTGTGCAGGTGGCCACCCACTTGAGCTTGTTCCAGTCGCGGCAGATTTCATACGCCACCCGGTAGCCGTCCACCGGGCCGTGCGGGGCATCATACGACCACCAGCCGCCCAGGCGGTTGGTATTGCCCTGGGCGTTGACGTCGCCTGGGCCATTCCACATCCGGTACACCGGGATATCCTGGGTGATTTTGACCACCAGCGCGGCAGATACACCGCCCTGGCCGGCCGGCTTGACGGCGTATTCCACCGCCGCGCGGGCGTAGTCCGGGTCATTGGGGGCCAGTTCTACCGCCTTGCCTTGCAGGCTGGCCGGAAAGGCCAGCGGGTCGGCCTGAACGCAGGCAGTGCCCAGCGCCAGCAGGCTGGCGCCCAGCCAGGATATGTGTCGAATCATGGTTTGCTTCCTTCATCAAGAAAACGGGTGTTGGCCGCTCTTAGAGTCGCTCACAAAACCCAGCGAAGCGGCCTTGGCTAGGCGTGTGAGCGCAGACAGTACAAGCAGTACGGCAAGGTCACACAACAACGCCAGGGGGTTTTGTGAGCGGCTCTTAACACTCCAGGGTCAGCGCTGGGGCGCCCTCAATGGCAAAACCCCCCTCGCCCCGCGGGGTGCGGATGCGGTATTGGCCTTCCCCGGCCTGCCAGGCCTCGCTGTTTCCCCAGCTCAGGCGCGCCGCAGCGCTGAGCGCCACACCATGTGGGCGAGGGCTCAGGCCCATGGGTTGCCACACTGACACCACCCCGGCCTCACCCTGGCCATCGGCATGACGCAGGTGCAAGTCCAGCCGGTCACCCGCCAGCGTCACGCTGGCCAGCTGAAAAAACTGGTCATTGGGGCGCACCAGGGCAAATTGCCAAAAGCGCACACAACCAAACGTCTGGCCAACAAAATGCCGGCGCAACCAGTTGGCAATATCTTCAGGGGTATCAAGCGAAACGGACATGAACAACTCCGCCAACAGAATATGCCGGGAGTATAACCAGAAATCCGGCTATGATGTTGAAATATGATGCACAATGGCTGACACAAGCGCACTGCGCAAAGCGCCACTGACTAAGAGCGGCTCACAAAACCCAGCGCAACAATCCTGGCCGGGCGCGCGACCGCAGGTAGACAAGAAGCGCTACAACGCCAGAAGCGTTTTGTGCGCGGCGCTTGACGCAGCCGGCCGTTGCCTCAACCCAGGCCCAGCGCCGGCGCTGCCAGCCGCCACACCGCCCAGGCCATCAGCGCCGCCAGCGCGTCGTCCAGCATCACGCCAAAGCCGCCTTTCAACTGGGCGTCCAGCCAGCGAATCGGCCAGGGTTTGACAATGTCGAATACCCTAAACAGCGCAAAACCCAGCGCCCAGGCCAGCGGCGTGGCCGGCAGCACAATCAATAGCGCCCACATTGCCACCATTTCGTCCCACACCATGGCGCCGTGGTCTGGCGCGCCCAGCGCGTCGCCGGTGCGCTGGCAGGCCCAGCAGCCCAGCGCAAACAGCAGCGGCAGCAGCCAGGCCAAGAGCGTCGGGCTCAGCCCCAGCGCCAGCCACAACGCGTACAGTGGCAGCGCCGCCAGCGTACCAAAGGTGCCGGGCGCTTTGGCCGCCAGGCCGCTGCCCAGGCCCAGGGCAATCACATGGGCGGGGTGGCGCAGCATAAAGCGCCAGTCAGGCGAAATGGTCATAACCATGTTGCTCCAGCAGGATCTCTGCGCCGTCGGCGTCTAATAAGCGGCAGCCGACGCCTTCGGTCAACGCGCCGATGCGGGTCAGCGGCACGGCCAGCGCGCGGCCCAGGTCGGCCAGCGCGGCGCGCGCCGACGGCGGTGCGGCAAAGCACAGTTCATAATCATCGCCGCCCGCTGCCGCGCAGGCCAGGCCGGCCGCGCCTTGTTCGCGCAGGCACGCAGGCATCGGCAGCCAGTCGGCGCGCACCCAGGCGGCCACGCCACTGCGCGCCGCCAAGTGGCCCAGGTCGGCCAGCAAACCATCAGACACATCCAGCGCGGCGCTGGCCAGTCCGCGCAAGGCCTGGCCCAGCGCCAGACGCGGCTGCGGCCAGTCCAGCCGCTGCTGCGCCAAGGCCCGCTCGGCCTCGGGCAGGGTCAGTTGCCCCAGGCGGGCGCGCACGGCGGCGGCGGCCATGCCCAGCTCGCCGCTCACCCAAACATCGTCGCCGGCGCGGCCGCCATCGCGGCGCAGCGCCCGGCCAGCGGGGGCTTCGCCAAAAATGCTCACCGACAAGGTCAGCGGCCCGCGCGTGGTGTCGCCGCCAATCAGCGCCACCTCGTGCGCGTCGGCCAGGGCAAACCAGCCCTCGGCAAACGCCGCCAGCCAGTCGGCGTCCAGTTCGGGCCAGGCTGCCGCCAGCGTGGCCCAGCGCGCGGTGCCGCCCATGGCGGCGATGTCGGATAAATTCACCGCCAGCGCCTTGTGCCCCAGCGCGCGCGGATCGACATCGGCAAAAAAATGCCGGCCACACACCAGCATATCAGTAGACACCAGTAACTCATGGCCCGGCGTGGGCGCCAAAATCGCCGCGTCATCGCCCACCGCCAGCCGCACGGCGGGGTCGGCTGCCGGGCGGTCAAAATAACGGCGGATCAGGTCAAATTCATTCATCGCCCATCCCAGGAAAAATCACCATGGCCGGCAGGGTACCGAGGTTTGCCGGCAAAGGCAAAATCTGGCCGGCAGCAGCGTGCGCCTGCCCCGCGCCAGCGCTGGGGTGCTACACTTTGCGCCGCCAGATTTGGCGCTTTTTGATTGATTTGCCCGCTTGTCGGGCCCCGCCTGACGCCATGAATGTTGACTTTTTTCTGCCCTGGTTCACCCGACTGCGCCACGCCGCCAGCGCTGGCCTGCTGATTGCCCTGGTGGCGCTGCTGGCCGGCTCGGCTTCGGCGCTGTTTTTGGCGGCGCTGGACTGGGCCACGACCGTGCGCGTGGCCCACCCCTGGCTGCTGGCTGGCCTGCCGCTGGCCGGCTTTGCCGTTGGCTGGGTGTATTGGCGCGTCGGCCAGCCGGTGGAGGCTGGCAATAATCTGCTGATTGACGAAATCCACGACCCGAAAAACACCATTCCCTTGCGCATGGCGCCGCTGATTTTGGCGGCGACGGTGATTTCGCATCTGTTTGGCGCGTCGGTGGGGCGCGAGGGCACGGCGGTGCAGATGGGCGGCGCGCTGGCCGATCAGCTGAATCGGCTGTGGCCGCAAGACGCCGCCGGCCGCCAGCGCGTGCTGATGACCGGCATCAGCGCCGGCTTTGCCTCGGTATTTGGCACGCCGCTGGCCGGCGCGGTGTTTGCGCTGGAAGTGCTGGCCATCGGCCGCCTGCGGGTGGATGCGTTGCTGCCCTGCTTACTGGCGGCGATGCTGGCCGATCAAGTCTGCCTGGCCTGGGGCGCCCAGCATGCCCACCGCGCACTGGGCGCGCTGCCAGCGCTGAGCGCCAGCAGCCTGATTGCCGTGCTGGCGGCCGGTGCCTTGTTTGGCCTGGCCGGGCGCAGCTTTGCCTGGGCCACTCATAGCCTGGGCCGCCAGTTCAAAACGCGCATCAGCTATCCGCCGCTGCGCCCGCTGCTGGGTGGCGCGCTGTTTGCCGTGACGGTGTGGGCGCTGGGCGGCGAACGGTTTCAGGGGCTGGGGGTGAACTTGATCGACGCCGCGTTTGTGGGTCAGTTGGGGCCGGGCGAGGCGCTGGGCAAGTGGGCGGCCACGGTGTGGTCGCTGGCTTGTGGCTTCAAGGGCGGCGAAGTCACCCCGCTGTTTGCCATCGGCGCCACGCTGGGCAATGCGCTGGCCGCGCTATTGCCACTGCCGGCGCCGCTATTGGCCGCGCTGGGCCTGGCGGCGGTGTTTGCCGGCGCGGCCAATACGCCGCTGGCCTGCACGCTCCTGGCCATCGAGCTGTTTGGCGGCGGCATCGGCCTGTTTGCCGCGCTGGCCTGCGCCGCCAGCTATGCCTGCTCGGGCCACCAGGGGATTTATCGCGCCCAGCGGCTGGAAGCGCCCAAGCATCGGCCTGCTTAAATCGATGGCGTCGGTGCTGCGCCTGCGCATGCTACAATTTCCCGCTCTGCTGACCTGACATTCACCACCATGCCGCTGATTACCGTCGAAAAAGCCTGCCTCGCCTTCGGGCACGTGCCCCTGCTCGATCATGTTGACTTCTCTCTCGAGCCTGGCGAGCGCGTGGGGCTGATTGGCCGCAATGGCGCCGGCAAGTCTTCGCTGCTCAAGGCGATTGCCGGCACGGCCAAGCTCGACGACGGGCGCATCATCGCCCAGAGCGACACCCGAGTGGCCTATGTGCCGCAAGAGCCGGCGCTGGACCCGGCGCACACGGTGTTTGAGGCGGTGGCCGAGGGCCTGGGCGATTTGCGCCAGCTGCTGACCGACTACCACCACGCCGTGCAGGCGCTGTCCACCCCGTCCGATGACAACCACGAAGCCGTGCTCGCCGCCATGCAGGCCCTGCCGGAAACCATCAAGGCCATCCAGCCCTTTCCCAGGCAAGTCAGCAAGTTGCGCTAGCCGCCGCCCGGCACAAACGATGCGGCAGGCCGGCGTTACGTGCTAGCATCTTGACGATAGTCAAACAACATGCACTCATCACCGCTCAGACAAGGCCAAACCGATGAGAATCGGATACATCTGCACATCACTTGCCGCCCTCCTGATGGCAGCCTGCGCGGCCCCAACACCCCGCGAGCCGCTCAAAGGCCACCTGAATGGCGACAACGCCCCGGTTGCCGCAACCGGCAGTATCCCACCGCCCGTCCAGCAAACACTGGCCCTGCCCAAACCACGCCCGACCCGCAAGGCCGAAACCTACAGCGTCGTGGTCAACAACGTGCCGGTGCGCGACCTGTTGTTTGCCCTCGCCCGGGACGCCAAGGTCAATGTCGACATTCACCCCGGCATCACCGGCACCGTCTCGCTCAACGCCATCAACCAGACCCTGCCGCAGCTGCTCACCCGGCACGGCGAGCTCGACCCGGCGCGTATCAACGATGTCCGCGCCAGCCTGCCAGCGCTTGAGCATCGGGTACGGTTGTAAACTTTTGTTTCCTTTTTAATCCTTGCATCCTTGCGCTGAGGTTTTCAGGATCAAACATCAATTCCTTCACGAGAACACAC
>ERZ650302.1489-NODE-1489-length-13016-cov-10.777795_pt1 | contig 13016 bp, 14 predicted proteins | sample MGYA00376238_ERZ650302 | MGnify/ENA primary metagenome ERZ650302 (study PRJEB26733, sample SAMN07839298) | wastewater metagenome | biome: urban; feature: wastewater treatment plant; material: waste water | place: USA: North Carolina | collected 2016-04-28 ... | reverse complement strand
ATTTGAGCCACTGTTTTGTTTGTTGCGGTTTGGATTGAATGATTTCTTTTAAATCATTTAGAAGAAGACTACGAAATTCGTTTAAGTCTTCACGTGTAATAACTTCGATTGCCATAACGTAATTTTTAAATTGTTATGGTACAAAATTGTGGCGTTTGATTTGTTTTCTTTCACAACGGGGTTCATGTTGTGAACGATTTTTATTTAAAGTACCTCATCTGAATTGTTCATCCTAGTCAATAATTTTTCATTTAAAGTTGTTATAAACTTTGTTCTATCATTCTTACGGGCTTTAATTTCAAGGAATGTTCTACGATATTGCCCTAAATCAATTTCAAAAATATGCTCAAAATATTCAGCAATATCTTTAAGGTCTGCAGCACCATTATTAAAAGCTCCTTCAGTATGTAATGCAAAAAGAAGTTCAGTTAACGCTACTTTTGAGCCTGTCCACATCATTTTTATGTTCGGTTGGCGTTGTGATTTTTCGTTAGTTCCTTTATTTTCAATCATAATTAGTTTATTTTCAAGATATAATTGAATTAAGTCATTAGCTAATATTTTTGCTACCTTATAATCATGAGAAGTTGAAAAATTAGTATCTGTTTCAAAATAATAGCTACTTAATGCTAATTTCACATCAAACTTCCCTCTTAGAAAATATTTGTAATCCAAATAATTATTTCCAGAGCGAAAATATTTGTAAAATTCTAATTCATTATCAAAAAATGATTTAAGTTTTATAAGTTCATTATTGTAATATTTTTTTAAAATACGATTGCCTCCATTTGGCTTTTTCATTTCAATTTTAAGGATTGAATTGTAATAAATAATCTTTGATGTAAATTGGGGTTTAATTTCCTTAAAAAAATATATTTCTTCATCTTGACTTTTGAATTGACTTTTAATAACTACATTTTTTAAATTCTCTTTAGCTTTTAAAGTTATCTCAATAGCCTTTTCACAACGCTTAATTTCATTGTCTATTTCAAGATCAATGAAATTAAGTTGTTCATTTAGGTCTGTTTGTAGATTTATTATTTTTTGATTCAAAGTCTTAAAATATTTAAAGATATAGTTTTAATAATTTGATGAGTTCCTAATCGAATAAATATTTATATTTTATAAAGTTCCTTTACTTCATTCAGAATTTTTACTATTCTATCAGATGTAATCTGCATTTTTTCTAATACAATTTTATTTTCATAAAGTTCTTTAACTAAAATTATATCTTTAGAAATAAGAGTTGTTTTTTCGTCTTTTGAAAGATTTATTAAAGTAGTAATTGGATAAAGATCAAATGAATCAATATTATCTTTAATTCCGTTATTTAACGGATAATCCCAACTAAGTAAAGTTAAACCAACGCATTTCGCATAATTTATTGCATCAATAGTAAACCTGGTATTAGTAACCAACCAGCCTTGTTTGAGATGTGTAGTGTTTTTAGAATTAGTATTCCACTGTTTTTGGATGTCTAAAAATCTTGAATTAATGTATAAAGGAATTTTTACATTACTAACTGCATTAGCGTCAGAATGAAATTTACATTCAATTGCATAAACGCTTCCTTCTTTTTCAGCTAAAACATCTATTTCATGTGTTACACAAGCTCCATTTAAAATAACTCCAACTTTTGTTTTGAATCCTTTTTCTCTTAATAAAGCAGCAACTAATCTCTCAAAAGGAAAACCTGTTGGACCTAAATCAAAAATTGCACGTTTTAAACTGTATTTAGATGCACTTGTATTGTTTACTTTTTTTAAAAAAGAAAAAGCTTTTTTGTAAATCTCTTTAGAACTTATACCATCATAAATATCCACACTGATTTTGTCTAAAATTGTTTCAATTTCTTCTCTAGTAGCTCCACTTCGCTCAAGTGAAAGTGCTAACTTTTTTTTAGAAAAAAGCTCCATTTCGGAGGAACTTTTTTCCACATATATTTCTTTTTTAGTCATACTATTGTTTTTTAAAAACGTAAAGTTTCAGTCATAATACCAAATCTAATTGAGCTGATTTGATGTTGAAAATAAATATTATAATAATCCATACCTTGATAGAATTGAACAAAAAATCCAATGTCTTCTAAAAATTTAGGATGATAATAAACAATTAAACTGGCATTAATTCTTTTTGAATTAAAAGTATCCCAATTGTTTATATTATCTAGCATCAAAGTTGTTTCTGCTTTTACAGAAAAGTTTGCCCTTTGTTCACTACTTTTTATAATGTTCGTTTTCATAGGGAGTTTATAAGCTAAAAAAGTATTGTGCCATCGAAGCCCACTATATTGACCTTGTAGCTCTTCTAACATCCAACTCTTTGGGTGAATTTCAACAGAACTTTTTATAAATTTAAAAGCATTGAGTTGGTTACCGTAGGAAGATTTTAAAAATCCAAGTTCTACATAATTTGTTGCAAAATTTCCTGATTGTAAATTGACTTTTCCATCATCTGTATAAAAATTACCATCTTGACCATTAGAGTGATGTGCAATTTTACCAAATAAAGTTAATTTATTGGCTGCATCTTTATGTCCTGTTAGAAAATAAAATGCTATTTGAGGAATATAACTGGGTGTTTTTACTGGATAAGAATATTCATCAAACATTCTTATAATAATTTGAGAAGTTAACACTGCCATTAATCTTGAATCTTTACGTTCTCTGATCTTAAAATTAGGACTAACATTTGCCTCAAACATTAAAGGTTCTAAATTCCCAATATCAAAGGGAAAAGTAACATAACTTTCTCCTTGGTTAACTTGTGCTATTTTATCTAAAGATAGAATTGCTGTTGTATCTACTTTAGTTTGAGCTGAAGTTATGGTCGTTATTACAATAATAAAAACTAATACTATATACTTTTTCATATTTTATTGCTAATTCGTCTATATTTTCAGATATTTTACAAGAAAGAAAATAATATTTTTCTACATTTTAGTATTAATTAAAAAGACATAGACAAGAATTGTTTTAATTTTCTAAAAACCACCATTTTGGTTTATATTGTTTATTTACTAACCCAAATTTTTTGATTGCATGCGTTTCAAGATGTGTAATTAAATCAGGAATAGAATCAGTTACAAAAAGGAGCTTCATATCTTCTGGACTGATGCTTTCATTTTCAAGCATAATTTTAATATGATGACAAAGTTCTTTATGATAATCTGAATCAAAAATAATTATCGGAAAGTTTTTAATTACTTTAGTTTGTATCAATGTAAGTACTTCAAATAATTCATCTAAAGTACCAACTCCACCTGGCATCACTACAAAGGCATACGAATATTTTATCAAAACAACTTTACGAACAAAAAAATAAGGAATATCTATCCATTTATGTAAATATGGATTTGGTTTTTGTTCTCTTGGCAATACAATATTGCAACCAACAGAATAACCATCATTTTCAAATGCTCCTTTATTTGCGGCTTCCATTATTCCTGGTCCGCCACCTGTCATTATTGTAAAACCTAATTTAGAAATTTCTGCACCAATTTTTTCAGCATTTTTATAATGTTCTGATTCTGGTGTAAACCGAGCCGAACCAAAAATAGTTACACATGGACCAAGGAAATGTAATTTTCTAAATGCTCTTATAAAATTAATTTGAACCCTAAATGTGAACATTAGCTCTTTAAATCTCGATAGCGGACCTCGAAAGAATAAAGATTCATTCGTAACTAATTTATTACCATTCATTTTTAATACCTTTTAAAAACTTAAACTTCTAATTTGATTTTTTATAACTCCAAACCGCCATGCCGTTTACAAATACTGCAAATCCGGTAACAATTAATAGGTTTGGCAATACTTCATAAAATCCGGATCCTTTTAGTAGAACCATTCTTATGAACTCTACAAAGTATCGAATAGGGTTTAACAATGTTAAGCTTTGCGCCCATTTTGGCATACTTTCGATAGGTGTAAATAAACCACTCATTAATATGAAAATCACCATAAAGAACCACGCAATAAACATTGCTTGTTGTTGGGTTTCGGTATGATTAGATATGTATAGTCCGAATCCTAAAATTAATAGCAAATACACTGATGTGAAACCATAAACAAGGAAAATATTGCCTAGCATGGGAACATTAAAAACAACTTTAGCTATAAGCAAACCAACAGTCAAAATCACTAAGCCAAGTACCCAAAATGGAAATAATTTTCCAACTATAAACTGATATTTTTTTATTGGTGTTACATTAATTTGCTCCAATGTACCTAACTCTTTTTCTCTAACTATATTCATTGATGACAGAAATAAAGTAAGCATAGTAACCAATAAAACCAAGATACCTGGAACCATAAAGGTTTTGTAGTTTAAGGTTTTGTTGTACCAAAAAGACGGTATAACTATAATATTTTGAGGTATTTCTTTGTTTCCTGAAAAATAGTTGGACTGCATTTGAATATTTTGATTGTATGTATTTATGATTTGTGTTACATATACATTTTCAACACCTGCTGTTGCAGCATCTATAGCATTAATACTTACTGAAATACTTGTTTTTTGGTCTTTTTGAAGGTCACGATTGAAGTGAATTGGAATATTTACAATAATGTCGGTTTTTCCTTTTTGCATTTCTTGGATAGCTTCTTTTTCAGAAAAATAGGGTTCTGTAACTTTAAAATAGGTTGAGGATTTAAAAGCATTTATTAAATCTCTTGATTCCCGACTTTGGTCATTGTCAACAAAGGTTATTGCAATATTTTTAACATCGAATGTAGCTGCATTTGACAAAATTAATAATTGCAAAATGGGTAATATAAATATAAGTTGAAGCATGCTTTTATCTCTAAAAATTTGCTTGAATTCTTTTTGTATGATGAATAATATTGTTTTCATATGTAAATATTATTTGTTTTTTGGTGCATATGTATCGCTATTTTCATTGGTGTTTGTTTGCAACAAACTTGTTGTTAATGGCGATTTCATAATTTATTTTTATATCCCAATGATTGTTTTTAAACCTTTACAGTAATACTATTCTTACTCTAGTCTAATTTTATATTTTTTGATGCTCAATGTTATAAAAAACACAGTCATCCCTATTAATATAAGGGTTTCTTTCCATATATATTGAATTCCGACACCTTTGAGCATAATGGCTTTTACAATAATAATGAACCATTTAGCAGGTATGATGTTACTGATTACTTGCATGGGTAAAGGCATACTATTTATAGGAAATATAAATCCTGATAGAACAATTACTGGTAGCATCAAACCCATTAATGATAACATCATTGCGGTTTGTTGAGAATTAGAAACGGTAGAAATTAATATCCCCAATGAAAGAGCAGAAATGATAAATAATATACTTTCAAAAGCTAACAAAAAGATGCTTCCATTTATAGGCATTTTGAACACAAAATAGCCTAATGTTAATATTACGATTGCATTGATAATGGAAAGAAAAATATAAGGAAATACTTTTCCAATAATTACTTGAAATGGTTTTAATGGAGAAACTAAAAGAATTTCCATAGTGCCTAATTCTTTTTCTCGTGTGATAGAAATTGAGGTCATCATAGCTGAAACAAGCATTAGAATAACGGTCATTACACCTGGAACAAAATTAAAAACACTTTTGAGTTCAGGATTATAAAACATTCTCGATTGTACTTCAACCTTTACCGAATTACTATTGGATTGTTTTTTTTGCGATTGATAATTTTGTATAATTGCTGAGGTATAATTTGCTATTGTGTTGGCAACATTAGGTTCGGTCGCATCGGTAATTGCTTGAACTACTGCTACTTTTTTGGTTTCTAGATTTTTACTAAAATTTGGTTCGAAAATAAGAACTGCCTTGATTTTTCCTTTTTTAAATTCTGATTCTATGTCGCTTTCTTTTTCAATTTGGTTTTCAACATTAAAATAAGGTGATGCTTTTATTTTATAGATAATTTTTTGTGTTTCTATATCATTTGATTGGTCTAAAATGGCAATGTCAACATTGTTAATTTCATTTGTTATGGCAAAACCAAACAATAAAATTTGGGCAATCGGCATACCAAACAGAATAAACAAAGAACGTTTATCTCTGAAAATATGGTAGAATTCTTTTTTTACAAATCCGATAAATCTTTTCATTTGTTTTTTGTTTCTAGTTTAAGTTTCAAGTGTTGTAGTGATTTATTATTCTATATTCCTTGCTAATTTTAAAAAAACATCATTCATAGAATCTACTTTGAATTGTTGTTTTAAATTTTTTGGGGTGTCTAAAGCTTCAATAGAGCCGTCAACCATAATAGAAACTCGGTCACAATATTCTGCTTCATCCATGTAATGTGTGGTTACAAAAATGGTAGTACCTTTATAAGCTTGTGTATAAATCATTTCCCAAAATTGTCTTCGGGTTATTGGGTCAACGCCTCCTGTTGGCTCATCGAGAAAAACAATTTTTGGCTCGTGCAGTAATGCAACTGAAAACGACAATTTTTGTTTCCAACCCAATGGTAACGAACCTACTAAATTATTTGCTACTTCTTGAAGTTCTAATTCTTCTATTAATTGTGCGATTTTTTGTTTGATTTGTATTCTTGATAATCCATAAATTCCACCAAAAAAAGTAATGTTTTCTTTAATAGTTAAATCATCATACATTGAGAATTTTTGGCTCATATAACCAATACTTTTTTTTACCATATCGGCTTGTGAGTGAACATCAAAACCTGCAACATTGGCTTCACCTGAAGTAGGATTTGAAATTCCAATCAACATTTTCATAGCTGTTGTTTTCCCTGCTCCATTGGCTCCTAAAAAACCAAAAATTTCTCCTTTATAAACATCAAATGAAATGCCTTTTACAGCAGTAAAATGACCAAACTCTTTCGTTAAATTTTTTACAGATATTATTTTTTCTCTTTCCATTTTTTTGTTTATAAGTCCATGAAAACATCTTCAATGGTTATTGTAGCAGGTTTAATAATTATATCCGTATGATTTTTATTTTTCAAATAGGTTTGTAAATCGTTTGGATTGAAAGTTGCATTTTTATCTATGTAATGTACAAACTCCCCAAAAGCATAAACACTGTATTGATTAGGATAATTTTTTAAATCGTGAATCAATCCGTGTGTGTTTTTTGCTTGTACATCATAAATTACTTTTTCGTAGTTGTTAATGATATTTTCAGGTGTTTCTATTTTTAAAATTTTGCCTTTTTGAATTAATGCAATTCTATCGCAAAGAGAAGCTTCATCCATATAGGGTGTTGAAACTAATATTGTAATGCCTTTTTGTTGTAATCTTTTTAGCATTATCCAAAATTCTTTTCGAGAAACGGGATCAACTCCTGTAGTTGGTTCGTCAAGAAATAATACTTTTGGAGCATGAATTAACGCACAACATAATGCTAATTTTTGTTTCATTCCGCCCGAAAGAGCACCTGCTCTTCTGTCTTTGAATGGTTCAATTTGAATGTATATGTCTTTAATTAAATCATAATTTTCCTCAATTGTGGTTCCGAAAATAGTGGCAAAAAAATGTAGATTTTCTTCAACAGTTAAATCTTGATATAGCGAGAATTTTCCTGGCATATAGCCAACAGAGTTTCTGATTTCTTTGAGTTGTTTGACTACGTCAAAACCTGCTACTTCAGCACTTCCTTCATTGGCAACTAAAAGCGTAGTAAGTATTCTGAAAATAGTTGTTTTTCCTGCGCCATCAGGTCCAATTAAACCAAATAATTCTCCGTCATTTACATTAAAAGTAATGTTTTCGACTGCTTTTAACTTTTTGTAAGATTTTGATATGTTGTTTACTGCAATACTCATTATTTCATCAATAAGAAATTACTTTCATCGATTGCTTTTACAGCGTGTTTTACATTTTCTTCAATCATTACATAAGTGCCTGAATTGAGATTAACGACTGTTCCTTTATCATCAGTAAAAACAGCATTTCCTGAAATGCAAACTAACAATGCAGGTATTTTTGAAACGTGCTCTTTAAGTGTTTCACCTTTTGCTATTTGCAATGAAATTACTTTAGCGTCTTTTGGTTCAAATAATAATTGTGTTTGAACGGGTTTATTTTCGGTATGTAAGTTTTTTAAAATCATTGGAAATATTGATTAAATGTTTTAAACGAATTTTGAATTTCTGTAAACTGATTTGCTGATTTTTCTTTAGAAAACGAATCGACTAACTCTATATATGGAACTAACCATTTGTGAAGTTCGTCATGAGCTTGTCCTTTCATGGTACAATTTGATGTTAGTATATCAATATTTGTTTTTAATTTATTGGCTAATAATGAATAATTTGTGCTTTTTTCTTGGTCAAAATGTACTACATCTTTTTCCATATTACGAATGTGTATCATCATATTATCATCTACCTTCCATTTTTCACCATTGTTTAATTGAATTGTTTCGCTTTCAGAATGTTGGTGTTCTTCAGTTTTAATTTCAGTAGTTTTTTCTTCTTTTGATTTCGTGTTACAAGAGAAAATGAGTAATACAACTGTAGCTAAAAAGGCAATTTTTATTTTTAACATTTCTTGTAATTTTTTAATTAATATTTAATCCACATTTCTGCTGGCATTCCGATTTTTAGTCTGCCATCATTTTTTACTTTTACCTTTACGGCATAAACGAGATTTACTCGTTCTTCTTTTGTTTGAATAATTTTAGGAGTAAACTCTGCCGAAGATGCAATCCATGAAATGTTTCCTTGGTATGATTTCATATCTTTTTCAGCATCAATTTTTACCGATACATTTTGTCCAACTTTTATTTTTGACAACTGTGTTTCGCTTACATAGATTCGCAAAGTCATTTCAGAAATATCAGCTATCTTGTATAGTGGTTTTCCAAATGCTGTTATTTCGCCTGGTTCAGCATACTTAGTCAAAACAGTTCCATTAATAGGATTAATAATTTTACTTTTTGCTATTTGGTCATTGATTTTAGCAATTTGTACATCTATCGATTTTAAGTCATTTAAAATAGGTGCATTTTGAGTTCCGACACTTTTTATTTGCTCTTCGATAACTTTTACCTTTCCTTCAATTTCATCTACTTGTCGTTTAGTTGCAGCATTTTCAGCATACATATTACGGATTCGGTTTTTCTCTAATTTAGCTGTTTTTAATTGTTCATTTAAGACGCTTTTTTGTGATATTATATTTGCGGATTTTGACGACACGGTGCTTTTAGAGGCAATTAATTGTTGTTTCGCAAAATGTAATTGTAATGTATCAACTAATCCTACTTGTAATTGAGATTTTAATTCATCTCCTTCTTCGACTTTTAAAAACTCTATTTTACCGTTAGCTTCTGAAGAAATAGTTATTTCAGTTGCTTCAAAATTCCCATAACCGTCAGCTTTGTCGTTATTTTTGTTACAAGAAATTAACCCTATCGTTGCTAAAATTATTATGCTTATTTTTTTCATTTTTTTAAATTTTTCGGGTACTATTTTATTTTCCTTTAATTATTTCGTAATTTGATTTAGCTGCTGCTAATTGAACTTCATGCGTTTTCAAAATATTTTTTGCTTCAAATAAATTGGTTAATTCTATAAGATATTCAGACGATGTTATCACACCATTTTTTAATTGGGCATCTGAGGATTTAATAACTTTTTCACGTATTTGAATTATTTCGGTATCAGAAAGCAGCAGTTGTTCTAATTTTTTAATTTCAAAATCTTGCTCTTCTAATTGTATTTTGTTATTTAATTCAAATGTTTCTTTCTCAGATGTTACTATTTCTTTAGATATATCCAATGCTTTTTTATCTGTTTTGGTTTTGCCCCAATCAAAAATATTCCAATTCGCTTTTAGGCCAACAACATAAAATGTTTGAAAAGAATTGTCTAACATGTTTAATCCGGGATTACCATAACCCGCTTGACCAAAAGCATTTATTTTTGGAAGATTTGATTTAGATAGTACACTTTTCGAGAACTCTAATTGCTGATTTTGTAAATCATAAAAAGCAATTTCAGGTCTTGTTATATTAGTGCTATTTGGATATGATACTGGTTGTATTAAAGTTGTTTCGGCATCAATATCTGAAAAAGTTAATTCTGAAAGGTTATTTAATAATTTGATGTTTTCAAATTTAATTTCTGTTAATTGTTGGTTTATTTTAATAATTTCTGCTTCTAAAACCTGTTCTGATGATGGAAGAATTGCTCCAAATTTGACTCCCGATTTCACTTCCTTAACTTTGGAAGTTAATAACTCTTTTTTTGAAGATAGTAATGCTTTTTTTTCTTGAAGTAACAAAACAGAAAAGAAATATTGATTGATTCGAGTTTTTATTTGATATAAACTAACTTCTATTATTTGTTGTTGTGTTTTGGTTTGTGCTTCTTTTAATTTAGTATTTGCATCAATTATTCCACCATTGTATACTAATTGATTTACATCTAAAGTTGCTCTATATTGATCTTTATTTAAAGATTGAACTCCTGGTAGTGAAGTAGGTAATCCTATCACTTCAGATTGATAAGTTGCTTGTGCATTTACATCGATTTTTGGTAATTTTCCTTTGCTTAATGCTTCAATTTCATAACTTGATTTTTGTTGTATTAATCCTGTTTGTTTTGATAAAGGATAATTTTTTGTAGCTAATGAGTAACAATCTTCCAAGGTTAAAGTCTGTTGTGCATTTGCATATATTGATATAAACAATACTATCAGTATGATTAACTTAGTTTTCATAATTTATATTTTTATTGAATTAATGATAAACTCAGCCACTTCCGTTTTTCTATTTTCTAGTATTTTATTGTAGCTTTCTTTATCCACATTAACAAGCGCCATTAATAGCGGTTCTCCGATAAAAGGAAAAATATTTAAAGAGATAATATTGATAAATAACTGTTCGGCTTCGATTGGTTTAATAATTCCTTGATTTATAGCATCACTTACTTGAAGTTTAAATTTTTCAATGGAAGGAAAATTTTTTTCAGAGCGAAGCTTTTGAACAAATTCTGGGTTTTTATTTAATTCTTGTACTACAAAATTTGGTAAATAGGGATGTTTGATTACAAACGAAACATAATTTTCAGTGAACTTTCGTATTTTTTCAAATAAGTCACTATCATCATTTAACACTTTATTTAATTGTGGTGCTAAAAGCGAAAAAGCACTTTTGAAAACAGCTTCAAATAATAATTGTTTGCTTCTATAATAATAATGCAATAATGCTTTATTAATTTTTGCTTTATCTGCTATTTCTTGCATTCTTGCACCTGCCATTCCTTTTTGCTGAAAGATTTCTTTTGCAGCTATTAATATTTCAGTTTCAGTATTTTCAGTTTTAATTTTATCCATATTGTTTAATTATATAGTTTAACTATTTGGTTAACAAAATTACTAAAATAAAGTTACTAAAATGGTGTTTATGCTTTTTTTAACAAATAATAAAGTCTTAATAGCTTTAAATAGCCTTGATTACTAGAAATGTTTAGCTTGTGACTGAAGATTTTTTCAATATATTATTGTCTAAAATTGAAAATTTATCTTTTAAAATCTTCATATCCTCACTAACCTTTCTATCCAACACTTTAGCATAATGTTGTGTGGTATGCAGATTTTTGTGTCCTAGCATTTTGCTAACGGTTTCAATAGGCACCCCATTAGTCAATGTTACCGAAGTGGCAAACGTATGTCTAGCCATATGGAAAGTTATTTCTTTAGGAATATCGCATAAATCACCAATTTCTTTTAAATAGGCATTCATTTTCTGGTTTGTTAAGATTGGTAAAATAGTATCTTCATTTAAACATTTAGGATGATTACTGTATTTTTCAATAATTTCTTGTGCAATAGGCAAAACTGGTATTTTTGATTTTGTATCTGTTTTTTGACGGTTTTTGAAAATCCATTTTTCGCCATCAATACCGATTCCAATATGATCTTTTTTCAATCCTTTTACATCAATGTAGGCTAAACCAGTGTAGCATGAAAAAATGAAAATATCTCTAACTAGTTGTAGTCTTTCTGATGAAATTTTCTTGTTGTAGATTTTCAACAATTCCTCTTCAGTCAAAAAGTCTCTTTCAACTTCTTTCATTTTACCTTCATATCGAGTAGTAGGGTCTTTATCCAACCAATCATTATCTAGGCATATCTTAATGATTTTTCTAAAATTTCTAACATATTTGACAGCTGTATTGTTGTTGCATTTTTTTACACTTCTTAAATAAAATTCAAACTCGGTTACAAAGGCATAGTCGATTTTATTGATGCTTATATCATTGATGTTATATTTCCAAATGATAAACTCCTGCAAGTGTTTTAATGAGATTTTAAATCGTTCTAAAGTTCCATAGGCATAACCATTTCCAATTAGGTCTTTAATTTTATCATTATGACTTTGATAGATTGGAATGATCATTCGCTCACGTTCTTGTGCTCCATTTAGTTTTGATTTAAAATTTTCAATTGTCAAATCATCATTCTTGTGAAGCAATTCCATCTGAATATCAAAAACTTTAGATTTCATTAAATCAAGATAATTATTTATTGTTCTAGCTTCTTCTGAATTACCTTTCATTTTTGATTGTTCTGCGGACCATTTTGATTTTTCAACGAATTTTTTGGTGCTGAATTCAAAACGTTCTCCGTTTACTGTTAGCCTGAAATAAATTGGCAATTGACCATTTTTGTTGGCTTTTGAAGTTTTTGCATAAATATGCACAGTGATTTTTGCTTTCATGGTGGTGACCTTTTAATTAGTATTCAATTTAATTTTTAAACTTTTAGTAAACAAGATGTACACTTTTTGAACCAGTATTAAACTGGTTGTTAGTACGGTGTTTACAGTGCTTTAGAGAATTTAGCGAGACCCAAAATTGTAGAAATTTTTAGGGTCTCGATTTTGTCCCTTTAGCATTAAGATTGAATGAATAATTTGGTATATGTCCCAAAGCAAAAAGCCGATAAATCATAAGATTTATCGGCTTTTGAAACCATTTGTTTTTAAATGTGTGGGCGATGAGGGGTTCGAACCCCCGACCCCCTCGGTGTAAACGAGGTGCTCT
>ERZ650302.1486-NODE-1486-length-13028-cov-3.892854_pt1 | contig 13028 bp, 13 predicted proteins | sample MGYA00376238_ERZ650302 | MGnify/ENA primary metagenome ERZ650302 (study PRJEB26733, sample SAMN07839298) | wastewater metagenome | biome: urban; feature: wastewater treatment plant; material: waste water | place: USA: North Carolina | collected 2016-04-28 ... | reverse complement strand
TAAGTGATTTTCCAAACGCCACTTCCAGATATTTTCTCCTATCAAATACGCTTTTCTTTTACTTCCGTTTTCGGTAAATGTCAAAATCGGATTCTGAACCGGAACATTTCTTACTCTTGCAGATAGTAACGTATTGACATTATTTTTAGCAGCAACAACTCCAAAATTATGTTCTAATGGAGGAAAATTTTCAAATCCAATATTCGTTTGAGCAAACAAATTAAAATTGGATTCATAAGTAGCTAAATAATCTTCTTTTTGAGCCGACATTTTAAACAATAAATCGTCTTGTACTTGATTTAAAAAACCAAAATCTGTTGCAGTTCCAGATATAATAAAAGTATTAATTTGGGCTGTTTTATTTTGCTCAAATAGAGATTTAAAAGCAGCAGTTGGTTGATACAAAATCAAAACATTATAATCTTGTAATGATTTGATTTCATTTGGCTTAAGAATAGTTACTTTGCGTTGTTGATTAACTTCGATACTTCTTTTTAATGCACCTAAATCAGGATGATTAATGGCAGAAATTAAAGCAATTTCACTTCGTTGATCGATTACTTCAACGGCAAAATTCTTAGCATTATTAGAGGTATTTTTTTCTTTTATATTAGATGAAATTACCGCTTTATATTTGGCAATTCCAACTTTATCTGCATTTAATAAAACAGTAATCGATTGGGCTTTTTTGTCTTTTGAAAAAGTAACTGTTTGCTTGTGAACCGTTTGATTTCCAGATTGGATTGAAAAACTAGATGTAATGGTTTCATTTCCATTGTATTGTAAAAATACTTCAACTGGAAATTTATTCTTTAAAAAAGCGTATTTATTTACGTTGATTTGGTTAATTTTCAAATCTAAAACCGTAGTAGTATCGCCTAAAACGACTGGAAAAACACTTGTATTTTCCTGAAAACTAAACACATAATCATTACCCATGGTTTGATTTCCGTCGGTAAATAAAACTACAGGATAATTTGTGTTTCGGTACAATTGCTTTAAATTCTTAGCTACACCATCAATATGGGATTGATTGCCTTTAAAATCTAATTTTTCCAATGACTGAAATTCGTCATCAAACGAAAATAATTGCACATCATATTTTTCTGTAATAGCTTTATTTTCTGCAATTTTTAGATATAACTCTGACGCTTCTTTTGTTGCTTTTAATTCGGAAATAGATTTGGAATTATCTACAACTAATGGTAAAGGTGTTTTCTTAATTTCAGTAATTTTTCGACTAATAATCGGATTAATCAACAATAAAAAGATCGAAAATAAACTTATAAAACGTAAAAAAGCCAAAAACCAATACAATTTTGACTGGTTTTTGACTTTATACAAATATTGATAAAACGACAATCCAGCAGCAATAATTACTGATAATAGGAGAAGTAAAATTGTGCTTGTTGTCATTTATAGGTTATGAGTTTATGTGGTTAAAAGTTTAAAAGGGTTTGTGTTAAGTTTAATGGTGAATTATTTTACATTGTTAATTTGAGATTTATACAAACCATCTATTAACATGTTTACTTCTGTGATTTTTTCACGAATTTGAACATACTCATTTTCATCAATATATTCGAAATCATGACACAAAATAAGTTGATTCAATAATTCTAAAGAAGAACCATATGCAATTTCAGAAAATCTAGCTTTATCTTTAAATGAATTTCTTCCTGAACCTTCTGCTAAATTAGACGCAATAGATATTGAACATCGACGCATTTGACTTGTTAAGCCAAAAGTTTCATCTTTAGGAAATTGTTTTGTAGTCTTAAAAATCATTAAAGCTAATTCTCTACCTTTTTGCCAAGCAATTAACTTTTCAAAACTAAAAACCCTCATATCCCAACTTTTAAACTCATAAACCTTAACCTTTTAACCTTTTTATGTTAACATTCCTCCGTCAACATTAATAACTTGTCCTGTTACATAAGCACTCATGTCAGAAGCTAAGAAAACACAAACGTTTGCTACATCTTCTGGAGTTCCTCCGCGTTTTAATGGAATAGCTTCTCTCCATCCTTTTACTACATCTTCGTTTAATTTTGCAGTCATTTCAGTTTCAATAAAACCTGGAGCGATTGCATTGCAACGAATGTTTCTTGAACCTAATTCTAACGCTATAGATTTAGTAAATCCGTTCATACCTGCTTTAGAAGCTGCATAGTTAGCTTGACCGGCATTTCCTTTTACTCCTACTACACTACTCATGTTTACGATAGAACCTTTACGGTTTTTCAACATGATTTTTTGTACCGCTTTTGTCATATTGAAAACCGATTTCAAGTTAATTTCGATTACTTTATCAAAATCCTCTTCAGACATTCTCATTAACAAATTATCCTTTGTGATACCAGCATTGTTGATTAAAACGTCAATTGTACCGAATTCAGCAATAACGTCATCTACTAATTTTTGTGCCTCGTTAAAATCTGCTGCGTTTGATTTGTATCCTTTAGCTTTAATTCCTAAAGCATTTAATTCATTTTCTAATGCCAAAGCTGATTCTACAGACGAACTATATGTAAAAGCAACATTTGCTCCTTGTTCTGCAAAAACTTTTGCTATACCGCTACCAATTCCACGGCTTGCACCTGTAATAATGGCAACTTTTCCTTCTAATAATTTCATGGTAAATATTCGTGTTAGTTTGTTTAATAATAAAGTTCAAATATAGGAATATTTTAAAGTATAAAAAAAAGGATGTTTTTTAATTAAACCTTTTTTATTAAATGTTGTCTTACAAACATAATCCTAAAACTAACCATTATGAAAAACCAATTTATTTTAGGTCTTTTTGCAATTTGTGGATTGACTTCGTGCAGCGATAGTTCTGATAGTAATTATGAAGAAATTCTGTCTTATCCCTTTGTAGCGGCTGAATTTGGTTCTTCAATCAATTTAAATAATTTAGCCAATTATGCGAATCAACAAGTTCCTTCCTAATTATAAAAAATAATTCACAAGGAAATGTTATTACCGATAAAGGTGCTACTCTTGGAAGAATTTTATTTTATGATAAAAATTTATCATCTAATAATACGATTTCTTGTTCTAGCTGTCATAAACAAGAATTTGCTTTTAGCGATAGCAACGTAGCAAGTACAGGAGTTAATGGAACAACAGGCAGACATTCCATGCGTTTGATAAATTCGAGATTTGCAACTGAAACTAAATTCTTTTGGAACGAAAGAGCTATCAATCTAGAAACACAAACTACAATGCCAATTAAAGACCACTGTGAAATGGGTTTTAGTGGTGAAAATGGTGATTTATCTTTTGATGATTTAATTACCAAATTAAGTGCTATCGGTTATTATAAAGAACTTTTTAAATTTGTTTATGGTACAGAAGAAATTACAGAAGCTAAAATTCAAAGTGCTTTAGCGCAATTTATAAGAAGTATTCAATCATTTGATTCTAAATATGATGCAGGAAGAGTTTTAGCGGCTAATGATGGGCAACCTTTCTCTAATTTTACAGCACAAGAAAATCAAGGCAAAAATTTATTTTTATCATCACCCGTTTTTAATACAAGTGGTGTACGAACTTCGGGCGGATTAGGTTGTGCGGGTTGTCATAGAGCTCCAGAGTTTGATATTGATCCGAATACTTTAAATAATGGAATCATTAGAACGATTGCCGGAACAGGAATTTATACTGGAAATACAAGAGCTCCTTCCCTACGTGATTTAGTTAGAACAGATGGAACTCAAAACGGACCAATGATGCATACTGGTGTAATAACCACTTTACAGGCAGCAATCGGGCATTATGGAACTATAAATTTAGCACCCGGAAATAACAACCTAGACCCAAGATTGACTCCAAATGGTGTTGGACAGCAATTAAATTTAACAGCAACTGAAGTTAATGCAGTAATTGCATTTTTAAGAACACTTTCAGGAACGGATGTTTATACGAATACTAAATGGAGTAATCCTTTTAATTGAAAAAGATATTAAAACAAGAAATCCTGCAAATTGCAGGATTTCTTGTTTTAAATTTAATTTATTTCTGTTTATTGATAGCCTTTGCTAAATCTTTAAAATCACTCTCTTTTAGATTAGCTTTCATCATTCCATTTGGATAAACTTTATAAATTACTTCTCCAGTTTTACTGTTTACAATTTGAAAATAACGCAAGTAATAACCAAAATTCAAATAATAAAATTCTTCATTATTCAATATTTTTGTTTCCAATTCCTTTTCAGAGATAAATTCTATTTTATAAGGATATGGACTTAATATTTTATCTAATTTTTCTTTACTATATTCTTTATATTCAATTGGTTTTGTATGATATTCCTTTTTTAAATGTTCAGGTAAATACAATATTTGTTTCTTTAATTGTTTAACTTCTGAGGATACTTTTTCTTCGTAAAAACCACAAAAAGTTTTATTTGATAATAATTTTTGTACGTTTTGAAAATTGTTCTTCAACATTACTAAATTATAATTATGAAAAACATTTTCATTATGAATTTTGTCAGAAACCATTTGTTCATACTCACTTTTTTTAGACTTAAAATAGGAATAACTATGAAAATCTCTTCCAAAAGTATTTGCTGTACTACTATTTCTGTCAATCAAATTCCAAATTTTATCGTTTGGAATTAATTCTATGTAAGCTAAATTCTTTTTCTTATCATCAAGAAAAGTAAAATAATCATTATCCTTTAAATCTTTAATTTTTTTTGATACTTTCTCCATATCCAAAATAAATAAATTAATTGAGAATATTGTTCGAATACCTTCAGGTTGAATACTTGTAAAACCAGATATGACACAAAAAGAATATTTGTCGCTTATGTAATCTTGATATTTAAAATCTTTTAGACTTACAACTTCATATGGAGTAATTGTCCAAAAGGATTTGAGCATATCTTCATATTGTTTTTTATCATATAAATTATTTAAAACAAATATGGTTGTAGTGTTTTTGAAATCATCAAATCTCTCCATTTCAAATTTTGAAGGTTTTGCATAATATGGGTTTTTAGAAATAGCTACTTGAGCCTGCATTGCAAAACCGAAAAGTAATACTACAATAAGAGTCGTAATTTTTTTCATATTAAATAAATTAATTTATATATTAAAAAAGTCCTGAATTATCAGTACTTTATATTTTTAAGAAGTAAAGATTACCCTAAAACTTCTTTTACTTTTTTACCAATTTCTGCTGGAGAATCTACCACGTGAATTCCGTTTTCTCTCATGATGCGTTTTTTAGCTTCTGCTGTATCATCAGCACCACCAACAATTGCACCTGCGTGACCCATTGTTCTTCCTTTTGGAGCAGTTTCACCTGCAATGAATCCAACAACTGGTTTACGATTTCCGTCAGCTTTAATCCAACGAGCAGCATCTGCTTCTAATTGACCTCCGATTTCACCAATCATAATGATGATTTCAGTTTCTGGATCGTTCATTAATAATTCTACTGCTTCTTTAGTAGTTGTTCCGATGATTGGGTCACCACCAATTCCAATAGCTGTAGTAATTCCTAATCCTTGTTTTACCACTTGGTCAGCAGCTTCATAAGTTAAAGTACCTGATTTAGATACAATTCCAACTGTTCCTTTTTTGAAAACGAAACCTGGCATAATACCAACTTTAGCTTCTTCTGGAGTAATTACACCTGGACAGTTAGGTCCAACTAAACGGCAATCTTTTCCTTTAATATAATCATACGCTTTAATCATATCTGCAACTGGAATACCTTCAGTAATACAAATGATTACTTTGATACCCGCTTCAGCAGCTTCCATAATTGCATCAGCAGCAAATGCTGGCGGAACGAAGATAATTGAAGTATCAGCACCCGCTTTTTCAACAGCATCTTTAACTGTGTTAAAAACAGGTCTGTCTAAATGTGTTGAACCACCTTTTCCAGGAGTTACACCACCTACAACATTTGTTCCGTACTCAATCATTTGAGAAGCGTGGAAAGTTCCTTCGCTACCTGTAAATCCTTGTACAATTATTTTTGAATTTTTATTTACTAAAACGCTCATGATATATGAATTAAATTGTGTTTAAATTTGTGATGCAAAAGTAAGTTTTTTACCAAATAATCACGTAATTTTTATTGTATTTTTTTAATTAGGTTTGCTAATTTGATATCCTTTTTTGATTTTATCGTCTTCGAATTCCCAAATAGCTACTATTTTTGCAATAAGAATTAACTCTTTTGGGTTTTCAATAGTAGTTACTTTATGATTGTATTTCACTACGATTTGATTATCATCTTCAATAAAGTGAGAAATTTCCATAAAAGAATCCACATAATTTTGTTTTAACTCTTTAGCTAAATCAATAATATCTGATTTACTCATCTTTACGTTTCCATGTGAACTGTCCCAATCCAAAATGAAATCATCATGCAAAAGTTCGTTTAAAAAAACTTCATTTCGCAAACCATCTTCTTTATAAAAAAATTCGATTTTAGCTCTATTTGTCATTTTGTTTTAATTTTTCAATGATTTCTGGAATTCGTTTTACGTTGGCTAATTGTTTTAATTTCTCACGTGATTCTTCAATTGGAGTACCAAAATAGGTTTTTCCACCTTCGATTGATTTGGTTACACCAGTTTGTCCCATTACTACTGCTTTTGTTCCAATAGTAATTCCGCTTGTTGTTCCTACTTGTCCCCAAAGTGTTACTTCATCCTCAATTACCACACAACCCGCAATTCCCGTCTGTGAAGCAATTAAACATTTTTTTCCAATAACGGTATCGTGTCCTACATGCACTTGATTGTCTATTTTAGTCCCAGCTCCGATAGTAGTATCACCTGTAACTCCTTTATCAATCGTACATAAAGCTCCGATTCCTACATTATCTTCAATCACTACTCGCCCACCTGATAACAATTGGTCAAAACCTTCTGGACGTTTTTTGTAATAGAAAGCATCAGCTCCTAAAATGGTTCCAGCATGAATCATTACGTTATCACCAATTACGGTGTTATCGTAAATCGTAACATTGGCATGAATCAAACAATTTTTACCAATTTGAACATTGTGTCCAATGAAACAATTGGGTTGAATAACAGTTCCTTCTCCGATTATAGCTGAATCTGAAATCGCTACATTAGAAGCTTGAAAAGGTCTGAAATGCTTCGTAAGTTTATTAAAATCTCTAAAAGGATCATCAGAAATTAACAACGCTTTTCCTTCTGGACATTCCACTTCTTTGTTAATTAAAACAATAGTAGCTGCCGATTGAAGTGCTTTGTCATAATATTTCGGATGATCTACGAATACGATGTCACCAGGCTCCACCACATGAATTTCATTCATACCGTGAACTGGAAAATCGGCATCACCTACAAAATCACAATTGATAATTTGGGCAATATCTTTTAAAGGATAAACTTTTGGAAATTTCATTTAATATTGATTAGTGGATAGTAATTAATGTTGAGTAAAATATAAAAGAGTAATTAGTTGCTTGGCTATTTACTAATTACTCTTCACTTTTTACTTTCAATTATTCTTTCACTCTTTCCATGTAGTTTCCGGTTGCTGTATCAATTTTGATTTTATCACCTTCATTGATAAACAACGGAACGTTTACTGTAGCTCCTGTTTCAACAGTTGCTGGTTTTGTAGCATTTGTAGCTGTATTTCCTTTAACTCCTGGCTCAGCATAAGTCACTTCTAAAACGATAGAAGCTGGCATATCTACTGATAAAGGTGCTTCTGTTTCTGCATTAATTTGAATCATTACGTTGGTTCCTTCTTTTAATAAATCTGGAGCATCTAATACTTTTTTGTCTAACGTAATTTGTTCAAATGATTCGTTATTCATGAAGTGAAATTGATCTCCTTCAGCATATAAATATTGGAATGTATGTGTTTCAACACGTACTTCATCAATTTTGTGTCCAGCAGAAAATGTGTTATCTAATACTTTTCCGTTTGTTAACGATTTTAATTTTGTTCTTACGAAAGCTGGTCCTTTACCTGGTTTTACGTGAAGAAATTCGATGATTTTATAAATATCGTTATTGTATTTGATACATAATCCGTTTCTAATATCTGATGTACTTGCCATTTTGTTTTTATTTGATGTTTATTGATTTATTCTTTTTTAAATTTAAAATTACAATGAGCTAGTGTAACCTTTCATGATTCCACGAGAAGAGTTTCTAATGAAATCTAAAATTTCATCTCGTTCAGTTGTAGCTTCCATTTCAGCTTCAATGATGCTTACTGCTTGTGAAGTATTGTAATTTTTTTGGTATAAAATTCTGTAGATATCTTGAATTTCTCTAATTTTATCTGTTGAAAATCCTCTTCTTCTTAACCCAACTGAATTGATTCCCACATAAGACAAAGGCTCTTTTGCCGCTTTTGTATACGGAGGAACGTCTTTTCTTACCAATGAACCACCAGAAATCATAGCGTGATCTCCAATTGAAATAAACTGATGAACAGCAGCTAAACCTCCAATAATTGCAAAATTACCTACCGTAACGTGTCCTGCTAAAGCTACACCATTTACGATAATAGCGTTATCTCCAATGTGGCAGTCGTGTGCAATGTGAGCCGTAGCCATAATCAAACAGTTTTTACCAATTTTTGTTTGACCAGAAGCAATTGTCCCTCTATTGATTGTAACACATTCTCTAATGGTTGTATTATCACCAATTACCGCTAACGATTCTTCTCCACCAAATTTTAAATCTTGAGGAACCGCTGAAATTACAGCACCAGGAAAAATATTACAATTCTTACCGATACGAGCGCCTTCCATAATGGTAACGTTTGAACCAATCCAAGTTCCCTCACCTATTTCAACATTGTTATGAATAGTAGTAAAAGGGTCAATTACTACGTTTCTTGCTATTTTAGCACCTGGGTGCACATAAGCTAATGGTTGATTCATATGATTTTTTTATTTTACTTTAACAATTTGTGCCATTAATTCGGCTTCTGAAACTAATTTACCATTCGCATACGCATACGCTTGCATGTGACAAATTCCTCTTCTAATAGGAGAAATTAAATCACATTTAAAGAATAAGGTATCACCTGGTAAGACTTTATTTTTGAACTTAACATTATCAATTTTCATGAAATAAGTTAAGTAATTTTCTGGATCTGGAACGGTGCTTAAAATTAAAATTCCACCGGTTTGTGCCATAGCTTCAATCTGTAAAACACCAGGCATTACTGGAGCTCCTGGAAAATGTCCAACGAAGAAATCTTCATTCATTGTAACATTTTTTAATCCTACAACATGCGTTTCTGATAATTCTAAAATTTTATCAACTAATAAAAATGGAGGTCTGTGTGGTAATAAATCCATAATACCATGAATATCCATTACAGGCTCTTTATTGATATCATAACTAGGAACATTATTACGCTCTTCTAATTTAATAATTTTAGCTATTTTCTTAGCAAACTGAGTGTTTACATAGTGACCCGGTTTATTTGCTATAATTTTTCCTTGAATACGAGTTCCTATTAAAGATAAATCTCCAATGATGTCCAACAATTTATGTCTTGCGGCTTCATTAGGATAATGTAACGTTAGATTATCTAAAATTCCATTAGATTTAACAGAAATCGTTTCTTTATTGAAAGCTTTCTTTAAATTTTCCATTGTTTCTGCTGAAATTTCTTTGTCAACATAAACAATAGCGTTATTTAAATCACCACCTTTAATTAAACCATTATTTAAAAGTGATTCCAACTCATGTAAAAAACTAAATGTTCTACAATCTGCAATTTCAGTTTTAAACTCTTTTATGCTTTTCATTGTAGCATTTTGAGTTCCTAAAACTTTAGTACCAAAATCTACCATTGCGGTTACACAATATTCATCAGAGGGAATTACAGTAATTTCACTTCCTGTAGTTTCATCTAAATAAGAAATTACATCTTTTACAACGTATATTTTTCGCTCAGCTTCTTGTTCAACAATTCCAACTTTCTCTATAGCTTCAACAAAATATTTAGAAGAACCATCCATAATAGGAAGTTCAGAAGCATTTAATTCGATGATAACGTTATCTAAATCGCAACCCACAAGCGCCGCTAAAACGTGCTCTGGAGTTTGAATCATTACTCCTAATTTTTCTAAATTAGTGCCTCGTTGCGTATTTACAACATAATTTGCATCAGCTTCAATAATTGGTTGTCCTTCTAAATCTACACGTACAAATGTAAATCCGTTGTTTACAGGAGCTGGTTTAAAAGTCATTGCAACTTCTTGACCTGTGTGTAAACCTACACCTTTTAATGATATTTCTGCAGCAATTGTTGTTTGCTTCGCCATGATAAAAATTTTAAATTATTTAATTTTATTTTTTAATTCTTCTATATCGGTAACAATCTTTGGTAAATTTCTAAAATGTACAAATGATTTTGCGAAATCTCCGTAATTGAATGCTGGACTTCCTTGAACTACTTCTCCAGCTTCTAAATTTTTACCAATTCCTGATTGCGCTTGAATTTTAACACCATCACCAATTACTAAATGTCCAGCAAAACCTACTTGACCACCAATTAAACAGTTTTTACCTATTTTGGTTGTTCCTGCAATTCCGGTTTGTGCCGCGATTACGGTGTTTTCACCAATTTCAACATTGTGAGCAACTTGAATGTGATTATCCAATTTCACTCCCTTTCTTATGATAGTTGAACCTAAAGTAGCTCTATCAACAGTAGTACAAGCACCAATTTCAACATCATCTTCAATAATTACATTTCCAATTTGCGGGACTTTTGCATACGTTCCGTCTTCTTGTGGCGCAAAACCAAATCCGTCCGAACCAATAATTGTTCCAGAATGAATGGTACAACGATTACCAATAACCGTTTCCGAATAAATTCGAACACCAGCAAAGAAAACACAATCATCACCAATGGTTACGTTATCACCAATAAAGCTATTTGGATAAATTTTTACATTATTTCCGATAGTTACATTTTTTCCTATGTAACAAAAACTTCCTAAATACAAATCAGAACCATAAGTAACACCATCCGAAATAACTGAAGGTTGCTCAATTCCTGATTTCATCAATTTTACTTGATTGTAGTATTCTAACAACTTTGAAAATGACTTATAAGCATCTTCAACCTTAATTAAAGTCGTTGTTATTTCTTGTTCTGGCTCAAAAGTGTTGTTAACAATCGTAACGGTTGCTTGAGTAGAATAAATATAATTGGTGTATTTAGGATTTGCCAAAAACGTCAATGAGCCTTCGGTTCCTTCCTCTATTTTAGACAATTTAAAAACTTCAGCCTCTGGATTACCCACTACTTCACCTTCTAAAATGCCTGCTATTTGCGCTGCTGTAAACTTCATTTAAAAATTTTATTACTATCTAATTAGATAGATTTTGGGATATAAAAATACGCATTTTCATTCAATACCAAGTATTGATTCCACTTCAACTTGGCAAAAATATAAAATTAAATTAAAAAGTTAAGATTCTAATACCACTTTTGGAAAACAAATGAAGTATTTTGTTACTGGTTTTGACAAAGCTTTTAAGTGCAATTGATCTGAAGCTTCTACCACATCTTCAATAGTTTTATCCTTTTTTAAGATGCGAATCGGTTCGCTTGATTTGCTATACGCCTGATTTTTCAACTTGCCTTTGAAAACAAAATAATCAGCTTCTTTGTCCGAAATTCCAGATATAGAAATGTATTTATTTTTTATAGCTAATAAATTCTCTTTGTTTGGCTTATCATCACTCATTTGAATCTTTAGTAAATCACGATTTAGTATCATTCGGCAAAGTGATTGTAGAACAAAATCATCATGAAATTGCCAAGCTTTTATCGCACCTAAAACATCATAATCATCCAAATACGAAAACTTATCTAACACGCTTTTATCGAAATCAGACAATGAAATTTTGTTTTGCAAAAAGAATTGCAAAGGTTCGCTACAAGGCAAAAGAATTCCTTTTTGAGTCAATTCTTTTGCTCGTTTTAGAATTTTAGTTAAGATTAATTCCGCAACAACACTTGTTTTGTGCAAATACGCTTGCCAATACATCAATCTTCGGGCCACCAAAAACTTTTCAACCGAATAAATTCCTTTTTCTTCAATAACCAAATAATCATCTTGCACGTTCATCATTTGGATTAAACGTTCGCTGTTGATGTTACCTTCGGCTACACCGCTGTAAAAACTATCGCGTTTTAGATAATCCATTCGGTCCATATCCAACTGACTTGATATTAATTGCAACATGAATTTCCTATGATATTCGCCTTTAAAAACTTGGATAGCTAACCCTAATTTTCCATCAAATTCTTTATTCAATTGTTCCATAAACAACAACGATAATTCTTCGTGATGCACTTCTTCCACAATACTATGTTCCATAGCGTGACTGTAGGGTCCGTGACCAATATCATGCAACAAAATCGCAATATACAGCGCATTTTCTTCTTCTTCCGAAATAGAAACACCTTTAAATTGCAAGGTTTGAACCGCTTTTTGCATGATATGCATACAACCCAAAGCATGATGAAAACGTGTATGATGCGCTCCTGGATATACCAAATACGACATTCCCATTTGGGAAATTCTTCGTAAACGCTGAAAATACGGATGCTGAATTAAATCGTAAATTAAACTATTGGGAATGGTAATAAAACCATAAATAGGATCGTTAAATATTTTGAGTTTGTTGGTTTGGCTCACAATTTGATAATTTTAGTAACAAATATAGCGTTTTTCACAAAATGAAATCGTTAAAAATTGTTGAAAATTTTATACAATATTTAATACAAACCTCGTTTAATAAATAGTAACTTGCACACAAATTAAGAAATATGAGTCAGATAAAAATACTTTGGGTAGATGATGAAATTGATTTATTAAAACCCCATATCTTGTTTTTAGAAAAGAAAAACTATCACGTAACCACTTGCAATAACGGACAAGACGCTATCGATTTGTTCGAAGAAAATAACTTCGACATTGTTTTCTTAGATGAAAATATGCCGGGATTAAGTGGTTTGGAAACTTTATCTGAATT
>ERZ650302.1483-NODE-1483-length-13036-cov-6.758801_pt1 | contig 13036 bp, 8 predicted proteins | sample MGYA00376238_ERZ650302 | MGnify/ENA primary metagenome ERZ650302 (study PRJEB26733, sample SAMN07839298) | wastewater metagenome | biome: urban; feature: wastewater treatment plant; material: waste water | place: USA: North Carolina | collected 2016-04-28 ... | reverse complement strand
TTACACTAATTAATATTAAAAAATTACAGGATACAAGCTAGGATACATGATTCAATTGTTTATTTTTTGATCAGTTGAACTTTTTTCACCACCGAACTCCCCTACCACATCACCGTGTTCACTGGATTTTTATAATACAAAGCTTCTTGGTAAAAGAAGAGCCGACATCAATATAATGGCAATTATCAATTTTAGTATGTTCTTTTACAATTGTATGGCCTAGATAAATTTCATCAATACCATCAACAATATCATAGTGAGCTGAATGCTCACGAATTCTCCCTCTCCCCCATAATGCATTACTATAGGCAGAAGTTACACCTGAAATTTTATAGTCACCTTGTGCAATATCATGCTTAAAAGCATTCCAATCATGAATATCGACATCTGCATGCACTACCCCAATGATTTTATGTGCCATTTGAACCTCTATGACTAAAGGCAATTGTTGGAAATGAGCTCTAATTTCAGATTGCTTTTCCAAGCTGAGTTGATAAAACCACTCCCCGCCATGACGTGTATGTATATCTTTTATTTTAGGATCATGTGCCGACATCATGCACATTTCTTCATGATTTCCTCTAACGGTGTGAAACCATGATTCTTCTAGCAAAGAAATACACTCAATATTCTCTGTACCCCGATCTACAAGATCACCAGTACAAATGAGTAAATCATTGTGAAAGTCAAAATTGATTTTCTTGAGTTCTTGCATCAACAAACTATGGCAACCATGTAAGTCACCTACCATATAGACACGATTTGCATGATCTGCATTTATTGTATAAATGAAGGAGCCGCTCATTAGCTTAGTTATACCTTTCTGCTTTCACTATGATGATCACTTAAAAAGCTTCCAGTCAGTAGTATACGGTCAAAACTATAGTCATAGGCAACAGGACTTTCTATATATCATCCAACCAGAGGAACACCATGATCTGACTTTCCATCCCTAGGAAGGGCATCAGAGAAACAAACTGGACATCCCCCTTTGAAACGATTCACTCGTGTTAATTGATGACAATCTTTGTCTCGGTAAATTTCAAAATCAGCATGCTCTTCACTGAATGAAATAAGCGTCATAGGTGCTTTAATCACACGATGCTCGGGTAAACTCTAATTCTACATATAAAACCTAGAACTATTGTCACATTTTCCGAGAAAGTTATAGAAAGACTTCAAATACTCAATGGATGAAGGATATCCCCTATAAATTCCTTGTCGATGCAATATGTAATACGATAAGTGCGAAAATTGGAACTTAACTAGTCAAAAAGTACCGCTTAGTATCTAATATCGTACTTATCATTGGACTGCTCCCAGTATCCTAGACATTAGACAGCCTCACTTTTAAGCTGTTAAATGTGAAACACTATTAAGCTAATTTATGAAGGAGCTTCCTTGTATAAGGAAGATCCTGTACTCAAAACACAAATTTATAATGTAGGTAACTTTACAGGAATCTTATAAAATTTAGTAAATTGATCAATTGAATGAACTTTTAAATTTTTAGGTAAGATTTCAGAAGAGTTTTGGTCTGGGTAAATGATTAAGCAATCCACAACAATATCTTGCATATCTTCATCCGTGTAACCCAAGCGTTTTAAAATTTTTCGATCTCTAGCATATCCACATATCTGTCTTATATCATCAGAATTAAAACGATTTTGATATTCATCATTATTCTGATAAATACGCTTATATTTGGTATCTATCACCATCTTTTCAGATTCAGTAATTAAAAGAAAATCCGGTTCGCCATAATTTCCCTTCGCCTGAAACTGGATTTTACTGCCATATTGTTCTTTCAATAACCCCAATACATAAAGTTCAAAAAGCTTCGGCATATCAATCCAGAAAGGTGGAACTCTTACTACCTTTTTATCTATTTCTCGAATGTTATAACCGAATCTCTTCATAATCATTTCTGCTAAATCAAGTGCTTCTTTATATTCCTTAAAAAAAGCATTAATTTTTATTTTTTTTATCAAATTAAGATCAAAACTCGAGTCATCCACTTCATAGAATGCAGGTTTACAAAAGCTTAGGAGGGGCAAAAAACAATCTGAAAATTGCCTATATTTCACTAAGTAAAATTCTACAAATTTTAAAGCAGATTTTAAAATTTTATTTTCAATAGAATCGACACCATAGACTTCAAAATTACATATAGTCTTATTAGGTCTGTTCTTTAAGATATTCTGTTTTAAAGTCTTTGAGACAAGCACTTTACCTTTGATCTTAGAACTTAAATTCTGTTCTACTCGGTAATATGACTTTTTTAACCCTTTTCGAACTACAGATTTTAGAACTTGCAGATATCTGATCATTAACAGTGGTGTAATTAAATCCTGTTTCTGATTGATCTCGATATATTGTTCATCAAACTTAATTTCGTACAAGTCCTTTGAATGCGCTGATATATCAGAATGTTTCATACATGAGAATAACATCTGAAAATAGTCAGTTTCTTTTCTCTCCTCATTCAATTTTGGAGCTACATAAATAGCTATGTCATTCTTTTTAAGCCAATCAACACCGACATAATAATTAGTATGTAACGTAATAACACCTTGACTAAATTTAAACTCTATACACTTTTTTTCCTTATTATCACAAAAAATAATTTCTTTCACATTTGCCAATTTATCTACTGAAATATCAATGGGTAAATGTTCATATGTTTGATGTAAGTTCACTCTAGACCTTTAAATTTTCGATATGTACTGCAGCGGACTCTAGTAGAATTCCATCTTTCAAATATTCTTTTAATATTGGTTTAATTTCGAAATCCAACTTAACTTTTAACTCATTTTCATCGTTGGTTAAAAAATAACTATGCCCAATCATCACATCATTCAGTTTGAAATCTGGAGATAAGTATTCATTACCAAAAATTAATTTAACTTCATTAAATAATTGTTTGGCTTTTAGATTATTGATAACACTTTCATCAGGAAGAATATCGACAAATGCAAATCGTCTCCTAATCGCATAATCAATATGTCCTACAGATCGGTCAGCTGTATTCATTGTGCCAATGATATATAAATTTTTAGGTAAAGTTATATTTCTTTCTCCCTCAAACTCATACATAGACGTTACTGCATCCCCTCTGTACTCTAGTGCATAAATAAGTTCACCTAGTACTGACGGTAAGTTAGCCCTATTAATTTCATCAACAATTAATACATATTTTCCATTCGGATTATCTTGTGCTTTTTTAGCAAACTCCGTTAATACTTTATTTTCTACCTTATAGGCTATATTGCCACTGTCATTCGTTTCAGCAACAATCCCTCTCACAAAGTCTTCATAAGAATATGCTGGATGGAATTGAATAATCTGATACTCCCCTTGGCTTATCACTTCATGTTCTTGGTTAATGTCTTCTCCAGTTTTCAAATTAAAATTTGAAGATAATATATTCGAGAATTCAAAGGCCGTAATGTCTAAATTAAACTTGGTTTTCTTATCTACATAAACTGCATAAAGCTTTTTATTTTTTTCGAATACATTTAGCCCCGCATAATTCACTTTGAAAATTTTTAAGGAGTGATCAATCATTTTTTCACTATTGATTGGAAAATATTCCTCAGGAAAGTAAGTATTTAAGGTTTTTAAAATTAAACTATCACCAAAATACTTTGCAGTTTTATCAACATTTTTTTGATTTACCAAGCTATGAAGTTCTTTCGCAACGTCCTTCATTGCTTCTTCATCATTGGCTACTTCCTTAACAAATCCATGCTTACTATATTCTTGAGCACTCTTTTTCCAATAAATTTGGTATGAACGAGACGTACCTGGGAAATAATAACCTAAAGGTTCAAGCCCTCTCTCGAGCCACCAGCAGAAATTATCTCGCTCACCTGTACCCGTACAATATTTATCTAAGGTTAGATTCTTTAGATTTTCTTTAGGAAATTGTTCTAAAAAGTCATTACGAAGACGTTGATGAAGTTTTCTAGTTGCTTGAATATGATCACTAGTCGAATCAAATTTCATTAGTTCACTATCAATAATTTCTTCTGGATGACCAATAGTTTCTGGCTTAATCAAATCTTCTGCTATTAACTTTGCTAATCGAGTTTTTCCAGTTCCTGGAGGACCTTGTAATATGATTTGATGTTTGTATTTGAGCAAACTAATACTAGTATCCATTAAAACTTTTCCAATTATTGTTTTATACCAAAAATTTATAAATGCTGAATTATTAGCAACTTCTAGAGTAGTAGGTAGATATAATGAATCATACCAATTTGAATTGAATTTCTTTTTAAATTGAACTTTATAAAAATTACCTTCCAAAGATAATATTTCAACCTTTCTTATAAGGTCAAACCAAACGCTATTATCTTGATTGTTATAACAATTACTTAAGACTTTTACTAAAGCTAGAGGTCCATCACTTCTAATTAAGACAACATCGCCAACTTTGACTTCTTTCTCAAATTTTTGTGGCTGTCCTCTATCATTTTCCCATTGAACTCCTAACCCTATAACACCTTTTTCTAGAAGAATTCTTTTTACCTCATCACGGTTAACTGCTTGACTATCACTAGGATGAAGTTGCATATGCCAAAAATTCATTTTTAACAGAAACTCTTATAAATAACTTATTCCAAAAAAGACATATCATCGATTGTATGTCTTTACCACTTTATGAAGAGCACTCGGTAAGTGCTCTATTTTGTATTAAGACTTCTGCTCAATTTTCAATGAATCCCCACTACCAATCCGCGCAGTAGTATTATAAGGACACTATGAATTAGGGTTCATAGCCATTTTATATATTGATTTAATTCAAAAATCCCATATGTGATTTTTATCGTTGATTGCTTCCTTCGTAGATTCTAGAGTTGCTAAAGCTTTAAAAGGAGAAGAAGCCGCAAGTTGATTTATACTATCTAAGCCCATTGCCAATTGTTGCATATTATTATTTGCTATCGCATGGTCAATAACTTGGAAAAGCTTTGAAAAGTTTTCTTTTCTTTCATCGAAAGATTTTTCCAAGTAGATCATAATAATTTCTTTTTGTGCTTGAATACGAGCAATATCACTATCTCTTTTTGCTTCAATATCTTTTCTGACTGTTTTCTGTTGCTCTGTAAATTTTGCTACATCACCCGCTACCTCAATAAAACGCTTTAATACTTGTGCAGCCTCAGCAGGATTTCCTGCAGCTATACTTTTGACAGTTCCAACCAAATCTTTTCTGACCTGATTATCAAAATCATTTTCTGCTTTTACTTCCACTTGTTCTTTATTTTTTTGAACATGGTTGTTACTAGAACTAGATGTAATATCTTTAGTATTATTCTTAGAATTCATAAAATTATCAGCCTTATTTATTGCTGCATCTTGAAAGCTTTTAATCCCATCATCAACAATTTTTTTCGCTTTAGTTTTTATTTCATCCTTATTTTGATCAAAAAATTCTGATACCTGATCTTTAATCTTTTGCTTTGCTGTTTCAAAAAAACTCTTAGATTTAGACATATGCTAGCTCCGTATTTAATACCGAGTAGGTATTTTCAATAATTTTTGTACTTTCAGCAGAAGTATTTCCATTATCATCTAACAATGGAGTTTGAGCTAACTCACTCATAGATTTAATTAATATTGCTACTTTTTGGAATACTGAAGTGAAATATTCATCGTGTGCATTATAGTCAACGCTTAATGGATATAATAAATCTAATTGTTGAACAATGGTCTCTTCTAATTGATAAGTGACCTCTTGCAATTCATTTGATCTTTTTGCAATACCATCAAGTAATACCCATAATTTTTGTATATTTTCAACTTCAATTTCTATTTTAGCTTGGTACTCTTTGCTCTCAGTTAATTTTTTAGAGTAATGCGTAGAGGCAAGCAATCCCGCAGCTAGTAGACCTACGCCCGCTGTTGCACCTACAGTAATCCCTGTTAAAACAGTAGCTCCAGCAGCCATTCCTCCTCCTCCTGCAGCAATACTTCCGCCTCCTAACCAAGCTAAAGTCGCATTAGTTGCAGCGACACCACTTAAACCACTAATTGCAGTACCTGTAGACGCTGTAGCTAAAGCACCAACAGCTGTTGTAACCAATGCTGGAGTACCCATTGCTGCAGCTGCACCCAAGGTTCCAACTGCCGCTGAATTAGCAAGAGCTTTAGATGCCGCCATATCAATTTTTCTCATTTTTTCAATGGCACTTGCTGTTAGACCAATACTCTCTAGTACTCTATATTCCTTTATCTTGTTTTCTTGCTGCATATCCTTGAGTAACCCGAGAAATTTACCCGTAGTGTTATGTAATGCATCAAGCCTATATCGCCCAAATTGATTAATATGCGTATTTAAAATTTTTCTTTTTTCTTCGGTCAAATCAAAAGCTGTTTGGTAATACTTTTCACAAATAGATTTTATGTTGATTGCACTCGACCTATCTTGGACGCCTTGTACCCCTGTTGCCACTTTTCCCATTTTTTTGAGACCAGATAAAATACCACTTTCGTTTTTAGCTGAATCCTTTGTTTCTTCGGAAGCTTTACTATGTATATATTCTCTTTTTGCAACATTAAATTTTTCTAGAATTTCACTAGATTCAATATTATGTTCAATTTGCAGTTTTTTCCTAACAACTTGACTGTCAGTATATTCAATCTTATTTAATAATATCCCATTTTTAAAAGTACATTCGAGAAGTAACTTACCTTTTATGTTAAAAACAATATACTTTCCATCATATTCTCCTGATTTATAGTTCCCCTTAATATATTTCTGTCCTGTACTATAAAAAATTTCAAAAACACCATTAAGATTATTATTCTTCCAATTTCTTGATTTATTTAATTTACCATTACGGTAATAGAATAAATCTTTTCCAACACAACCCACCCCATCCTTATAATATGTACGCTTTAACTGACCAGAATCCCAATATTCCTCTATCTTTTTTCCAGAAGGCTTCTTGAACAAAAATAGGCCAATAACTATTACCAGTACCAGTAAAACTCCAATAATTATTAAAATTTCATCTAACATCTTTCCCTCTACTTTAAATTATATAAATACAGCCACTATGAAGTACTAACTAAAAAATAAAATTGCCGATCATGTTAATTTTTACTAAATAGATCATAAGCATAACCCCAACCCTAATGATGAAATATGACTACCCAATTTTCAGACATCTTTCCGACTATTCACCAACACATCATAAATAATATGCGCAAATTGCTTCATCTTCGCAGGATCACTCATCAACTGTGTCATTTGCTCCATATGCGCTGCATTACTGTCTAATACAGCATCATCAAGCGCCGTGTCAAACTCACCCAGCATGGCCTGTTCACGAGTGTTGTTATGAATCTGTTTCATCATTCGTGTGTTCTCAGACATCTTGTCAGCAATGGTCAGAGCATAGTTGATCATGTCTTTCTCTGTCAGATTATCCGTCACAAACAGATCATTCATACGGCTTAAAATCTGCGACAAAAAGTCTTCTTTCTTGTCTTTCGGCTTTGCAGTACCCAGTTCATTACCAGGCTCAAGTTTATGCTCGGTACTATCGGCTTTAAGCTGAATATCCTGTTGGCGTAACTTGGACAAACGGTAATGCGTCATTGCAACATTGCTTAGATCAACCTCATCCTCTTCGGCCACCTGTTCACGCAGTAATGGGCGCAAGTTACGGGCAAAAAGACTGAGCTTCTCCAACTCCTTGTCGTCATATTCCACGATCTGAGACATAAACTCATAGAAACGGGTAAAACTGCCTAAATCCTTTTTAAAGATTTCCAGTGCATCACGGGCTTTCTTCGCTTCAGCAAATTCGTTTTCAGCATTGGCAATCAGTACGGCGTCACCTGTCTGTTTACAGCGTTCTAAACGGTTCTTGGTGACATCATAATCATTCATGGCTGCCGTGTAACGATGTTGCCAGCGTTGCATCGCCGGCTTACAGATATTGGCAAGTGCCGCATTGGATTTGTTCTTGCTATAAAAAGCTTCTGTAAACTGCTCTACCTCAGTCATCAGGAACATACCTGCTGACTTCAACTTGTTGGCCAGATCGTACACCTGATCAGGATTGGACACATCTGCCAGTTCTGCCGTTTGGTAGTAAGGTTGGAAGGCATCCAGAATATCTTGCGGTTCATTAAAGAAATCCAGAACAAAGGTGCCAGTTTCTGCTTTACCCGGATAAGTACGATTCAAACGAGATAATGTCTGTACGCATTCCACGCCACCCAATTTCTTATCGACATACATTGCACACAGCTTCGGCTGGTCAAAGCCGGTCTGGAACTTGTTTGCCACAATCATTACCTGAAAGTCATCGCTATCGAATGCCTTACGCATTTCACGACCTTTCAGGTTCGGGTTCATGTTACTTTCAGTGAATTTCTGCCCCAGTAAATGCCTACAATCAGAATCATTCTGGTTGAATTCAACTTCACCAGAGAATGCCACCATGGCTTGAATATTCTGGTATTTGTTCTCAGCAATGTATTTATCAAAAGCCTGTTTATAGCGCACCGCCTCTTTACGTGAACTACTCACCAGCATGGCTTTGGCTTGTCCACCGAGTAAGCCCATAATATTCTTTTTAAAGTGTTCAATAATGATATGTACTTTTTGCGAGATATTATGATCGTGTAAGCGTACCCACTGATTCAGCTTGGTCTTGGCTTTCTTGGCATCGACCTGAGCATCTTTTTCTTCGATCTTCTGCTTGAGCTTATAGATGACTTTATAGTTGGTGTAGTTCTTCAATACATCCAGAATAAAGCCTTCTTCAATCGCTTGGCGCATCGAATAGACGTGATATGCCACAGGAATATTGGTTTTAGACGGCGGCATGCTTGGATCGGGCAAACGTCCAAAGAGCTGTAAGGTTTTATCCTTTGGCGTGGCAGTAAAGGCATAAAAACTTAAGTTAGCACTACCCTTACGTGATGCCATCACTGCATCGAGTACATCTTCCGAAGAAAGTTGTTCATCTTCTTCACGCTCTTCCAGCATCAAAGTTTCTTTAAGCTGACGCGCCGTGGAACCGCTTTGGGATGAATGGGCTTCATCGGCAATCACGGCGTATTTACGTTCTTTTAAACTGGTGCTGTTTTCAATGGCACGTAGTACAAATGGGAAAGTCTGAATGGTCACGATAATAATCGGCTGAGCCATTTCCAAAGCTTTTGCCAGTTTCTCCGATTTGGAGCCATCGCCTTCCTTGTTGTTAATCCGTCCCACGACGCCATCTGCATGTTCAAACTGATAAATGGTGTCTTGTAGTTGCGCATCTAAAATGGTTCGGTCTGTCACCACAATGACGGAATCAAACATCTTTTTATTGTTAGCATCATATAGGCTAGAAAGCTGATGCGCCGTCCATGCAATTGAGTTGGATTTACCCGAACCTGCGCTGTGCTGAATCAGGTATTTCTGTCCTGTGCCTTCAGCTAATGAGTCCTCAACCAGTTTACTGACCACTTTCCACTGATGATAACGTGGGAAGATCAGGCTCTCTTTTTTGTATATACGACCTTCCCAGTCTTCCTTTTCTTCAATCTGAAGATGGATAAAGTTACCGACAATATTCAGCAAGCTTTCAGGCGTGAGTACTTCATTCCATAAATAGCCTGTTGCATACTGATTAGGATCTTCAGGAATGTCATTGCCTGCACCCTGCTCTTTGGTGCCTTTGTTAAATGGCAGGAAGTAAGTGCTATCACCATTTAAATGCGTCGCCATATAGACTTCATACTGACTGACGGCAAAGTGTACCAATGCACCACGTTTAAACATGAGCAAGGGTTCAGGCTTATTGGTTTCAGGGTCTTTGGGTAAGCGAGTCTTTCTATACTGTGTCATGGCATTTTGCACAGCTTGCTTAAACTCTGACTTAAGTTCCATGGTTGCCACAGGAAAGCCATTGATAAACAGAGTCAGATCGATGCGCCATTTTTTGGCTTGTTTGCCTGTCGCTTCTAATTCGGCTTTGTTGGCATATGGGCTATACACCAGTTCAGGCACCACACGGCAGATGTTTTGCTGATAGCGTTGATTCAGTTCAGGGTTTAAGCCATGCTCAGGTTTAAACTGGCAAAATGAGAAACGTACCCCACGGGTACGGATACCATGCCGTAATACGCCCAATGTGCCATAACTGCGAGATTCGACATCGGTAGCATTGATGTCAGCTTTTTTAAGCTGAGCCACCACGGTATCTAAAAAATGGCGTTCGGTATCATTCGGGAAGATGCTTTTAAACTTCTGCCACTCTTTGTCTTGGGTCTTTTGTACGAAGTCTAAAACATCCTGTTCATACAAAGCTTTTTCACGGTTATAGCCTATACCTGAACCAACAAGCCAACCATGGCTTTGCATTTGCGCAATAATATCTTGCTGGAAGATAGTTTCTAAAGTTGCATCCGATCTCATGTTTCCCCTACCCCTAAATACTCAAATTTCTTTATTACTGTTCTATTTGCCAAACTGGATAGCTTTGCCAATCTTCAGGGAAGCCCATCGCTGTTTTTGATATGTTGTGATGTGTCAAAAGTAGATCTACCAGACGTTTACGCCATGTATGCTGTGGGGCGATTTTGTCCATGAAATAAAGCAGAAATACCAGACTGTTATAAATCTTTCGCTCTGCCGAGTTACTAGGTTCAAAATTGCATTGCACCCGAAGCCCCATCGGCTTACTGCGTGGCTTGGCAATGGTTTTGGTAAATTTGCGGTTCCATAGTCTTGAATGATGAGCACAGGTATTTCTTAAGTAGACAAAATGCTGTAATAAGCCTTCAAACTGTTTTTCATCGCAATCAAAATGACTGGAAATGGCTTTACGTGTCTGAATCGGTGCCAAGAGCTGATACCACTTAGACAGTTGCCCAAAACTCATGACTTCGCAGGTTGCCCAAATCGGTGGTAATTCAGGATCATCATAGGTACGTTTATAGTGTTCTATAAAGACTTCATCTGCCCGAGACACTTCAGTTTTCAGTGATTCTAATAATTTGTGCCATCTAAAGGCGGGTTTAAAGTATTGCCCTTGCAGATAGGCGTGACAACCATGCCGATGTGCCAGTTCATAGGCAAAACGGGTACGAACGGCAACTTCCAGGCGTTCTATGGCATCCAGGATGAGTAGTCTTAATTCACGGTCAAATACATACAGCTCTAGAACCTGCTCAAAACTGGTATCAGGTTTAAAGCAATGTGGTGAATGGGTTTGTTCAAAGGGCAACCAATAGGCACCTAAGCGATAATAATTGATTTGCTCTAGGTAAAATTGTGCATCTTGCTCATTGGCAAATTGCATGCCTCGCGCTTTTAATAGCTCAATTTGTTCAGCAAAGGTTTTGGCAGGCTTATTGAAAGACTTCATAGATGGCTTGCCCTGATTGTTATATTTTTTAGGGCTCCAGAAACAAGTAACCCGACAGTTTGAGGATGCAATTGCTTGCCTAGCCTTGTCGGGTGTTGTTGAGCATATAGTGAATCATTGCAATTATTTATGCAATGATTTTTTGTATCTGCTGGAGTTTGCATTGGTTTGAGGCAACTCAGCATACTCACGAGCTTAACCCCGTTTTCGCCTCATTGGGATGTTGCCAATTACGAACGTCAATCTTGCCTGTCACCGCAGATGAAATAAGAGTTATACGGCGTTCCCTTAATGTACCCACAAACTTATATGCTTGATTTATGAGATGCTCAAATTGATTTAATTTGTCATTAATATAGTTAGCAATTTCTCTTTGCTCTTCTTGAGAAGGAACTACAACAACGAGTTCTTTAATATCTTCTAGGCTCAATTGAATTTTAGTACCGCCATATCCTGAACCTAAAAGTTGCTCTTTAGCAGTGTCAGATAATATGTAATATGCCAACCATCTAGAATCATATAATTTTTGTGGTCTGCATAATGCAATATGCTGACTAACATAACCATTTCCAATAGATGTATCTGCTACGCAAACAGAACCTAAATCTGCCGTAATAGAAATAAGTAAATCACCGACTTTAATCTTTGATCGTTCACCTTCACTGCCTTGTGGTGGTTCAACAAACTGTAAAGATTCTAATTTAGGCTCGATAGTATCTCGTGTTAAGTTAGCTATACGAAAAAATAATGATCCTGTATCAGCATAATATTGTGCCCATCCCCGAGAACCACTTGTAACAAAATCCAAAAGGTATTTATTGGGTTTGACTGTCCAATGTTCAGGCACTTGCCCTAACCATTCCACCCCCGAATCTTTCATTGATACATTAGGATTTAAACCTTTGGTCACAGCATGGCTAATCACCGCTTGACGCTTTTCTTTAAGCAGTTCAATCAGCTTTTCTTGTTTGGCAATTAAAGTATCAATTTGTGTGGTTTCATGGTCGAGGAAATTGGCGATTTTTTGTTGTTCTACAATCGTAGGTAATGGAAATTTTAAGTTAGCTACTTCTTCAGCAGATACTGCTTCAAAAGTACTCCCTGTTGCAATTGCATCTAATTGATATTTATATGTAGGTAAGACCCACCAAAGAAATGATGAATTAATACTACTTCGAGATTTTAGACTACATAAGCCACGACCTATACCATACTGCATATCAGCATAGTTTAAAGCACCTACAGGAGCTCGTACCGAAAATAGTAAGTCACCTTTATCGGCAATTTTTTTAGGTATGGGACAGTAGTTTTTTGCCGTAGGAGAATACGTTCCAAACTCTGCGTTACCTTGTAAGAAGGGAATTCCAATTCCATCAATATTACAATCCTCTGAACTAGGAGATTGTCCCATGTTTATTAAAACTACATATTTTAAGTACGTTTGATTCCAATGACTAGGAATCTCACCTAACCACTCCACACCTGAATCTTGATATTCAGCATATTTCTGATACTTCGCCATTAAGAATGCACCTCTTGTAGAAGTGCCATAATTTCACGGCTGACCGCATCCAAATCCGCATCAATCTCGCTTAAATCACGTGGCGGTTCATACACATAAAAATGACGGTTAAACGGAATCTCATAACCCA
>ERZ650302.1481-NODE-1481-length-13046-cov-8.578631_pt1 | contig 13046 bp, 11 predicted proteins | sample MGYA00376238_ERZ650302 | MGnify/ENA primary metagenome ERZ650302 (study PRJEB26733, sample SAMN07839298) | wastewater metagenome | biome: urban; feature: wastewater treatment plant; material: waste water | place: USA: North Carolina | collected 2016-04-28 ... | reverse complement strand
GCCCCATGCCGGTGATGATTCCTGTAAACATGGCGTGGATTGTGGCAGGGTTTGCGATGGCTCAGAATGCGTCGCGGCCCATCACCCTTGCAAGCACGCGCAGGTCGGGGCCCAAGCGATCCACATCCTGAAATTGCAGCGCCAGCCCCTGCGCCAGGGTTTCCAGCGGCCCCATATCGGCCATGCCGCGCCCGGGGCCGAGGAGCTTCGGGGCCAGATACAGCAGCAATTCGTCCACCAGCCCCGCGCGCACCAGCGCGCCATTGAGCCGGTGGCCGGCTTCTATATGCAATTCGTTCACGCCGCGCGCCGCCAGGTCGCGCAGCATGGCGGGCAGATCGACCTTGCCGTCCGCGCCCGGCAGATGCACCACCGTGGCGCCGCGCGCCTCCAGCATGGCTTTACGGGCTGAAAATTTACGATCAAAAGTGCCTGCAGCGTAGATGGTACAAGTGCGGCCAGGTATGAAAAGAGAAGCGTCGGGCGGTGTCTGCAGCCGGCTGTCCACCACCACCAGCTGCGGCTGGCGCGGCGTGGGCACCTCGCGCACGTTGAGCACCGGGTTGTCGGCCAGCACCGTGCCAATGCCGGTGAGCACCGCGCAGGACCGTGCCCGCCAGGCATGGCCGTCGGCACGCGCGGCCGCCGAGGTGATCCACTGGCTGGCACCGTTGTGCAGCGCCGTGGTGCCATCCAGCGATGCCGCCACCTTCAGGCGCACCCACGGTGTGCCGCGCACCATGCGGCTGAAAAAACCAATATTGAGCTCGCGGGATTCTTCGGCGCCGGGGCCCACCACCACCTCAATGCCCGCCGCCCGCAGCCGCGCAAACCCCTGGCCCGCCACCAGCGGGTTGGGGTCGGCAATGGACGCCACCACCTTGGCCACCCCGGCTTGTATCAGCGCATCGCAGCACGGCCCCGTGCGGCCCTGGTGGGCGCAGGGCTCCAGCGTCACATACGCCGTGGCCCCGCGCACATCGCGCCCCGCCGCCGCCGCATCACGCAGCGCCATCACCTCGGCGTGCGGCCCGCCCGCCTGCTGCGTGAAGCCCTGACCCAGCACATGACCATTCGCCGCGGTGATGACGCAGCCCACGCGGGGGTTGGGGTTGGAAAGAAAAAGCGCCTGGGCGGCGAGGCCAAGCGCTTGGTTCATTGGCGCAAGCGGTGTTGGGCGCTGCACTAGCTGTCTTCTCCACTGGCACTGCATGCTGTGTCTGTGCCGGTTTTGGGAGTGCATACGCGCACACGCCCTGTTTTGGCTACCTTCACGCGGCGAATCTGGCTGTATTGCGTGCTGGCAACGTCATTGCGAGCAATGGCAACAGTGTTGGCACCAAAACCGCCGCTCTTGGTTTTGGCAAAACCAGAGCCGTCGAACAAGAGGTAACTCACAGTTTCCCCCGCAGTGCCGCCGGAAGCTGCAGTGATCGCAATGTAAGGCAGCGGAGCATCGGCCTGGGTGATAAGCAAATCCCCACTGCTGTACACCTGATCCCGATCTACATCCACAAACACCAGCCACCCTTTGCTCCAGTCGTTGTCGCCGTTGACGGGGGTTACCATGGTATTCATGTTGCGCTTCATGCCTTCTGCGCGGGCCGTGTTCAGGGCCGCCAAGAAGTTATTGGCCACCCCGCCCAGTTCGGAGTTTTTCCGGATATCACTGAAACTCGGCGCGGCCACAGCCATCAGCACGGCCAAAATCGCCAACGTCACCATCAATTCGATCAGGGTGAAACCCTGTGCGGTGCGGTGCGGTCCAGGTATGGTTGAAAAATGTCGCATGGCAACGCCTACTTCCAGCAAACGCTGGTGTCGCTGCCTGTGCAGCTTTTCACCCCTGTGCTGGTGAGTTCGAGCCGGGTGATGGCAGGGTCTGTGTACTGAGGGGTGGCGAAAACACGCACGCAGTGGTCAATGGTCTGGGTGCCGGAGCAGGCCTCGGCACCGAGCTTGTAGGCACTGCTCGCTGCGCCATTGCCTGAGTAGATTTTGAACGGCACGGCGTTTTGGTTGGCATTGGCGGCAATCACCAAATAGGTGTTGTTCTGCGTCATATACCGCTCCTGTTGCTGCAGCAGTTCCAGTAAGGCCGTGCGCCCTTCGGCGCGCTTGCCTTTGCGGACGGAGTCGAGATACGACGGATAGGCAATGGCCCCCAGGATGGCCACAATGGCCACCACGATCATGAGCTCTATCAGCGTAAAACCGCTTTGGTTTTTTTTGAGATGGTGCATCATCAATTCCATCCGGCCGATTGGTTCTTAAGATCCTGATAATTATTGATCTGGCGCCACGACAGTCGCCCCACCAGGGACTCTGCCGTGATTTCATCGGTGATGCTGATTTTGTTGTCCCCGGTGGACGATGGGGTGCCAATCACCAATCTATCGGTTTTGCTGCGCAGTCCGGTGGAATCGCTCACCCCGATGGAAGATCCAACATGGAATATCAGCGGGGCTCCTTGGGCGCCGGTGGAGACCGCGGAAATCACACCATCGCCCGATGCCAGGTTGGCCTGGTAGGTGTAGCTGGAGCCACCACCACATGCGCTGGTGGACGCCGTCGGCGGCATCAGGCTGGTGAAGACGATTTTCTTGCCAAACAGTGTGGCATGGGTAATTTGTCGTTCACCGCCGGTTGCACCGGCGTAGGGGTAGTCCATGTACCAACCGGCCTTTTTGTTGGGTGTAGCGCTGGCGTTGGAGGCCTCGGCCCACAAAAAGTCGGGGGTACTGATGGTGGTGCCGCTCACGGTGCTGGCTTGCAAGCGGGCTCGGCCATTGATGCCAGCGGTGGTTCCGTCAGCCTGGGCTCCATTCTTGGCGTCGTACAAGACATAGAACGACTGCACCTGTGTGGAGGTGGATATGAGGTTATCCGCAGCCTCTAGGTATTTCCCTGTGCCAAAGGCCACCACATAGCCGCTGTTGGGGCCGTAGGCAATGGACGGATTCATGCTGATGGGCTGTACCTTGCCACCTGCATCTTTGGCGATATACATGGGAAGAGGATCATTGGTGGAGTTGCTCTTGAAGTAAGACAATGTCTCCAGATCCCAATGGGTTGCAGCTGCCGAGCTGGAAAGATCCGCAGCACCCATGTCCAGCTTCCAGAACTGGCCGTGCAGGTCACCCAGATAGAAATACTCTACAGCGCCATTGGCGTCACCCGTGGCATCCACGTGAACAATGCCCGTGGCCTTGCCCACCCCGGTGCCATTGCCTGCAGCATCCAGCATCTGGGTGCCCAGCGTGGTGGAATTGCTCACGGGGAATGAGACTTTGAAATAGTTGGTGCCCAGGGTCCAGTTGTCCGAAGTGGGCTTGCTCAGGTCGAGCAGGAACAGGGCTGGTTTACCCGTGGTGCTGAATCGGCCCGTGCCATCGTTCACGTAGTTATTCACACCACTGGGGACCGCAGCAAACCACTTGTAAGTAGCAGTAGATGCAGATTTCGCATTGGTGCGGATTTTCACGATTTTGGGGGTGCCCACCACGTTGCCCATGTCGGGGTCATGAGCGTCAGTGAACTCCCACAACACATTGCTCGGGCCAAAGCTGGTCGGGTTGGTGATGTCCAGGGCGAATACACCTTGCCCGCCGCCTCCGGTGCCAGAGACCAGCACCGTTTTCCAGCTGCCACCCAATTCGGCCTCAGCCACCACGGGGGTGGCATCCACATAGCTGGTGTGCAGGCCGGAGTTATAGCTGGTGTCGGTGAGCTTGGACAAGTTGGGCCCCAGCCAGCTGGGTATGTAGGCAAAAAGCTCGTCCATGGTTTCGGCATTGAAAGCATGCAGCATGCCGTCGTTGGCGCCCACAAAAACGGCTTTGGTGCGGTTCTTGTTAGTGTTGTAGAACGTCAGGTACGCGCTGGAGTTGTAGCGTTGCGTGGGCACGCCAGAGTAGGCCGCGCCGCTGTTGATGATGTCACCCATGCGCGAGTTGCGCTTTCTGAATTTGGTGGCCTCCAGGCTGCGGTCGCCTCGGATGAAGTCCACACGGTCTGCCCCCAGGCCGTCTTGCGCGGAGGCGGCATCAGGTTTGTCCAACTGCGTACCCAGTGGTGTGCTTTGGATATCAGACCAGGTGAAATTGATGCCGTAGCCCGAGGAGGTGTTGGTGGATTTGCCGGCCACGATGTTGCGTGCCGTGGTTCGGGCATCCAGCACACTCGCGGCAGACAGCATGGTGGCCGCAGTTCCTTGCTCTACGCCGCCATTGGCCCCCACTTTAATAGTGTTGCGCTTGAGGTCACCCGACCAATATTCAGGGTCGAAGCTGGCGATGTAGTAATGGTTGTCGGTGGTTGTCAGTTGGTTGCTGGAGATTGCAGGCGCAGCGATGGTATTGCTGACCTTGGTGGCGGCCACAAAAATATCGTCCAAGGCTTTGAGTACGGCCGTGGCGTTGCTGGCCAAAAAGTAGGTTTTGGCTTCCCCGGCGTCATTTTCTTTTTCCCAATGCCGGTTGTTGTAGTTGCCTTGGTCATTGGCGGGGGTGAACGGGTTGCCGTCACCATCCACATCATTGAACCCGCCGTATTTTGCAGTCAGGAACAACTGGGATCTGTGGCGGGTGGTTGCGTCGTCGCTGGCGCTACCTTCATTGACGTCCAACACGTATGTGGTGATACGCATACCGGGGCGTTGTTTTGTGGGCTGCGCAGTCCAGTTGCTGCCGCGAATGTCATGGGTATGCGCCCAGTAGGCGGCGCCTGCAATGTAGTACGCGCCGGAAACCCCTAAGCCTGTGTCCAATGTGCCCAGGTTGGCCAAGGTAGTGTCCAGTCCGGATGTGGGGTTGGTGGTGGTGCGGTTGGTTCCATTGCCATCCACATAGGCCACCGCGTTGCCCGACTCGAAGCCCCCGATCACGTTGGTCCAGTCCACGAAGTTGGGTACATTGGCCGCCAGGTTCACATCGCCGGAACGGTCGTAGTCTTGATTTGCCGTCCGGGTGTTACCTGGTAGCGACTTGTCGGAGTGCGTGTTTTTGTCGGCAATGGTCAAAATGCTATTGCGCAGGCAGGCGTAATTCTTGGTGCTGGAGCCGCCGTCAAAGGGGTCTGTCCAGCTGGTATATACGGGGTAACCGTCTTTGCGGCCAACGTTTGCGCCCGTAATGTTCCTCACAGCGCCAAGCGTGGGCTGCAGACCCTGCAAATAACGCAAACTTTCATAATAAAGCTCGCCCAGTGGGTCTAGACCTTTATAAACTCCTGCGGTTGGACCTGTGCGGCCAAAGCGATTGAGGTAGTTAATCACACCGCTGATGCCGTCGCTTTCGCTGCGGGGGTTTTCTTTGAAAGTGCCGTCGTTTGCATTCCACTCGGCATAGGGGTTGGTGCCCGTTTCGGCATTGCCGTTGGCATCGTATGACTTTTGACCCACATAGGTCATGGGCGCACGCAGCACCCCACCGTAGCGCGAGCGATTGTTGTCCATAAGGTAGCCAAACGCCGCCATGCGAACCCGGTCGCTGTACTTTTGCATGTTGCCCACGGGCTTGGAGTGACCGCTGGGGTATTGCTGGCACAGGCTGGCGCGGGTGTCAGCGGCGGTGCAAACCTTGGCCCTGGAGAAAAGATGATCGTCACCGCCACCGGCAACGGCATCCATGGGGAATGTCAAGCTGGTGTCCTTGATGTAGCACTTCTTTGATTCTCCAGCTGCGGGGTCGCCCAGCACGTTCCAGTCGCATTTGACGCCATTCTTTACAAGGCGCCGCAACCATTTTTTTCCGGTGGTTCCGAAGATGACTTCCTTGTAGCCGGTGAAATCGCAGAAGTTATTAGTACCGTCGTTGGCGCATTCGGTGTAGCCATTGGGCCTATCTAGATTGGTTTCTTCCTGCAGTATGGGGCCCATGAGCATAGGGCTGTCGCAGGCGGAGGTTCCTGAGTTTACGGAAACCACGCCATTGGTGTAGATGTACACCTTGTTCAGGCAGTTGCTGATGCGCACCCCGTTGGGGTTATTATTCTCGAACAGGCTGCTGGGCAGTGATTTAAGTCCCTCCGCGCGGGTAATATTCTTTTGCGGAAACTGAGAGCCATTGTCATAGAAGTCTTTTGGAATTACGGCCCGCTGCAAGATGGTGGAGCTGGCGGTGTCTTCGATGCGATCCCCGCCTGTGAGACCAAAGCGCAAAATATCAATGGACGAGCTGGTAGCCCAGTTCATGAAGTTGCCGCTGAAACCCGTGCCCGCGCAGTCGTGCGCAGTGGCTGATCCAGAAATGGTGAAGTGCTTCAGTGAAGATGTTTTATCGTACGAATAGCACTTTTCTGTGTTGAAGTAACCGGGGTATGTTTCTGCGATGTTGTAGTTGCCACGGGATTGGGCGCCGACGGAGGGATACTCTACCGAGAGCGCGAGTGTGAGGGTGGGTTTTTGCCCGGCCCCTTGCGCATACAAGGGGTCTGCCGCCAGTGGAATGGGGGCAATATTGGGTGGCGTGACCTGACCAATGGAATAAACGGCAACAAAAGCCAGGGCAGGAATGGCCGCGTAAACGGCATTGCGCGCGGTAAGGTGTCGGGTGAAGTTTTTCATGGTAAGTAGTCCAGTTAATTGCTACTTGCGGAAAATCATTTGCATGACGGCCTGAATATCATCCCTGGGGCCAAACCCCATGGCTGTGACGCGGTAAACGTATTTGGCTGGGGCGCCAATGGAGGCATCGCCATGGACGGCGGTGTCGGGGATGGCCTCGATAACGTAGCGGGGCTTGCGCCGCGGCATGATGCCGTTGCTGCCAGAGGCGAAGGACCGGCCGGTGAATGCGCCGAATTCTGTGGTAGGCGCTGATGAGGAGGTGTCAGTGAAGTTCACGGTCAGCCACACGGGCTTGCCAGTGACTGCGGGCATGCACAAGCCTTTGGCGTTACCGGAGGCGCCGCAGTTGGCGACAAAGTCGGTGATGTTGTTGGTGGCAAAGCTGCCCATGCGCGCTGAGCCGTAACTGTTGGGCCCGCGCATGTCAAATTCGGCGTCCATCAAGGCGGCCTCGGAGCCTTGCCATGCCACTTGATAGTCTCTGTCGTTGCGGGCGCTGCGCTCGCCCATGAGCGAAATTTGCACGGCGGCAAACCCCAGCCCGGCGATTACCACGAGCAATACCATGACGACGATGAGCGAAACCCCCTGGCTGCGGTGCGGGAGGGCACCAGATGGCGGGCGGGGTCGTTGTGGGAGCATTGAAGTGTGGTCCATGGGGTTAGCCACTGCGGTTAGATGTTGTCTTGGGGGTTGCGCAGGTGCACGGTGAAGGTCACTGTCTGGCGCAGGCGGCCGTCGGTTTGGGCGGCCAGCGTGCTTCCGGTGTCTCCGGTGACGCTCAGCGGCATGCTGGCAGTGCCCAACGGGTATTGCGCCGGAACGTTTTGCTCGGGGGCCGAGCCGGGGGGGCCGCGCAGCACCATGCCCACGCGGATGGTGCGCACACGTTTCCAATTGGCGATGGTGGCGGGTTCATTGCCGCTCACGATGAGCTGGTTGGCACGCAGATACTGCACGGGAATGATGGTTTTTGAGGCTGTGGGGGCCGCGCCTGCGGTGACCCCATCCACGCCATACAGAATTTGCAGGGTTTCCACGCCGTCGATGAGTGGCTGGGTGCTCCATGTCCATGCTCCACTGCTGAAACTGTTGAAAGAGCACATCAGGGTGGGCTCGCCCGTGGTGGCGCTGGTGTTGATGTGGAACACGCTGGCCATGCGTTCGGTGCCATCGAAAGCATCGGGGACGGTGCCGCCTGAGCAGTTGATCATGGTTTGGTTGGCCGGTGCGCTGGCTGGGGCGCCACTGTTGGTGTCGCCAGATTGGTAGCGCACGATGAGCAGATCACTGCCATTGATCCCATTGCTGGGGCTGGCGGTGGTGACCCCTGTGGCCAGGTCTTGTGTGTACTTGGCGTTGTCAAAGGCTTTGATGTTGGGCTCTTCAACGGTGCTGGAGGTTTTGAAGTCTGACCCCAGGTTGACGGCGTATTTGGTGTTCAAAAAACCGCCTTGCAAGATGATGCGCCGCATGATGCTTTCGGCAAAACGGGCGTTGTCTCTGAGCTGCGACGAGGCATCGACCGAGCGAAACCCCTGGCGTGAGTAGGTCAGCGCTGCAACGGCTGCCATCACGACCAGCAGCGACAATGCCATGGCAACGAGCAGCTCGACCAGAGTCAAACCGCGTTGTTGGATGCTGGGAGAGGGGCGGGGCGGGTTCGGCATGTTGGTGGCTCAGGTGGTGCTGCCGGGGGTCAGCGGGAAAACGACGGACGGGCGCAATGCCTTGTCAAAGGCGCCGGTGTTGGCGCCGGTGGTGCTGGTGGCATCGGTGCCGGTGGCGCTGCGCAGGGTGTTGTGACGTATCCAGCCAATTTTCAGAACCAGAGTACCGCCTGCGCCATCACAGGCCCAGCGGGGCAGGCCGCTGCTGTCGTACGGGGCGCTGTCTTGGCACACCTTGATGCGCGCGCCGGGAAGGTCTTTTTTGACGCGCTCTGTCCATTCGTACATGTCGCGTTGAGCGACGGCAGCAGAGGTGACGCCGGCAATGAGGTCGCCGGCAGTACTGCAAGCAGCCAAGCCGGGATACCCGCAACTTGGACTGGTCAAGGTGTCGCTAGTGGAGTCGTACATATAGAGGTTATTGGCCGCGGTGAGTATGACCGCGGTGTTCTTATTGCTGCGCATTAACTCGGCCAGCTCTTGCCCGTGCCGCACCCCGGTGGATTGGAGCCGCGCTTCCCGGGTGGCTTGCAGGGATGAGACCTGCAGGCCAGCCGCGCCGAGCATGGCGAAGCTGAGAATCACGATGGAGATCAGGACTTCAACCAGCGAGAAGCCTCGGGCTTTGTCGGGGAGGGGGGGCGTCGGTCTGCGAAGGTGCTGCATGGTGTGGCAATCCTAGGGTATTGGGGGGTGGCGTGGTGCGCCTTTTGTCTGCGCGTGTTCGCCGTTGATCTGGATGCAGGGCGGTGGCTGCGCTCTATTTTCTATTTGCGGGTGTACCCCCGGCACGCCCCCGCGTTGTGCATGCCCTTGCATTCGCGGTACATACGCCGGTCGCGCTCTGCGGTGGTTTCTTCAGAGCTGCTGCGCTGGTAGGTGACTTTGTTCACGCCTTTTTTCTTTGTGGGGGCGTTGGTGGTGGCAGGTTTGTTGCTGGTGCGTTTGGCCAAGGCTGCGCTGGGGGCGGCGATGAGGCCCAGGGCGATGCTGGCGGCCAGCAGGGCGTGGCGAATGGCGGGGCTGGGAGAGACGGTGGCGTGTTGCATGGTGGGATTTCGGGGTGGGTTGGCGGGGGTGTTGGCGGGGGTGTTGGCGGCTAAAACGGTACTCAGGGTTATAATCGACAGGTTTTGCATGGTGCAAGACGCACGCCTGCGGCCATTCCAGCTGCTGGCGCAAGTAAAAACCATGGCTTTCCGCTTGCGGCAGGCCACATTCAAGGAAAAATCATGATCGCATCCTCCATCAAGGCCGAAGTTGTCAAGGCCAACGCCCGCGCTGCCAACGACACTGGTAGCCCAGAAGTGCAAGTCGCTTTGCTGACTGCACGCATCAACGAATTGACTCCTCACTTCAAGACCCACGCCAAGGACCACCACGGTCGTCGTGGCTTGCTGCGTATGGTCAGCCGTCGTCGCAAGCTGCTGGACTACCTCAAGGCCAAGGACGCTGACCGTTACACCGCGCTGATCGCCAAGTTGGGTCTGCGCAAGTAATCGTTATTGCATGCAAAAACGCCTGGGTTAGTTCGCTAGCTCAGGCGTTTTTTACTTCGGAGTGGCAAAACAGAGCGAAGCTGTGTCATTCCAACGAGATTGCATTTGCTGCCAATGGGGCAGTCTCGCTGGAATGGCATCGTGTTCTGAATTCCGCTCCAGACCAAGCTGGTAAAGCGCTACCAGCTATTAAATTAGGAGCTAATAATGAGCATTTTCAACAAAGTCACCAAGTCTTTCCAGTGGGGCGACAAGACCGTCATCATGGAAACGGGCGAGATCGCCCGCCAGGCCTCCGGCGCCGTGCTGGTGAACATTGACGACACCGTGGTGCTGGCCACCGTGGTGGCTTCCAAGTCCGCCAAGCCTGGCCAGGACTTTTTCCCGCTGACGGTGGACTACATCGAGAAGACGTACGCCGCTGGCAAGATCCCCGGCAGCTTCTTCAAGCGCGAAGCCAAGCCCAGCGAACACGAAACCCTGACCAGCCGCCTGATCGACCGTCCGATCCGCCCGCTGTTCCCCGAAGGTTTCTTCAATGAAGTGCATGTGGTCGTCCACACCATTTCTTTGAACCCCGAAGTGGACGCTGACATCGCGGCGCTGATCGCTACCAGTGCGGCTCTGGCCATTTCTGGCATTCCGTTCAACGGCCCTATTGGCGCCGCTCGCGTGGGTTACATCAACGGCGAATACGTGCTGAACCCCGGCCAGACTGCGCGCAAGAACTCGCAGATGGACTTGGTGGTGGCTGGCACCGAAGCCGCTGTGCTGATGGTGGAATCCGAAGCCCAGCAGCTGTCTGAAGAAATCATGCTCGGCGCCGTGGTGTTCGGTCACGAGCAAGGCAACGTGGCCATCAACGCCATCCACGAACTGGTGCGCGATGCTGGCAAGCCCGTGTGGCAGTGGGAAGCCCCCGCCAAGGACGAAGCCCTGATCGCCAAGGTGGTCGCACTGGCCGACGACAAGCTGCGCGCTGCCTACCAGATCCGCAACAAGCAAGCCCGCACCCAAGCGTGCCGCGAAGCCTACGCTGCCGTGATGGCTGGCCTCAAGGCCGACGGCGTGGAGTTCGACTCCGTCAAGGTCGAAGGCATGCTGTTCGACATTGAAGCAGGCATCGTGCGCAGCCAGATCCTGGCAGGTGAGCCCCGTATCGACGGCCGCGACACCCGCACCGTGCGCCCCATCGAAATCCGCAACAGCGTGCTGCCCCGCGCCCACGGTTCGGCCCTGTTCACGCGTGGCGAAACCCAGGCGCTGGTCGTGACCACGCTGGGCACCGAGCGTGATGCACAGCGCATCGACGCGCTGGCTGGCGAGTACGAAGACCGCTTCATGATGCACTACAACATGCCTCCCTTCGCTACCGGCGAAGTGGGCCGCATGGGTTCGACCAAGCGCCGCGAAATCGGCCACGGCCGTCTGGCCAAGCGTGCTCTGGTGGCTGTGCTGCCAACCAAGGAAGAGTTCCCCTACACCATGCGTGTGGTGTCGGAAATCACCGAGTCCAATGGCTCCTCGTCGATGGCTTCGGTGTGCGGCGGCTGCCTGTCGCTGATGGATGCCGGCGTGCCGATGAAGGCGCATGTGGCGGGTATTGCCATGGGCCTGATCAAGGACGGCAACCGCTTTGCTGTGCTGACCGACATCCTGGGTGATGAAGATCATCTGGGCGACATGGACTTCAAGGTGGCCGGTACGGATACGGGTGTTACCGCGCTGCAGATGGATATCAAGATCCAGGGCATCACCAAGGAGATTATGCAGGTCGCGCTGGCGCAAGCCAAGGAGGCGCGCTTGCATATCCTCGGGCAGATGCAAAGTTCGTCCGCCGGCCCGCGTGAAGAGGTCTCGACCTACGCACCGCGTCTCTACACGATGAAGATCAATCCGGAGAAGATCCGCGATGTGATCGGCAAGGGCGGTGCGGTCATTCGCGCCATCACGGAGGAAACCGGCACGACGATTGATATCAAGGAAGACGGTACGATCACCATCGCGTCGGTCAATGGCGACGCGGCCAACGCCGCCAAGTCGCGCATCGAAGCGATTACGGCCGACGTCGAAGTCGGCAAGGCGTACGACGGCACGGTCCTCAAGCTGCTTGATTTCGGTGCGATCGTCAGCATCCTGCCGGGACGCGATGGTCTTCTGCACATCTCGCAAATTGCCAACGAGCGCGTGAATGCGGTCGCTGACTACCTCAAGGAAGGCCAGAAAGTCCGAGTCAAGGTGCTTGAAGCCGATGAAAAGGGGCGTGTCCGTTTGTCGATGAAAGCGCTGACGGCCGAAGAGGGCGGCGCGGCTCCGGTTGCTCCTGCCGAGTCGCAATCGTAAGGTCGCGCTTCTTCGGAAAACAAAAAAGGACGCTTCGGCGTCCTTTTTTTGTTCAAGGCAGGCGGTTGATTTGCTCAAGCCAGACCTGCCCGGAGAGGGGGGGTTACTTGGCGACTTGTCGCTCGCGAACCTCTTCAAGCGTCTTGCAGTCGATGCACAGTGTCGCCGTCGGGCGTGCCTCCAGGCGCTTGATTCCGATCTCGACACCGCAGCCGCTGCAGTAGCCATAGTCGCCGCCATCGATCAGGGCGATCTGGCCGGCATCGCGCAGGGTCACACTGAACAGGTTTTCCAGATCCCAGTCGTTTTCCTGTTTGGTCGGGCGCTGATCCGGCGGCACCAGCACTTTCCAGCTTTCGCGCATTTCCTTCATGCCGAATTCCGGCGGCGCGGCCGGATCCAGCAACAGGTATTTCGCCATCAGATCGACCTGGGCTTCGGACAGATCGCCCGAGGTGCCCCAGTTCGGCATCCCGGCCGGCGAACCATAGGTGATGAAGCTTTGCAGATATTCAAAGCCCAGCTCGCGGGTCAGGTCGGGCGTCAGCGGCTTTCCGGTCGCACCCTTGCGCAGAACGCCGTGGCAGCCGGCGCAGCGTTCGAAATAGATCTTGTTGGCCTCGTTGAACTCGGCCTCGGTCAGGGCCTGCACACCCTCGGGGGCGCCGGGCGCCGCCACTTCTGCCTGCGCCAGATTGTCAAGCGAGGGCTCGTATTTATTGCCGGTCTTGGACTGGTGATCCTCAAGTGCGGCCTTGGGGACGGCGGGCCGCCGATCATGGGGGAAGCGCATGCTCAAGCGGTTCGGTGATAATCAGGAGGCGTTCGCGTCCAACAGCGAGTTGGCGCCGACCCGCCTCGGCATGACCATAGAGGAGCAGTGGCCCGCCCTTAAGCTGGTGGGCTTCGGCTTTTACTACGCGTGGATCTGGGTGTCGTACAACAGCAACGTGCTCGTGTTCCCCT
>ERZ650302.1480-NODE-1480-length-13047-cov-10.454280_pt1 | contig 13047 bp, 8 predicted proteins | sample MGYA00376238_ERZ650302 | MGnify/ENA primary metagenome ERZ650302 (study PRJEB26733, sample SAMN07839298) | wastewater metagenome | biome: urban; feature: wastewater treatment plant; material: waste water | place: USA: North Carolina | collected 2016-04-28 ... | reverse complement strand
TGTCGATGTCAGCGATGGGCAGTATGAATTTCACCGATATTCATAACTTCTCATCCGGCGGCTTGATCGGCGATATGCTGTATACCGCGCTATTGCCGATCTTCGGCCAGTTAGGTACCACACTGGTGCTGCTGTGTCTGATTGCCGCCAGTATTACGCTATTTACCGGTTGGTCATGGCTCATGCTAGCCGAGAAAATTGGTGAAGCTGTGACCGGCGTGTTGAATTTTATCTATACGCTGCCGAGCCGTATCGTTGGCTGGTTTGCCGGTAAAGCCGGTTATCAGCGGGTACAGTCGGATGTGCATGACGAACACGATCCATTTATGGATGATGATGAAGACGATTTCATTCCTTCTCCGGTCGGTGTTAATGAAGACTTAGTGCCGCAGCGTGCGCCACGTTTTTCATTCAGCCGTAAACCTGTTGTCGCAGCAATTGACGACGATGATCTCGACGATGCAGGTGATGAGCCTCCGGCTACGACGGAGCGTCGTGAGCCTGAATTTAATCTTAATCCAGTGAAAAATACTGCTGCCCGCAGTGAACCTACTTTTACGGCCAGCTGGTCAGCATTAGAAGATGATGACGACTGGGAGCCCACAATGCCATGGGCGACTGAAGATAAAGAGAGTAAACCGGCAGTGACTGCGCCAGTGCCGCCTGCGGTGGTGTCCAGTGCTCCGAGCGTTGCTGTGCAACCTGCTGCTCCGGCGGCACCAACACCATTACAAGTCGCTGAACAGGCATTGTTAGATCGGGCTCGTAAAAAAGCCGCGATTGGTGATTTACCGTCATTTAATTTGCTGGAAACGCCACCACCAAAAGTGCAAATGATGAGCAAAGAAGAGCTCGATCGTATTGCGCGATTGGTTGAGTCCAAACTGGCTGATTACAACGTGCAGGCGCGTGTGGTTGGCGTTTATCCTGGCCCGGTGATTACCCGTTTTGAGCTGGATCTGGCGCCGGGTATGAAAGCCAGTAAGATCACAGGTTTATCCCGCGATCTGGCGCGTTCACTCTCTGCCGTGAGCGTGCGAGTGGTCGAAGTGATTCCCGGCAAACCTTATATCGGGCTGGAGTTACCAAACCGTTATCGCCAAACCGTACATCTTCGTGAAGTCATCGACAGTGATGCCTTCCGCAATGCCAATAGCCCATTGACGCTGGTGTTAGGGCAAGACATTGCTGGCGAAGCCACAGTCGTTGATTTGGCCAAAATGCCGCATGTGCTGGTAGCGGGGACAACAGGTTCTGGTAAGTCAGTTGGCGTGAACGCCATGATTATTTCGATGCTGTATAAAGCCACACCAGAAGAGGTGCGCTTTATCATGATCGACCCGAAAATGCTGGAATTGTCAGTCTATGAAGGTATTCCGCACCTGCTGACCGAAGTGGTTACCGACATGAAAGATGCGGCGAATGCGCTGCGTTGGTGTGTCGGTGAAATGGAGCGTCGCTACAAGCTGATGTCGGTCATGGGCGTACGTAACCTGAAAGGCTATAACGCAAAAATTGGTGCGGCACTGGATTCTGGCAACCCAATCAAAGACCCATTCTGGCGTCCGAATGATTCCTTTGAGGAAGAAGCGCCAGATCTGGAGCGTTTGCCACATATCGTGGTGATCGTCGACGAATTTGCTGACATGATGATGATGGTTGGTAAAAAAGTGGAAGAGCTGATTGCACGTATTGCTCAAAAAGCGCGTGCGGCAGGTATCCACCTGATTCTGGCGACCCAGCGTCCGTCGGTTGATGTTATAACCGGGCTTATAAAAGCGAATATCCCAACCCGTATTTCGTTCCAGGTATCATCGAAAATTGACTCACGGACCATTCTGGATCAACAAGGTGCCGAAGCGCTGCTGGGTATGGGCGACATGCTGTATATGCCACCGGGGGATAATAACCCTGCGCGTGTGCACGGCGCGTTTGTCAGTGATAATGAAGTGCATCGCGTGGTCGATGATTGGAAACTGCGTGGTGAACCAAACTACATCGATGAGATCCTGAATGGCGAGATCACGGCAGAAAATGCGCTGCCGGGTGAACAGACCAGTCGTGATGAAGATTTAGATCCGTTGTTTGATGAAGCCGTTGAGTTTGTGGTGGAGTCACGTCGTGGTTCCACTTCCAGCGTACAACGTCGTTTTAAAATCGGTTATAACCGTGCGGCACGTCTGATTGAACAGATGGAAGGCCATGGAATTGTCAGTGCACCGGGTAGTAATGGGCAACGCGAAGTGCTGTCACCAGCACCTATGAGAGACTGATATGACAACAATTGCGAAATGGTGTGCAGCGGGATTAACCGCTTGTGTCTGGTCACTGAGTTTCAATGCGCTGGCCGATGACAGTGCGGTATTAAAGAAAAAGCTGGCGAGCATTCGCCAGTTTAGTGCGCATTTTGAACAAGAAGTGACTGATGCACAGGGCAAACCTTTGCAAAAAGGCAGTGGTGAAATGGTATTGCAACGCCCAGATCATTTCCGCTGGGAAGCGAAACAACCCGATGACAATCTGATCCTGTCAGATGGTAAAGCAGTTTGGTTGTACGATCCGTTTGTTGAGCAGGTCACTGTGATGAGTTTAAGCAAAGCGGTGGTGAATACGCCGTTTCTGCTGATCTCCAGCACTGATGATAAAATCTGGAAAAATTACCTCATCGATCAAGATGGCTCGGCTTTCACCATCACCAGTAAGCAAAAAGATCAGCGTATCGAATCATTGCGCATGGTGTTTGATGATAAAAACCATATCACCCGGATGGAAGTGAGTGAAGCACAAGGGCAGCGCAGTGAATTTACACTCTCTGCCTTTAATGCCAACCCGACCATTAAAGCCGATACCTTTAATTTCAAAACACCAGAAGGTGTCACGGTTGACGACCAACGCTGATGAGCAATCTGTCGCTGGATTTTGCCGCTGATTTTCGCCCTCTGGCTGCGCGGATGCGGCCAGAGCGGTTAGACCAGTATATTGGCCAAAGCCATTTACTGGCGGAAGGTAAACCCCTGCGACGAGCGATTGAGGCCGGACATTGTCACTCCATGATTTTATGGGGGCCGCCCGGCACAGGTAAAACCACCTTAGCCGAGTTGATGGCGCGTTATTGTCAGGCTGATGTCGAGCGTATTTCTGCTGTTACATCGGGTGTTAAAGAGATCCGTGCTGCCATTGATCGAGCGAAAGACAACAGCTATCGCGGTCGTCGCACGCTGCTGTTTGTCGATGAAGTGCATCGCTTTAATAAGAGCCAACAAGATGCCTTTTTACCGCATATTGAAGATGGCACCATCATCTTTGTTGGCGCAACTACTGAAAACCCCTCGTTTGAGCTGAACAACGCATTGTTATCGCGGGCCCGGGTTTATTTGCTGAAACGTTTGACCGATGATGATATTCAGCAAGTGGTCGAACAGGCGTTAACTGATCCTCGTGGGTTAGCAGGGGAAGCGTTACAGTTTGATGAGGGCGTATTAAAAGCACTCGTGCAACTGGTCGATGGCGATGCGCGTAAAGCGCTGAATTATCTTGAATTGCTCAACGACATGGTTGAAAGTCACGGCGGTGTAAAACGGGTTGATCGTCATCTGCTGGCCGCTGTTTCCGGTGAAAAAGTAGCGCGTTTTGATAATCAGGGTGATGTTTATTACGATCTGATCTCTGCCTTCCATAAATCCATTCGCGGCTCTGATCCGCAAGCCGGACTGTACTGGTATGCACGTATTGTCGCTGCTGGCGGTGATCCGCTGTATGTGGCCCGTCGCTTGCTGGCGATTGCCTCGGAAGATATTGGCAATGCTGACCCGAATGCGATGCGGGTTGCTCTGGCCGCTTGGGATTGTTTCGAGCGGGTAGGGCCGGCAGAAGGCGAACGCGCTATCGCACAGGCGGTGGTATATCTGGCTTGTGCGCCGAAAAGTAATGCCGTATATGTTGCCTGGAAAGCAGCATTACAGGACGCTAAAACGCAACCGGATTATGAAGTGCCGCCGCATCTGCGTAATGCTCCGACGAAACTGATGGCATCGCTGGGGTATGGTGAAGAATATCGTTACGCTCACAACGAACCGGGTGCCTATGCCGCTGGTGAGTGTTATTTCCCGCCCGAGTTGGAAGGTCGCGAATATTACCTGCCGTCAGAACGTGGCGCCGAAAAACAAATCGCACAAAAACTGAGTTATCTGTCAGAGCTGGATGCACAGACCACTTTTCAGCGTTATCCCAAACCACGCTAAAGGTGAAATACGCACACTAGTGCACTATCAACACCTTCATAACTCTATCAAAATAGAATAATCCTTGTTTTGGCGTACCCGCCAACGACGGCTTTTGGTAAACTGCATCCATCGACGACGTCTATTTGGTCGCGGATCGGTTTATTCCTCCAATAATTTCGCATAACAGCAGGTTTATCATGCTTGATCCTAAATTTTTACGTGGTGACATCGAAGTGGCGGCTGAGCGTTTGGCTCTGCGTGGCTATAAACTGGATGTGGCTATGGTCACTGCGCTGGAAGAACAGCGTAAAGAGCTGCAGACTCGTACTCAGGAATTGCAGGCGGAACGTAACGCCCGTTCGAAAGCGATCGGTGAAGCGAAACGTCGTGGCGAAGATGTAGCCCCGTTGATGGCGGAAGTTGGCACATTGGGTGACGATTTAGAGCAGTGCAAAAAACAACAGGACGAGATCCTGGAAAAAATGCGTCAGATCTCCCTGTTAGTGCCAAATTTGCCAGCTGATTCTGTACCCGTCGGTAAAGATGAAAGTGAAAACGTCGAAGTGCGCCGCTGGGGTACACCTCGTCAGTTTGATTTTGAAGTCAAAGATCACGTTGCGGTGGGTGAAGCGACTGGCGGTCTGGACTTTGCGGTGGCGACTAAAATCTCCGGTTCCCGTTTTGTGGTGTTGAAAGGCCAAATTGCTCGCATGCACCGTGCGCTGGCGCAGTTCATGTTAGATCTGCACACCCAACAACATGGTTATACCGAATGTTATGTGCCTTATCTGGTAAATGCAGACAGTTTGCTGGGTACCGGTCAATTGCCTAAATTTGCCGAAGATCTGTTTCACACCGCGATCAATGGTGAAGGTGATGAAGAAGGTAAGGTGCGTAAGTTCTCGCTGATCCCTACTGCGGAAGTGCCATTGACCAACATCGCCCGTGATGAAATCTATGACGAAAAAGCACTGCCAATCAAAATGACCGCGCATAGCCCATGCTTCCGTTCTGAAGCCGGTTCTTATGGTCGTGATACTCGCGGTCTGATCCGTATGCATCAGTTTGATAAAGTCGAAATGGTGCAGCTGGTGCATCCAGAGAAGTCATGGGATGCGCTGGAAGAGATGACGGGTCATGCAGAGAAAGTGCTGCAGCTGTTAGGCTTACCATATCGTGTTATGGCTCTGTGTACCGGTGACATGGGCTTCTCGGCGGCAAAAACTTACGATTTGGAAGTGTGGTTGCCTGCTCAGAATACCTATCGTGAGATTTCATCTTGCTCTAATTGCACTGATTTCCAGGCGCGTCGCATGCAAGCGCGTGTGCGCGGTGCTGACAGCAAACCACAACTGCTGCACACTCTGAATGGTTCTGGTCTGGCGGTTGGCCGTACCTTAGTTGCGGTGTTGGAAAACTACCAGCAAGCGGATGGCCGCATTGAAGTGCCTGAAGTGTTACGTCCTTACATGAGTGGCCTGACACATATCGGTTAATGTAATCCGATTACGTACTGCATAAAAAGCAGGCTGTTTCCAGCCTGCTTTTTTATTGCCTGATCAGGTGCGTAAGTGGCGTAGTTCGTCTTCCAGTTTTTCTGCCTGCACACCCAGATGTTCACTGCGCTGATATGAGTAGTTAGCCAGATCAGCCAGCGTTTGAGCCGCATCATTGATCTTGTTCAGATTATGAGTGACGCTTGCTGTCACAACATTTTGTTCATCCGTTGCCAATGAAATCATATTCATATATTCATCAATATTCTGAATTTGCTGTACAACCTCAGCCAATGTGTTGAACGAGAGCTCGGTATCGTTGACAGTTTTTTCAGCAGTACTCATGCCACTGTCAATGACCTTCATGGTATTTGTGACTTCTTGCTGCAGATTTATAATCAGGTTGCTGATTTCATCTGTAGACGTGCGGGTTTTTGTTGCCAGTGAGCGTACCTCATCGGCGACAACGGCAAAACCACGACCCTGTTCACCAGCTCGTGCAGCTTCAATTGCTGCATTCAGCGCTAACAGGTTAGTCTGATCTGCAATCGAGCGGATAACCTCGATAATATGGCTGATATTGTTACTGCGCTGAACGACCATCCCGACGGCACCATTCGCCTGCTGCATATTGTCAGACAGATCCCGGATCTGGCCTCTTGCCACCGCTAATGAGTTTTGCGCATTTGTGACGGCCAGCGTTGTGTCTTTGGTTTCTCCGGCTGCTTTATTGACATGATTAGCGACTTCACCCACGGCAGCGCTCATCTGATTCATCGCCGTAATGATGCTGCTCATCTCCTGATGCTGAACGTTTATATTTTGTTTAATGTTGACGGAGGTATCAGACATTATCTTTGCTTCGCTGGCGACGGCATGTCCAACCGTTTTTATACCAGAAACCATTGCCCGTAACTTATCTAAGAAACGGTTGAAATTCCCTACTAACTCAATCAGTTCTGCATGCTGATTGACTTCCATATGATGAGTCAGATCGCCCTCACTGCTGGCCAAATGCAACGCATGCCGACTGATCTGCGCAATGGGTTTGACGATAGAGTTAATCACAGTTCGCAGTAAAACAAGCGCGATAACCAGCACTAAAAAACTGGTACCAGCGGTGCGAAGTGTGGTGTTATGTAGTAAATCGCTTAGCTCACTATTTAACGCTTCACTGCTTGCCAGTGCGACACTTTTGGGAACTTGAACGACCATTAACCAGCTCGTATTCGCCTGTTTAATTTTGATAGGATAATAAGCAATAAAATCGGTTGATGTCTCTTGCAGCAGGCCCTTCTCGGGAATTTGCGTCGGAATGGATACAGAAGATGGTGTCTCTTTCAGTGGGCGGCCCAGTTTATTTTTGAATTGATTACTGCCAATAATTAAACCTTTGGCTGTTAACAATAAGACATTTGCTTTACCGTCATACAGCGAAGCAGAGAGATTTTCGGCTTGTTGCTGAAAGATTGGTAGATTGACATCGACCCCGACGATGCCATGGAATTGCCCCTGAACGACCACCGGCATTGTTAAGCTGGTCAGTAATTCGGTATGACCAGGCGAAGTTTCGTAAGGGTAGGGCTCCATGATGCATGCATGTTTGGTATCCCGTCCGCAAAGATACCACTCGGCTTCGCGGATACCAAATTCATTGAGTTTGTCAGAATATTTCGCATTACTGGTTGCTGTATCAATGGTTTGCTGCTCTAGTTCCCCGCCATTTGTGCTATTACGGGTAAAATAAATTTCAAGCGTACCCTTGGTGGCGACGGAATGTGTATCACCGGTTACCCATTGCGCATCTTTATTGTCATAAGCATTCGGTTCAAACTGTGCGTATATAGAGCTGACCTGTTCATTTTCACGCAGAATATTCTGCAAATCGGTTTGTAATGTTTCCCGGGTTACCGCCAGCTCAGGGCGCTCGATTCCGGTTTTTACCATCCCGGCCAGGCTCGCCGGAATGCGGTAAGCTTCATTGATGAAAGCGGAAACAATCTCACTGTATTGACCCGCTTTCGCAGTAATGTTGTTGCGGATCTCAGCCCGTAAAGCGGTATCTGTTCTTTGTAATAACACTGTCTTTGATGACTCTAGAGAGAGCCAGAGCATACCGACAGAAAGAATACTGCTGCAGATCATTAATCCCATAACAAATAAAAACAATTTGCTTCGCAACGATTTTTCACGCATATGTGATTCCTTTGTTAAGCGATGCTGAAGTGCCAGATACCGAGTTTTAGTGAATCTATATCAAAAGTGTAGGAGCGCTAAGACGATAAAGCGTTGTTAATCGGAATTTTTATGAAAAAACAAATCTAATCTTGCGAGACACACTTCATTTTGTAACATATGACTTCACTTCACACCATTGTCAGATGTCACCTGAAAATGCAGATATATCTTAAACGATTCAATAGTGCGGCAATACTCAGCTTGTTGCTGGTTACCGGTTGTGCCAGCCATAGCGATGCCAAGCTGGAAGCTGATATGGTGGTTTTGACGAAAAAGATGCAGGCATTGAATGCGGAGTTAATTGCACTCAAAGCTAAACAGGTGAAAGAGCAGCAGGCTAAATCAACGACGGCAGAACGATAGCAGAATTTAGAATAGATGGTGGCTATGACGGGATTCGAACCTGTGACCCTCGCATTATGAGTGCGATGCTCTAACCAACTGAGCTACATAGCCAACCGTGCTTCCAGTGAGTCGTTGCCTCGTCACTGTGCGGCCGGAATTATGCGTATCTGGCTCTGGGGCGTCAACCCTTTTTTTGCCAGAAAAACCGAATTTGGGTGCGTTTGGCGAGTTATTGGACGCTGTCGCGCAAAAGCCCAACAATCTGGTTTTTTTTGCGACATTTGGCAGCAGATCCGCAACCTGTGCCCATAACAAAGAGGCCAGCAAATGCTGGCCTCTCATGGGGTTAGACGTTGAAGCGGAAGAGTTACACGTTGAACCTAAAATCCCCATAAAAATCCAATTCTTGCGGGGCGTTGCGCAACGGATCATTCTACCGCGCACATAATATACCCCCAAGGATACCCCCATTCTACGACGATACCCCAAGACACTCGCAGCAACCCCTCAAACTGCGTGCCGGCCTGCCGTGAGCGCGGAAGCGTGCTGCTGGTCGGTGATCAGCCTCAGGGAGTAATTGTACCGCCCGCGTCACAAGTAATGGGCCGACCAAGGGATCGACTCTCGCCATTACGGTTTGCAAAGTGAACCGTGATGGCATCACGTTGCAAACCAATCGGCTTTGCCTTTGTTAAGGCAGCGGAGGCAACCCCAACTCAGCCAGATACTGATTGTGGCGCGCCTTGGCGTCTGCAATCTTGTTCTCGGCGGCAACCAAGTCGGCATGAACCGCTGCCAGGTCGATCTCTTCCTCAGCTTGCGCGGTGCTCACATAGCGCGAGATGTTCAGGTTGAAATCGTTCTTCTCGATTTCTTCCATGCTCACCCGGCGAGAGTAACGCGGCGCTTCCTTGCGGTACTGGTAGGCATCGATGATTTGGTCGATGTGCTCCGGCAAGAGCTGGTTCTGGCGTTTGCCCTTCTCATAATGCTCGGCAGCGTTGATGAACAGCACGTCGTCCGGCTTCTTGCACTTTTTCAGCACCAGGATGCACACCGGTATGCCAGTGGAGAAGAACAGGTTCGCCGGAAGGCCGATCACGGTGTCGATATGCCCATCCTTGAGCAGTTTGGTACGAATGCGAGCCTCGGCACCGCCACGGAACAGCACACCGTGGGGCAGGATGATCGCCATCACACCGTCTTGCTTGAGGAAATGGAAGCCATGTAGCAGGAAGGCAAAGTCAGCGGCGGACTTCGGTGCCAGGCCGTAATTCTTGAAGCGCACGTCTTCGCCCAGCGCCTCGCTCGGCTCCCAGCGATAGCTGAACGGCGGGTTGGCCACCACCGCGTCGAACTTCGGCATCTTCGCTGGGTTGGTTTCGCGCAACATATCCCACTCGTTGAGCAGGGTATCGCCATGGAAAATCTCGAACTCCGAGTCCTTCACCCCGTGCAGCAGCATGTTCATGCGAGCTAGGTTGTAGGTGGTGATGTTCTTTTCCTGGCCGTAAATCTTGCCAATGCCGTGCGGCCCCATCAGGCGGCGCACGTTGAGCAGCAAGGAGCCCGAGCCGCAGGCAAAGTCGAAAACGCTATCCAGATGCGAGCGCTTGCCGGTGGCTGGCTCCTGGCTGTCCAGCGTGACGATGGCCGACAGGATGTCTGAAATGCGCTGCGGCGTGTAGAACTCGCCGGCCTTTTTGCCCGAGCCTGCCGCAAACTGGCCGATCAGGTACTCGTAGGCATCACCCAGCGTGTCACTGTCAGTAGAGAACTGCCCCAGCCCCTTGGCGATCTCGGCGATGATCTTGCACAGGCGGGCATTGCGCTCGATGTAGGTCTTGCCCAGCTTGTCCGACGCCAGATTGATCTCTGAGAACAAGCCACGGAAGGTGCTGGCGAAGGACTCTTCCTCGATATACTTGAAGCCCTTCTGCAAGGTATGCAGCAGCTCGGCATCCTGCGTGCGCGCCATCTCGGCGATGTTGCCCCACAGGTATTGGGGTTCGATCACGTAATGCACCTTGCGGCGCATCTGCTTCTCGAAGTCGGGTACGTCGTCCAGATTTTCCTCGTACCACGCTTGAAGCGGCGTATTCACGCCGGTCTGCCTCAACACATCGGAAGGAAGGTCTGGATAGTCCGCCCCCAGCTCCTTCTGCGCGGCGGCCTCGTAGTTGTCCGACAGATAGCGCAGGAAGAGAAAAGCCAGCATATAGTCGCGGAAGTCGTCCGCATTCATCGCGCCACGCAGTTGGTCGGCGATGGCCCAGAGGGTCTTGCCCAATTTTTGCTTTTCGGATTCGGTCATGGTGTACCTGCTGTTGCGGCCTCAGGAACTTGAGGGAACAAATCGGGATTGAAGGGGTAGCGATTCAGGAAGTCGTTCAGGATCTTCTTGAAGTAAGCCTTGTTCTCATCGAGCATCTGCTGCGGCTCATACAGCGAGTAGTTGCCGTGACTGAGGATGTTGATCAGACGCGCGTGCAAAATGCCGTCCGGATCATCATCGTCTTGCTTGATGCAGGCCGAGAAGTTCTTGTGGCCGTGGAAACTGGCCGTCTTCTCCAGAATCGTGCGCAGCATGTTGAAATGGTGCGTGAACAAGCGATCTTCCTGTGCAGCCTGATAGAGTTCCGCCAAGGCCGCAACGTGGTGGAAGAAGGGCGTATCGCCCTCTTCGGGCCGCAGCAGATAGCCGCCGCTGGGCGGGTGCTTGTTGATCACATAGCGGCGCGCCTTGCCCAGCTCATTGCAGAGCACATTGAAGAACAAGGTGTGGTGCGTGGAAATTACCGTTTTGAGCCGGTTGTCCTGCCGCTTGAGCAACTGCGCCAGGTGATTGGCGACGGCAATGGCGTTGTGTTCATCCAGCGACGAGATCGGGTCGTCGATATACAGGTACTTCACCCATTGGTACGCCTCGATATCGGCGTCCATCGCCAGTTCGACCACAGCCAGAAAAAAACACCAGATGAAGATGTTTTCCTCGCCGCGTGACACCTTGATGTTGTCAACGTTCTGGCCATCCACCAGACGCGAAAAGCGTACCGCCCACTCTGGGCCCTCGGTGTCGATACGGAAGTCGAAATCCGCGTAACGCCGCAGTAATGGGCGGATGCGGTTGTCCATCTCCAGATCGAACAGGCCCTGGAAAAAGCGTGACTCCTTATTGAGCAGCAAGCGCCTGTCCGCATCGCCTGCCAGATCGTTGTTCCAGTGGAACAGGTCTTCAGTGAATGCGTTGAAGTACAGGGTATCGCGGGCGTCGTCCTGCTTGCCCATGTCCTTGAAGGCCATGGACAGCCGCGTCTTGCCAGTGCCGTTGTAGGCATATAGCAGGATGGTTTTTTTGTTTTCCAGCTCGCTGCGTAGATGGGTAGCCAGCGCGGCCAAATCGGCGAAGGATTGAGCCGGCTTCATGCGTCCACCTCATCCAGCGCCGGGAATAACTGCTGCATGAGACCAATTTTATGATTCTGTAGGTCTTCCAGCTTCTGCGACTGCAAGTTTATCCGCTCATCGAGTGAAGATAAAAAAGACGCGATATATTCTTGCTCGGCAGGCGTTGGAAGCATGGCATCATATGCGAACAAATCTTCGCGGTTAATCTTGGGAATCTTGCCTCGCCCAGAGTGCTTCGTTGCATACTTAACAAATGACTCTGACCTCAACAAATATACGAGAAACTCCCGACGTAACATCTCGCAGCATGGGCGTATTGGGTATACGTCTGCGCTGCAGACACCACTGATGTCTGGGGCGGCAACTTTGTTAAGCGCGGGCCTGATTTTCGAATAAAGGATATCGTGTTCATCGAAGGCGTACTTCCCGCTGATGACCCCATCCTCCTTCGCTGTCCGTAAATTCAGAAGTTTCCCCGTGCCTGCTTCGATGTTTTCCCCTCCAACGTGCGGTAAGTCGCAATATGGGGGCTTGGTTGGGTCGACTTGGCCAGACGCAATCTCAATAACTCGCTGGAGCGACACTTTTTCCCACTCCCCAGTCTCCCGAAACTCCGGAAACCTCAGACCGGGCACAGTTTCGCCTTCGCGGGGGAAAAGCTGCTGCATCAGGCCCTTTTTGTGGGTCTTGAGGGTGTCGAGCTTGTAAGTTTCCGCCGCGATCAGATCATCCAGCGAAGACAGGCAGTCAGCGATTTTTTGTTGTTCTGCATGGCTTGGCACTGGAATTGCCACGCCATAAAAAGCCTCCTTACTGATATTGAGCAGTCCATTGCTCCTTGCTCCGCTTGTAATGTGCTTTCTCAGCTGGATGCCATGCACATTCCGTTCAAAGCATTGACGATAAAAGCCATTCTCGTATCCATTTTTCAAGCGAAAGCAGATAAAAACATTAGGTGCTGCAACTTCACCCCAACCTTGAAGATCGTATACGCAACCTTGTGGGAACTTGAGAGAGTTGAGATCATTACTTAACTTATTTTTATATGTAGAGGGATTTATGAATAATTGTACCCTTTGTGATGCTGCTATAACTTTAGATAATCAGACCGAAGAACATGTTATTCCGCAGTCTATTGGTGGACATTTAAAGATTAAAAATTTTATATGTCGTAGATGTAATAATAAATTTGGCCATAGTTGGGATAATATTTTAGCTGATCAACTAGCTTTTTTTTCAACATCATTAAATATTATTAGAGAAAAGAAGCTTCCTAGTTATTTAGTAACAGATATTGATAATAAACAATATCTTAAGCACCCTGAAGGTGATTTTTT
>ERZ650302.1476-NODE-1476-length-13065-cov-3.990392_pt1 | contig 13065 bp, 14 predicted proteins | sample MGYA00376238_ERZ650302 | MGnify/ENA primary metagenome ERZ650302 (study PRJEB26733, sample SAMN07839298) | wastewater metagenome | biome: urban; feature: wastewater treatment plant; material: waste water | place: USA: North Carolina | collected 2016-04-28 ... | reverse complement strand
GGAACAGGATGAAAGCATTATTCAGTTCTATCGCAATGCAGCCATGCCAAATCAAACAAGCCTATCCAAAGCCGACAATAAAACCGAGCCGAATGGACGTGCCATGTCGAAAGTCATGACCATGTTTAACGGACATGGACGAGGGGCAGAATTGAGTTCAGCCAAAGATACGGCTTATGGATTGCTGTGCAGTATCACAGAATTTTGTGATCACGAACGCCGAGCGATGAGCACAGATCATCGATTGGATTCAGCATGGTTTGGAGCGTCAGATATGTACTCACAAGATTTTTTATAAATATTACCTTTATTTGTAGTTTTAACCCAATTGAAAGCTACAGTTTTATATTTAAATCCCCATTTTTCCATTACTTCAATTCCTTCTTTTAAATGAGAATCTGTAACCCATAGAAAACAACATGCATCTTCTAAAAGTATATTTTTAATAGGTAATGATTTAATATCATCTGTAGACATGCTTTTATAATGTTCTGATAATTTTTTAATGAAAATTTCTTTAGACAAACCATTCAAATCGCGAATTAATCGGTTGAATTCGTAAATTTTGACATTACTTTCAGCAATTAAGAAACTCATGAAATAATTCAGATTTTCGTTGCCCAAATGCTTGTCTTGCTCGTACAACAATTCCGCCGAAGCCGAACGATGATGTCCGTCTGCTATGTATAAATTCGGGATGTTTTCGAAATGTTCTTGCAACCAATCGACTTCACTTTGGGTATCAATTTTCCACAATGTATGCTTTTCTTTATTGGTTGTCGAATATTCGTAAACTGGTTTGCTCTTTTTTCGTAACGCAATAAAGGTGTTGATTTCCACACTATCAGGATAGGTAATCAAAACTGGTTCCGTATTAAAATTCGTTTGATGCAAATAATCTTTGAACAATTCTACACGATATTGCAAGGTATCTTCGTGCTTTTTGATGACGTTATTTTGGTAATCTTTCACTGAAGTTCCAGCAATAATTCCAGTAAAAGTTTGTCCTTTTGACTGAATTTCGTACAGATAAAAAACAGGATGTTCTTCTTCAATTAGAATTTGATCGTGTTTGAAATCTTGATATTTATTAGCAACGGCTTTAAAACGCTTTTCTAATGACACTTTTTGCGCATTGGCGTAAGCAGGATGAATGACATGCAAAAACGAATACGGATTGAAATCCAACCAAGCAGCAAGCTCAGCCGAACTATAATCGTCATACGTTCTACAGGTTACCAAAGCCACTTTATCTGGCGCTGGACGTACTGCTTTGAAAGGTTTTATTTTAGCCATTTACTCAATTGATAATGGATAATTAACAATGGACAATTATAAAAATTATCAATTATCAATTATCCATTGTTAATTATTTAGAAAATTGCTTTGCAACTTTCTCTGCTTTTTTGCTTTCTGAGTAATCGTAGAAACCTTCTCCTGATTTAACTCCTAATTTTCCTGCCATTACCATGTTTACTAATAACGGACATGGAGCGTATTTTGGATTTTTGAATCCGTCGTACATTACATTTAAGATAGACAAACAAACGTCTAAACCGATGAAGTCAGCTAATTGTAATGGTCCCATTGGGTGTGCCATTCCTAATTTCATTACCGTATCAATTTCGTAAACACCTCCAACACCGTTGTATAACGTTTCGATAGCTTCGTTAATCATTGGCATTAAAATTCGGTTGGCTACGAAACCTGGATAATCGTTAACTTCTGTTGGAACTTTACCTAATTTCACAGATAAATCCATGATGATTTTCGTAACTTCATCTGAAGTATTGTAACCACGGATAATTTCTACCAATTTCATAATCGGCACCGGATTCATAAAGTGCATTCCGATTACACGTTCTGGATGTACAACATTAGCTGCAATTTGCGTGATTGAAATTGAAGAAGTATTCGTAGCTAAAATTACGTTATGATCACAAACTTCGCTCAATTGTTTGAAGATATTGAATTTCAATTGTACGTTTTCTGTAGCCGCTTCCACTACTAAATCACATCCTACAACACCGTCTTTAACGTCGGTATACGTGATGATATTTCCGATTGTTTTGTGTTTGTCTTCTTCGGTGATACTTCCTTTTGCTACCATTCTATCAAGGTTAGCGGCTATAGTTGCCATTCCTTTTTCTAATGATTTTTCAGAAATATCGATTAATTTTACGGTGAATCCGCTTTGTGCGAACGTATGAGCAATTCCGTTACCCATAGTTCCAGCTCCGATTACTGCGATTGTGTTCATTATATTATTTTGGTTTCAAGTTTAAAGTTTCAAGTTTGTTTTTGTTGCTTATTTCTCCATTGATTGAATAATCATATGGGCTACTCTTAAAGCCTCAGTACCATCTTCTAAAGTTACAATTGGAGTGGTATTGTTATTGATAGCATCTGCAAAAGTTTCTAATTCGTCTAAAATGGCGTTGTTGGCATCCACTTGCGGATTATCAAAATAGATTTGTTTTTTAACACCTTCAGCATTTTGTAAAATCATATCGAAATCACCAGGAACTTCGGGTGCGTCTTTCATACGAACTACTTCGCACACTTTATCTAAATAATCTACTGAAATGTAAGCGTCTTTTTGGAAGAAACGTGATTTACGCATGTTTTTCATCGAGATTCGGCTCGAAGTGATATTTGCTACACAACCGTTTTCGAACTCAATTCGTGCATTTGAAATATCTGGAGAATCTGAAATTACAGCAACACCACTGGCATTTACTGATTTTACTTTCGATTTTACTACGCTCAAAATCGCATCAATATCGTGAATCATCAAATCCAAAACCACAGGAACATCTGTTCCACGAGGATTGAATTCCGCTAAACGATGCGTTTCAATAAACATCGGATTGTTGATTTTATCTTTCACAGCAGTAAAAGCTGGATTGAAACGTTCAACATGACCCACTTGCCCTTTTACATTATATTTATTTGCTAAAGCGATGATTTCTTCAGCTTCTTCAACCGTATTTGAAATTGGTTTCTCGATGAAAATGTGCTTTCCAGCTTCGATAACTTGTTTCGCACATTCAAAATGTTGCATCGTTGGTGTTACAATATCTACTACATCAACTGCTGCAATTAATTCGGCAATAGAATCGAATTTTTTATAACCAAATTCGGCTGCAACTTTGTTGGCGTTTTCTTCAAAAGCATCGTAAAAGCCAACTAATTCATATTTTTTAGATTGATTTAATAATCGCAAATGTATTTTTCCAAGGTGACCTGCACCTAAAACTCCCACTTTTAGCATAAAAAATTAATTTTATCAAAAGTACGATTTTAGTTGAAAGTGCAAAAGATTAAATTCCGAAACTTCTTAAAAAAGTTAGTTTATTTTCTGATTTGTTTTTTGAGATTTTAAAGCTATTTTTACCCAATCAAAATCATCCCAAATTGAAAGATACTAATAAACATCAAGGACTTAGAAATCAGTTGGTAAAGCAATTGGAAGAAAAAGGAATTACCGATAAAAACGTGTTAGCGGCTATTGGAAAAATTCCGCGTCATTTGTTTTTAGATTCTAGTTTTGAAAATTTTGCTTATCAAGATAAAGCGTTTCCAATTGAAGCGGGTCAAACTATTTCCCAACCTTATACTGTGGCGTTTCAAACGCAATTATTAGAAGTGGAAAAAGACCATAAAATTTTAGAAATTGGAACCGGAAGTGGTTATCAAACCGCTGTTTTGTGTATGATGGGAGCCAAAGTATATTCGGTAGAAAGACAAAATAAGTTGTTTAAAATCACTTCGAATTTGTTGCCAAAGTTGAATATTCGCCCAAAATATTTATCGTTTGGAGATGGTTACAAAGGTTTACCTGACTATGCACCTTTTGACGGAATTATTGTAACTGCTGGAGCACCATTTATTCCACAACCTTTGATGGCACAATTAAAAATAGGAGGAAGGTTAGTAATTCCTGTTGGTGAAAAAGAGCAAATCATGACCTTGTTAATTCGTAAAAACGAAACCCAATTTGAGAAACACGAATTTGGTGATTTTAGATTTGTTCCTTTATTGGAAAACAAAAACTAATTAGCGAAGATTCGTTAATTTTTGTTTTAAAATTTCCAATTCGTCTAAGATGGAAGTGATTTCTTTTTCTTTGGATGAATTGCCAACTTCAATTCCTTTTTCTTGAAGAATTTCCGTAATAGCTTGAATCGCAAATGGATTTAAATCGAAATTATGGTCTAATTTTACTTTGTACCAAGCAACTAATAAAGGTTTTAAATCGATTTCTAGAATTTGAGCAAGCGTTTGAATTTGTTTTTTGGTTGGAATACGAAATCCGTTTTCAAACTTACTAATTAAAGCTTGGTCGATTTTCGCAATTTCGGCTAACTTTCTGGTTGAAAGTTCTTTGTCTATTCGGCCTTGTTTTAAAATTTCTTTCATAAATATGATTAGAAACTTTTCTTAATTCGATCTAAATCGCGTTTGGTATCTTGCTCTTTCAATGATTCGCGTTTGTCGTAATTCTTTTTACCACGACATAATGCAATGTCTAATTTAGCCAATCCTTTTTCATTGGTAAACAAACGAAGCGGAACAATGGTTAGTCCTTTATTATCCGAATCTTTATTTAGTTTTTTTAGTTCGCGTTTATTCAATAATAATTTACGTTCACTTTTTGCTTTATGATTGTAATGAGTTCCATACAAATATTCTTCAATGTGTGAATTAATTACGAATAATTCGCCATCATGAAATTCGCAAAAACTTTCCGCAATAGAAGCTTTTCCCAGACGAATTGATTTAATTTCGGTTCCGGTTAAAACGATTCCAGCTGTGTATTTGTCTAAAATTTCGTAATCGAATTTAGCTCTTTTATTAAGTATGTTAACTGTCTTTTGCATAAGGACTACAAATGTAAATTAAAATTGTAGCATTTTAAAATGATAATTACAGATAAATAATTTTTAATCTATGATTTATATCAGTTTTTAGGGTTTTACATCTGAATATCTTTGACTCATAATTTTAAACTAATTAAAAATGAGAAAAATAGTTTTTGCTTTAATGGCAATGTCTTTAATGACAGTAAATTTTGTTAATGCACAAGATAGTGAAACAAAAGAAGAATCAAAATCAAATGAATTTAAAAGATGGCAAGTTCGATTAAGAGCAGTTGGAGTTGCTCCAGATGAAAGTGCTAAAATTGGTATTATTGGGGGTGATGTTGCAATCTCGAATGCTTTAATTCCTGAATTAGACTTCACTTATTTCTTTACAGAACATTTTGCGGCGGAATTAATTTTAGGAACTGCAAAACATGATGTAAAAGCTGTTAATACTGCTGCTGGTGATGTAGATTTAGGAAGTGTTTGGTTATTGCCTCCAACATTAACGGCTCAATATCATTTTTATACATCAGATAAAAAAGTTTTCAAACCTTATATTGGAGCTGGTGTAAATTATACTTTGTTTTACAATGTTAAGTCAGGAGATGTTGCTGATGTAAAATATGATAATGCATTAGGATATGCAGCTCAAGTAGGTTTTGACTTAATGTTAGATGATACATTTTTCATAAACGTAGACGCTAAACGTTTATTTTTAAGCACTGACGTAACGGTTGACGCTTCAAATTTAGCTCCTGGATTGAGTATTCCTGCTACAGTTGACATTGATCCTTGGTTGTTTGGTGTTGGTGTTGGAATGAAGTTCTAATAGCTTATCGGTTAGTTTTAATCTTAAAGAGATTACTCTAGGGTAGTCTCTTTTTTTTGGCATGTATTTTAAAGTTAGCTTAAATAATGCTTAAGCCTTGAAATAAAAGAGAAAAAAAGTAATTTTATTTAGTTTTTTTTTATAATTTTATTTAACTAACCTAACTAATAAACTATGAATACAGTATTTGAATTAATCGACAAAGAAATAATTACATCTTTAAATTTTCCAAAAGAGGATGTATTAGAAGATAAAGAAGATATCGCGGAACGCAGAAACAATTTAGATAGAGCACTTTCTTTGGGTAACCTAGAGCATGTTAAGATAAAAATTTATTTTGAAGATGATATGTCAAAGAAAATGGTAGAAACTACTATTTGGGGAGTTACAGAAGAACGTGTTATTTTAAAACAAGGTGTTGTAATTCCGGTAAAAAGAATACATAAAATTGTTTAATTTAAAATCTGATTACTTATGAAAAAAATCGCTCTTTTGGGTTTATCCCTATTATTTACATTAGGTGCTTTAGCACAAGAAACTAAAGCTACTAAAGAAGCTAAAAAGGCTACGACAGAAAAAGCTGAAAAAAATAAAAAAGAAGCTGAAAAGAAAAAGAAAGAGACAGAAAAGAAAGCAACCTCAGTAAAAAAAGATTCTAAATCGAAAGCAGATGAGGCTTCTGCAAAAGGTAAATCAACTTCTGCTGATGCAAAAGCAAAAGCCACTGCAAAGCAAGAAGAAACGAAAGCAAAAGTTGATGCTAAAAAAGCAGAAACTAAGGCAAAAGTAGAAACAAAAAAAGCTGATGCTAAAACAAAAGTAAAGAAAACCGAAGCTGAAGAAAAAGAAGACTTAAAAGAAACTGCAATGTCTAAAGCAGCTGAGAAAAAAGTAAAAGATAAAGTTACTGGAGAATACAAAGGAAAAAAAGTATTTACAGGACCAAGAGGTGGAAAATATTACATCAATAAAAACGGTAATAAAACGTATATCGACTAAATAAAAAAATCCCGAGAAATCGGGATTTTTTTATAAGGTTATTTTGATTGTTCTTGAAAAAATTTCTTGTGGGTGTAATAAATTAATCCCTTCTTTTTCAAAAATATTTCCGTTATGATTTACGTTGTCTGCTAAACCACACCAAGGTTCTATACACAAAAATAGAGCGTTTGGTTTGGTCCAAATTCCTAAATAGGGAAATCCTTCAAACTGAACAGAAAGAACGGGTTCCTTCTTTTTTAAAATTGTTAATTCGTTTGATTGTAAATGCTTAAAAACTAAAGCGTCTTTTTCAAAAAGAGTGTAATTCAAATTAATAATCCCCTTTTCAGATTGTATTTTTTTGGATGCTGCATTAAATTGCTCGTTATCCAATTCATACGATATAAATTCTTCGGTTTGGTTAAATTTTAGAGAATAATCTGAAAAAGAATCTTCAATAGTAAATGCCGGATGAGCTCCAATTGAAAACGGCATAGTTACTTCCGATTTATTTTCAACAGAATACTTCATTTTTAATTCGTTTTCGTCTAATTCATATTCCAATCGTAATTCAAACTCAAACGGATAATTTTTCAAAGTTTCGGAATTACTTTCCAATACAAAAACAACGGAACTTTCGGTTTGATTTACAATTTGAAATTCTAAATTTCTAGCAAAACCATGTCGCGGTAATTCATAGGTTTTATTTTCAATCCTGTAAGTGTCATTTTTTAATCTCCCTACAATAGGAAATAATATTGGAGAAGTTTTGTTCCAATACGTTTCATCAACTGTCCAAATGTAATTTTTGGAATCTTTTTCTAATCGAATTAATTCGGCACCAAGGGAATCAATTGAAGCTGAAATTTTGTTATTTGTTATGGTTATAATCATTTGTTGAAATTTCGTTTTAGTAAACCATAAATTACGGTATCTGTAAATTCATTGTTATAAAAAAAGTTTTCTTTAAAATGCGCTTCTTTTTCAAAACCATTTTTTTGTAAAACGCGCTCTGATGCAATGTGTCTAGAATCAATAACAGCTTCAATAGAATGAAAATTTAAGGTATTGAAAGCATAATCTAATAGCGTTTTAACTGCTTCTGTAACATAACCTTTTCCGTTGTGTTCAGGTACAATCATGTAGCCTAATTCGGTTCTAAAATGTTCAGGTTGGGTTCTGTAAAATCCCATTAGTCCAATGCATTTATCGCTTCCTTTTTCGGTTACAGCCCAATTGATATCGAGATTTTCATCTATTTTATCGTTAATGATTTTGATGTGATTCAAGGCATCTTCAATATTTGTAGCGAGTGGTCTCGGAATAAATTTCATGGTTTCAGGATTGCCTCGAAGTGCTAAAATTTCTGGAGCATCTTCATTGGTTAGCTTTCTAAAACGCAAACGTTCCGATTCTAGTATCGGAAAAGGAGAGAAGTTGAGTTGTAACATTTTTATAGTTTGTATTTTTTTATTGAGTTTGAAATTGCTCTTGAATAGCCTTGTCTTGTTTTTTACTGAAGAAAATCAACATACAAATAGCGCCAATGGTTGCATACAGCATATCCGATTGTGTGTCCCAAATATAACCTTGTGTTCCTAAAAATGCGTCGCCACCTTCACCAGTTGATAATGAAACACCCCATTCTAACCATTCGTAAGCGGCACTTATTGCTAAACAAACTGCAACAATGATGAAGTTGAAAAAACTCTTATTAGAAATAACATTTTTACGAATGAATAATTCTCGCACAATCATAGCAGGAACAAAGCCTTGAGCAAAATGCCCAACTTTATCGTAGTTGTTTCGAGTTTGATGAAACGTTTCTTTTATCCATTCAAAAGGCGGAACTTCTGCATACGTATAATGCCCGCCAAGGAATAAGATGTAGCAATGAATGAGAATAAAGAAATAAGTAAAATTAGTAAACTGAAAGCGTTTAAAAGTGAATGCTAAAATCGCAAACCCAATTACAGCAGGCAATACTTCTAAAAACCATGTAAAATATTCTTTTGGATGAATTCCAGAAATTAATAATCCGACAAAGAATAATAGAGAATAAAGTTGTAGTTTTTTCATTTAGTTAATTTGCTTTTTCTTTAAAATTAGAGCACTTATTAACGAAAATACAATTCCTAATGGTAATATTTCCATATAAGTTAAAAGAATCACCATAATCGGATTTTTATACATTTCTTTGAAGGAATTCATTTCTTCGGTTACTTGAGCCACTTCATCTGGACTTGCTTTTGCAATAGCCATATCTGTATAATGTTCTGCAAAATTTGGGAAGAAATTATAAAAGATAATTAGCCAAACTACTACATAAACCGTAGAAATATTTAACGTAATCCAAAAACCTGTTAGGAATGCTTTTCCAAGAGAAATGAAACCATTGTTTGTATCTCGTTGTTGTTTAATTCCTAATACCACAAAGATGAAAGCAAGTAGCATTCCTGCAAAACCCAAAAACATGCTTACTTCTTTTTCTGGATTTGCTTTCATGTAGAAAGTAACAGATAGTAATAATGTAGAAACAATTAGACTTCCAAATAATCCGTTTTTTAAAACAATTTTGTTCATAATGACTAGTTTTGGTTAGTTAATCAAATTTAATGAAATTATTCAATGAAATCTAAATCTTTATTATGGGTTTCTGAAATAGTTAGGGTAGAGTAAATGCCTAACCCAAAAGCAAAGAAACCCACTATGGCAGCTGCCGTTATAACTCCATTATTGACCTTTAAACCATCAAAAGCTAATAACATCACAGGAACTAATCCGCGAACCATATTTGGAATAGTGGTGGTTGCGGTACTTCTAATATTGGTTCCAAATTGTTCTGCACCAACCGTTACAAACATGGCCCAATAACCAGTTCCTAAGCCTAACCAAGCACAATAGAAGTAGTACATGTTTTCCGATTTTGTTCCGCCATAAAGCATTAAAACTACTCCGATAATGGTAAATAACATCATGTAAACAATAGCCTTTTTTCTAGAATGTAGCCAATGCGAAATAAATCCACTTGCGAAATCTCCAATGGAAATTCCAACATACGCCCACATAATAGCTTTTCCAGGTTGAATATTTTCAATTCCCATAACTACAGCAAATTGATTCGCCATCACAGCTAAAATTCCGATGCAAAACCAAGTAGGTAAGCCAATGGCAATGCATTTCATGTATTTCACGAAACGATTCCAATTGGTAAAAAACGAAAAGAAATTTCCTTTTTTGATATCGGAATCATGTTTGATGTCGTTATAAATCCCCGATTCAGCGACACTGATTCGCAACACTAAAAGCATTAATCCTAATCCGCCGCCAATGAAATAAGCTATTGTCCAATCACCAGCTAATTCTACGGTTAATTGTGCTACTACAGCACCAAGCAAGCCAAAACCAGCGACAATTGAAGTTCCAATAGCTCGTAATTGTTTGGGTAACGATTCCGATACTAAAGTAATTCCAGCACCTAATTCGCCTGCTAAACCAATTCCTGCAATGAATCGTAACCATGCGTATAACATGGTTTTATCTTCAACAGGAAAATGAGGCAAAAATCCGCAAGCAATATTCGCTAAAGAATACACTAATATGGAACCAAACAAAACGGAAAGTCTACCTTTTTTATCGCCCAAAATACCCCAAAGAATTCCACCTAATAACAATCCAACCATTTGAAAATTTAGAATCATTGTTCCTGCGGTGTCTATATCTAAATTCAAGTCTTTTAAGCTGGGAACACGAACAATTCCAAAAAGGAGTAAATCATAAATATCTACAAAGTAGCCTAAAGCTGCTACAATTACAGGAAACGATAATAAATGTTTTAGTTTTTCATGGGTTGTAAATTCTTTCATTGGGTTGCATTTGTTTCAAAAATAGAAAAATAATTGGTTATCAGATAAAAAAAGAAACACCGATTCAAAATTGAACCGGTGTTTCCCAAACTAAAACAAACTTAACCCATTATAAACCCATGGATTGGGGTATGTTTTGTGAATTTATTTTACCAATTCACTTTGATTTCTAAATACTAATTGACCGTCAAAACAATCTAATAGAATAATGCTATCAGTAGTCACTTTTCCAGCTAAAATTTCTTTCGAAAGTTGGTTCAACACTTCACGTTGAATTACTCGTTTTACTGGTCGCGCTCCAAATTGAGGATCGTATCCTTTTTCTGCTAAATACGCTACCGCTTCTGGAGTGGCATCCATAGTAATGTGTTGTTGTGCTAACATTTTAATCACACTTTTCAATTGCAATCCAACAATTTCTTTAATGTTTTTATCGGTTAACGGTGTAAACATTACGATTTCATCGATACGGTTGATGAACTCAGGTCGAACGGTTTGTTTCAATAAGCCTAAAACTTCTGTTTTTGCCGCTTCGGTTGCTGCTTCAATTCCACCTTTTAAATTCTCGAATTTCTCTTGAATAATGTGGCTTCCCATATTCGAAGTCATGATGATAATCGTATTTTTAAAATCCGCCACACGACCTTTGTTATCGGTCAATCGTCCTTCGTCTAAAACTTGTAATAAAATATTAAACGTATCTGGATGTGCTTTTTCAATTTCGTCTAGCAATACTACAGAATACGGTTTTCTTCTTACTGCTTCAGTCAATTGTCCGCCTTCGTCATACCCTACATATCCTGGAGGGGCACCAACTAATCTACTTACCGCATGACGTTCTTGATATTCGCTCATATCAATTCGGGTCATCGCATTTTCATCATCGAATAGATATTCGGCTAATGCTTTTGCTAATTCGGTTTTACCAACACCTGTTGTTCCTAAGAATAAGAACGAACCAATTGGTTTTTTTGCATCTTGTAAACCAGCACGACTTCTTCTAACGGCATCGCTAATCGCTTCAATAGCTTCTTCTTGCCCAACTACTCTGCGATGTAATTCATCTTCTAATTTAAGTAGTTTTTCTCTTTCACTTTGAAGCATTTTAGTAACTGGAATTCCTGTCCATTTGGCTACCACTTCTGCGATATCGTCATGCGTAACTTCTTCTTTGATTAGAGAAGTTCCAGCTTGATTTTCTGCTAATTGTGTTTGTAAAGCATCTAATCGTTCTTGTGCTTCTTTTATTTTTCCGTAACGGATTTCAGCTACTTTACCATAATCGCCATCGCGTTCTGCACGTTCTGCTTCTAATTTGAAATCTTCAATTTCTAATTTTACCGCTTGAATGTTATCTACAACTTCTTTCTCTGATTTCCATTTGGTGAAAATTTCGTTGCGTTCTTCTTTTAAATTCGCTAAATCTAAACCAAGAACTTTTAACTTAGTTTCATCATTCTCACGTTTAATCGCTTCAATTTCGATTTCCAACTGCATGATTTTTCTATCCAAAACGTCTAATTCTTCTGGTTTTGAATTGATTTCCATACGCAATTTTGAAGCCGCTTCGTCCATCAAGTCAATCGCTTTATCTGGTAGAAAACGATTTGTAATGTAACGTTGTGAGAGTTCTACCGCAGCAATAATTGCATCGTCTTTGATACGAACTTTATGATGTGCTTCATATTTTTCTTTGATACCACGTAAAATCGAAATCGCGCTTTCGGTATCAGGTTCGTCGATATTTACTTTTTGGAAACGTCTTTCTAACGCTTTGTCTTTTTCGAAATATTTTTGGTATTCGTCCAATGTAGTAGCTCCAATCGCACGTAATTCACCACGAGCTAGAGCAGGTTTTAAGATGTTAGCCGCATCCATAGCGCCTTCGCCACCACCAGCACCCACTAAAGTGTGAATTTCGTCAATGAAAAGCACGATATCACCTTCGGCTGAAGTTACTTCTTTCACTACGGCTTTCAAACGCTCTTCAAATTCCCCTTTATATTTGGCTCCAGCAATTAACGCACCCATGTCTAAAGAGTAAACAATTTTATCTTTTAGATTTTCTGGAACGTCGCCATCTACAATTCGATGCGCTAGACCTTCAGCAATAGCTGTTTTACCAACACCGGGCTCTCCAATTAACATCGGATTGTTTTTGGTTCTACGTGTAAGAATTTGTAAAACTCTACGGATTTCTTCATCACGACCAATTACAGGGTCTAATTTGCCAGTACGTGCTAATTCGTTAAGGTTTTTAGCATATTTGTTCAAAGAATTGTATGTTTCTTCTGCTGATGCTGAGGTTACGCGTTCGCCTTTACGAATTTCCGCAATAGCGCTTTCTAATCCTTTTTCGGTTACCCCTTGGTCTTTTAGAATTTGGGCTACTTTACTTTTCGATTTGAAAATAGCTAAGATTAAATGCTCGATTGAAACATATTCATCACTCATTTTTTTAGCAATAATATTAGCTTCATTTAAAGCGGTTGCTGCTTCACGAGAAAGCATGATTTCGCCT
>ERZ650302.1475-NODE-1475-length-13067-cov-5.423916_pt1 | contig 13067 bp, 10 predicted proteins | sample MGYA00376238_ERZ650302 | MGnify/ENA primary metagenome ERZ650302 (study PRJEB26733, sample SAMN07839298) | wastewater metagenome | biome: urban; feature: wastewater treatment plant; material: waste water | place: USA: North Carolina | collected 2016-04-28 ... | reverse complement strand
GATAATCACGAAGCGAACGCTTTTGCGTATAAAATCCTTCAAATTTTCTTTCTTTTTCTTGAAAAGCAGCATATTCTGCTTTGTTTAATTGTGACAAGAATACGGAAGGAAGTCTCGGACTATATACGTTTGCTTTTTCAATTTTTTTGATAAAATACTCTTTGGTAATGTGAAGTAAATTACAAAATTCAGTCGTGTCAATATTTTTTATTTCTCTCGGAACCACCATGATGTCATATGATGGCTGATTGGCAACTAAAAGCTTGCCATTACGATCATAGATATAACCTCGCTCTGGGAAATCGAATACTTTTTTAATAGCATTATTCTCCGATTGTAATTTTAAATTTTCATCAATTACTTGAAGATAGAAAATTCGAACAATCAGAAGAAGGGAAGTAATAATGATTACGGCAGGTAAAACAGCTTTTCTCATCGTCTACTTGGCTTAATTATAAAAAGTGTTAGCAAACAAATAATAAACGTAAAAAGCGTACTGAATAGTGTACGAGTAAGTATCGTTAAAATCAAATCAAATCGGTAATATTCAAAAAAGAACATAACAAAATGATGGATAAAAATAGCTAATAGTAATAAAGTAATTCGTTCAGGCGAAATTTTATCAGCAATTTTTACAGTTTGATATTCGTAACTTAATCCAAATGAAAATTTAAAAAGAGTTGGGCGAACATAAGCTAAAATTAAAGATGACATCGTATGAATACCTCCTGAATTGCAAAACATATCTAAAAGAATTCCCATAGCAAAACTTCCAAGTAACAAAACACTTTTATTACTATTTACAGGATATAGTAGAATAAATAAAACATAAGGATATGGGTTTAAGTAACCAAACAAGTTAATATTGTTAAATATTAAAACCTGAAGGGCTAAGAAAACGACAAATCGGATGCTATTTAAAATACTATTGTTCACTTATTGTTTTGGTGCTGTGGTTGCTGCTTCTAATTGTTGTTTCTCTTTTTTTCTTTTGTTTTCAATAACGTAAACATAGCCTAACGATGTCATATCATTGAATAAACGAATATTAATAGTGTAATAATTTGTTTTCTTGTCAATGAAAATTTTGTCAATTTTTCCAATTGGAATATTTTCTGGAAAAATATCTGAATTTCCACCTGTTACGATTGAATCTCCGTGTTTTAAAGATGCTAATCTAGGAACGTCAATTAGTTGTGCAAAACCTACATTTCGTCCATCCCAAATTAAAGATCCAAAGTGATTTGAATTTTTAATTTTAGCATTAATCTTTGATTTTGTATTTAAGACACTTAAAATAGTTGAATAATTTGCAGAAGTCTTTTCTATAATACCAACAATTCCTTTGTCATTAACCACTCCCATATCAACTTCGATTTTTGAATTTTTTCCAGAATTGATGGTGATGTAGTTTTCCCTTGTGTTAAAGGTGTTTTTTACCACTTTGGCTACCACTACATTGTAATTGTTGAGGTCGTTTCTAAATAATGTTTTAGAAGTTAAAATGGTGTCTTTTTTGTTGAATAACAATTCTTTAAGCAATGCATTTTCCGAAGCTAAATCTTTGTTTTTTTGCTTTAAACTGAAATATTCATTTACCTCATTCACTTTTTCATAATAGGCACCAGTAACAGCGTTAGCTGAATTTACATACTCGCTTCGGTGATAGGAGTGCGATTTTACAACCAAAGAAAATGAGATGCCCAAAAGCAGCAAAAACAGCAAACGATGGCTGTTTTTTATGATAAAATTAATTATTTGCTGCATGGACTATTTTTTATTTAATCAGGATTCCTTTGTATTTGTTGATGTTCTTTAAGGTCATTCCCGTTCCTCTTACAACGGCTCTTAAAGGATCTTCTGCGATGTAAACAGGTAAATCTGTTTTCATTGAAATTCGTTTGTCTAAACCTCTTAACATCGAACCTCCACCTGCTAGGTAAATACCTGTGTTGTAAATATCGGCAGATAATTCAGGTGGCGTTTGTGATAAGGTTTCCATAACCGCATCTTCAATACGTTGAATCGATTTGTCTAATGCTTTTGCAATTTCTCGGTATGATACATCAACACGTTTTGGTTTTCCGGTTAATAAGTCTCTTCCGTCAACTGCCATATCTTCTGGTGGACTATCTAAATCTTCAGTAGCTGCACCAATTTGAATTTTTACTTTTTCAGCGGTAGTTTCTCCAACAAATAAATTGTGTTGCGTTCTCATGTAGTAAATGATATCATTTGTGAAAACGTCTCCGGCAATTTTAACCGACTTATCACAAACAATTCCACCTAATGCAATAACTGCAATTTCTGTTGTACCACCTCCGATATCTACAATCATGTTTCCTTTTGGTTGCATAATATCTAAACCGATACCAATTGCTGCAGCCATAGGTTCATGAATCAAATACACTTCTTTACCATTAACACGCTCAGCAGATTCTTTTACCGCACGCATTTCCACTTCGGTAATTCCCGAAGGAATACAAATTACCATACGAAGTGCTGGCGTAAATAATTTCTTTTTTAAAGCCGGAATGCTTTTGATAAACATTTTTATCATTTGTTCCGACGCATCAAAATCAGCAATAACCCCATCTTTCAAAGGACGAATGGTCTTGATATTTTCATGAGTTTTACCTTGCATCATGTTGGCCTCTTTACCTACAGCAATAATTTTGCCAGTAATTCGGTCTCTTGCAACGATAGATGGACTGTCAATCACGACTTTATCGTTGTGAATGATTAGAGTATTTGCGGTACCAAGGTCGATTGCGATATCCTCGGTCATGAAATCAAAAAATCCCATAAGTTTGATAAGGGTTTAGCGTTTTTTGTATAATTGTATTCAACTCGCAAAATTATAAAAATAATCTGGAATAAATACAAATAAAAAGCGCATTAAAATATTTTTTTTAATGCGCTTGTGAAATATGTTTTGTAAGTGAAATTTTAATGTTTGAAATGACGAATTCCAGTGAACACCATTGCCATGTTATTATCGTTACAATAATTGATGCTTAACTCATCTTTTATTGAACCTCCTGGCTGAATCACCGCTGTAATTCCAGCTTTATTTGCGATTTCAACACAGTCTGGGAAAGGGAAGAACGCGTCACTTGCCATAACTGCTCCAGTTAAATCAAATTCGAAAGAAGTGGCTTTTTCAATGGCTTGTCTTAAAGCGTCAACTCTTGAAGTTTGTCCGGTTCCAGAAGCACACAATTGTTTGTTTTTTGCAAATACAATTGTGTTTGATTTTGTGTGTTTGCAAATTTTTGAAGCAAATAATAAATCTTCAATTTCTTCTGCTGTTGGAATTGCTGTTGTAACCGTTTTTAAATGGTCTTTAGAATCGGTAACATTGTCTTTATCTTGAACTAAAACACCGTTTAAACAAGTACGAACTGTTGTTTGAGGTAATTCAACTTCGTTTAAAATTAAGATAATTCTGTTTTTCTTTTCTTCCAAAATATCTATCGCTTCTTGGTCATAAGACGGAGCAATTACCACTTCGCAGAACAATTGGTTGATTTCGTTAGCCGTAGCCACATCAATTTTTCCATTAGCAATTAAAACTCCTCCGAAGGCAGAAGTTGGGTCACCTGCTAAAGCATCTAAATACGCTTCTTTCATCGTATTTCTGGTCGCTAAACCGCAAGCATTATTGTGTTTTAAAATCGCAAAAGTTGGATTGTCGTTTTTGAATTCGTTCATTAAATTCACAGCCGCATCAACGTCTAGTAAATTGTTGTACGACAATTCTTTTCCGTGAACTTTGGTAAACATTTTATCGAAATCGCCATAGAAAAATCCTTTTTGGTGAGGATTTTCACCATAGCGTAATACATTTCCGTTTTGCTCGCTGATTTTTAAAACCGGTTCTTCAAACGTTTGGTTGAAGTAGTTAAAAATAGCCGAATCATAATGTGAAGAAACATTAAAAGCTCTTGAAGCTAATAATTTTCTGTTTTCTAAAGTGGTAGCGCCGTTATTTTCAGTATAGAAATTCAAAAATGGTGCATATTGCTCAACTGAAGGAACAATTACAGTGTCTTTGAAGTTTTTAGCAGCCGCTCTAATTAACGAAATGCCACCAATGTCGATTTTCTCAATAATATCTTGTTCGCTAGCGCCAGAAGCAACGGTTTTTTCAAACGGATACAAATCCACAATCACTAAATCGATTTGCGGAATGTTGAATTCTTTCATTTGTTCCACATCACCTGCATGGTCTTGACGGTTTAAAATACCACCGAAGATTTTTGGATGTAAGGTTTTTACTCTTCCGCCTAAAATTTCAGGGAAAGCCGTAATATCTTCTACAGCGACTACTGGAATGCCTAAATCTTTAATAAAAGTTTCGGTTCCGCCGGTTGAATAAATGGTTACGTTGTTTTGGTGAAGGGCTTTAACAATAGGTTCTAAACCGTTTTTGTCAAATACAGAAATCAATGCCGAAGCAATTTTTTTTGTTGTGTTCATGGTGTTGTGTTGTTGTATCTGAATCAGTCTCAGATAAGTGTTGTTGTTTTCGTGGTGCAAAAGTAGTTATACTTCTTAAAAAAGTCAAACTTTATTGTTTTATATTTTTTCTTTGTGAGCTGGAGCGTGACGTTAGCGCTGTGAAAATTCTTGAAATAGGTATTTAGTTGCAATTTCATTTTCTTCTTCCTTAAATACGAAAGAATTGTATTTCTTTACATTTATTGAAAACTCATTTTTAAAGTTTGTAAATATTGAAAGTGTATCGTGTTTTTCTGTTTCAGAGTTATAGCCAATTATATAAAATGTGCCTTTCTTTTGATTCCTTGAAAAAACTGTAGTTGTAAGTTTTAGATTATATTTTTTCTTTTTACAAGATTCTATGTTTAAGGAGTATCCTAAATTTCCTAACTCTAAATTTGTTTTAATAAAAGTCATTCTATTAGTATCCCATTTGACAAATTCAATTTTTTCTGAAAAAGCGCATTTGCAAGAGTATAAGCTTAATGATAAAAAAAATATTAATAGTTTGTTCATTGTTCTATTACTTATATTTGAACAAATATAAATAAATTCCCTCCAACTGTAACATTTTACCTCGTTGCTCTACTTATTAGTAATAGCTCAGTATTATGCTTTTATATTTACGATTACTTTCAGAAAGTTTCAGTTTTGCCATCAATGCGTTGCGCAACAATAAATTGCGTACGCTTTTGTCGTTGTTAGGCGTTACCATTGGTATTTTTTCCATTATTGCGGTGTTGGCTGCGGTAGATTCTATGGATAAAAAAATCAAGGAAGACTTGAGTGATATGGATATGAATACTGTTTATTTAATGCGTTTTTCATTCGGTCCTTCTGAAGTGCCAAGATGGAAGCGTGAGCAATTTCCAGATGTAACGTATGAAGAATATGAACATTTGAGAAGAAATGTAAAAGGTATTGATAAAATGTCTTTCAATTTGTTTACAAGAAATGAAAGCATAAAATACGATTCTAAAACGGTGAATTCGATTCGTGTAAAACCTTCAACTTCTGAGTTTTTTGATATCGAACCTGTTAAAATCGACAAAGGACGTTTGTTCAATGAATCCGAATCAAACTCAGGTAGTCCGGTTATTGTAATAGGAAGCGAAGTAGCTACTGGGTTGTTTGAAAATAGCGATCCTATCGGAAAAAAAGTGCGTCTTTACGGTCAAAAATTTACTGTAATTGGTGTGTTAAAAAAGCAAGGTCAAGGCATGTTTGGCGACAGTAGTGATATTGCTGTGTTTTTTCCGGTAAATTTCTTAAGAAAAATGTATGGAGATAATAGCGATATGTTAACACCAGCTATTTTAATAAAACCCGAGAAAGGAATTGATATAGCTGAATTTAAAGCTGAATTGGCGCAAAAATTAAGAAGTTTTAGAGGTGTAAAAACAGGTGAAATTGATAATTTCTTCCTTAATGTATTGTCAGGTTTTACCGATTTTATTGATAATATCGTAGGACAAATGAATATGATTGGTTGGATTATCAGTGCCTTTTCGCTTTTGGTAGGAGGTTTTGGAATTGCCAATATTATGTTCGTATCGGTAAAAGAACGTACCAACTTAATCGGAATTCAAAAAGCTCTTGGGGCTAAAAATAAATTCATTTTGTTTCAATTCTTGTTTGAAGCTGTTATTTTGTCTTTAATTGGCGGAATAGTAGGTATGTTTTTAGTTTGGATTATTGCTATCGGACTTTCAGCAGCTCTTGATTTTGAATTTGTCTTGAGTGCCGCAAATATGTTATTAGGTTCTGGTTTAGCAGCGTTAATCGGATTAATTTCTGGAATTATTCCTGCAATTTCGGCCTCAAAATTAGACCCTGTAGAAGCCATTAGAAGCGGAATGTAATTTTTAGTATATTTGGAGGTTAATATCCCAAATTGAAAAAGCAAATCATTAGTATCTTTTTGCTATTTATGTTGATAGCGCCTGCTGTTGTAACCTATTCTTGGCTTCAACAAAGAAAGCGCGTTGTTAAAAAAGAAGTGAAATGGAAAATGATTGCGGGAATTGATAAAAGTGAATTGGTTCTTCTAAAATTTTCCAAAGCTGAAATGGCATCTAAATTGAAATGGAAACATTCGAGAGAGTTTGAATTCAACAATCAAATGTATGATGTTGTGGATAAAGTAGTTTCAAAAGACTCTATTAAGTATTGGTGCTGGTGGGATTTTAAAGAAACGAAATTAAATAAGCAATTAGACGAACTTTTGGTTGGTGTTTATCAGCACGATTCTAAATCCAAAGAAAAGCAAGATTTACTGTATAAATTTTACAAATCGATTTATTTTCAACCTGTTTTTTCATGGTTAACTTTTATAGATAAAAATCACGTTATTGAGGTTAATATGTATGGTGATTTTTATCAATCAAAGTCTTTAATTTTAGATTCGCCTCCGCCAAATATTTATTCTTAATCTTTTTAATTAATTGGAATATTGTTATACAGTAATTCTTTATTAATACATGTTTAAGTTAGAATAAATAATCCATAAAAATGAAAAAAATTATTTTTTATGCTGTAGTGTTATTGCCTTTTTTAGGGTTTTCACAAACGGCACAAGATACCACTGCTACTGAATTGAATGAAGTAGTTATTTCTAATAAAGTTCCCAAAAAGTATACGCAATTACCAAATCAAGTTGAGGTAATTACAGCAAAACAAATCGACTTTCAAAATTTTCAAAGTACAGCTGAAATGCTTTCTAATTCCGGATCATTATTTGTACAAAAATCGCAACAAGGCGGCGGAAGTCCAGTAATTAGAGGTTTTGAAGCGAGTAGAGTTTTAATTACCGTTGATGGGGTTAGAATGAATAACCTTATTTTTAGAGCAGGTCACTTGCAAAATGTTATTACGGTTGATGAAAACATGTTAGAAAATGTGGGTGTTTTCTATGGTCCATCATCTACTTTATTTGGAAGTGATGCACTTGGTGGAGCAGTAGCAATGACAACTAAGAATGCCAAGTTTTTAGATCAAGCTCACAACAAATTCACTGGTGGAGTTAACACGCGTTATAGTAGTGTAAATGAGGAAAAATCTGTTGCTCTGCATTTGAATTATGCCACTTCAAAATTCGCTTCTATGACTTTCTTTTCTTTTAATGATTTTGGTGATTTAAAAATGGGTAAAGAAAGAAATCATAATGGAGATTATTTTGGCGAAAGACCTAACTATGTTTCAACAGTTGGAGGCGTTGACCAATTAAATGTAAATGATGATAAGTACACACAAGTGGGGTCGGCTTATAAGCAGTATAATTTCATGCAGAAATTTGCCTACAAAACAAATTCAGGATATTTACACGGTTTTAATTTACAGTATTCAACAACATCCAATATTAATCGTTATGATAGATTAACCGAAACGGCTGGTTCAGGATTGAAATTTGCACAATGGTATTACGGTCCACAGGATAGATTGTTGGCGATTTATTCGTTACAAAAAGAGAAAGCGTTTTTAAATAGCGATTTAAAAATTAATGTAGCCTATCAAAATGTAAAAGAAAGTCGTCACAACAGAAGATTTGGAAACTATAATTTACAACACAACGAAGAGAATGTAGACATGTTTTCGGTTTCATTAGATTTAGATAAGAAATTCACTAATGGAGAATTGTTTTATGGTTTTGAATCGTACTATGAAACTTTAAAATCAACAGCTTATGCTAATAATATCAATACAGGAGTTGTAACTGATATCAACACGCGTTATCCAAACGGAGATAACAATATGATGCGTAATGATTTGTATATTTCTTATAACGAAAAAATGTCGGATAAAACATTTTGGAATGTAGGAGCTAGAGCGGGTTATACAACTTTAAAAAGTACTATTGCTGATAATTCGGTATTTTCATTGCCTTTTAGCTCAATTTCTCAAGGAAACTTTACTTATAGTGGAACTTTAGGGATTACGCATAATACATCAAAAAACTTTGCTTTAAAAGGAAATATTGCTACTGGATTTAGAGCGCCAAATATTGATGACTTAGCAAAAGTATTTGAATCAAAAGCGGGTTCTTCTTCTTCATTAGGAATTTTAATTGTACCAAACGAAGATTTAAAACCAGAAAAAACAATTACCGGAGATTTAGGTATCGTAATTCAATCTGATTCTAAAAGGATAAAATTAGAAAGTACGTATTTCTATACCAGAATGTATGATGCCATTGTAACAGATGATTTTACATACAACGGACAAAGCATCGTTAACTACAACGGATTTGATGCACAAGTGAAAGCGAATCAAAATAAAGGAAAGGCTTTTGTAACTGGATTTTCAACTAACGTAAGTGCTTATATCATTTCTGATTTATTATTTAGTGCTAATTTCAATTATACGCTTGGTAGAGTAGTAGAGGATGGTTCACAACGTCCATTAGATCATATTGCGCCTTATTTTGGTAAAGTGGGATTAACGTACACGTACAACAAACTTAACTTAGAAGGTTATATGTTGTATAACGGTAAAAAAGACATTAAAGATTATTCAACAAGTGGTGAAGATAATGCACAATATGCACCAGCTAATGGTATGCCAGCTTGGGAAACTTATAATTTTAAAGCAGGTTTCCAAGTGTTAAAAGGCGGAACTCTTTTTGCTGGAGTAGAAAATATTTTAGATACACAATACAGAGTGTTTGCTTCAGGAATTAACGCTCCTGGTAGAAATTTTTATGGTGGAATTAAATACACTTTCTAAGAATATAAAGAACAAAAAAAATCCCGATAGGAAACTATCGGGATTTTTTTTATCTGATTGGTTGATTTTGAATTAAATCCAAATACAAGTTTATTTTGTTTTTCAACTCTTTTCTGTGAGCGATGAAATCTAAGAAACCGTGCTCTAATAAGAATTCTGACGTTTGGAAACCTTCTGGTAAATCTTTACCTGTTGTGTCTCTTACAATACGTGGTCCTGCGAATCCAATTAAAGCTCCTGGTTCTCCAATATTGATATCTCCAAGCATAGCATAAGAAGCTGTTGTTCCACCCGTTGTTGGGTCTGTACATAATGAAATGTATGGAATTCTTTCTTCAGCTAATTGCGCTAATTTTGCCGATGTTTTAGCTAACTGCATCAAAGAGAAAGCTGCTTCCATCATACGCGCTCCACCTGATTTAGAAATCAATACAAACGGAATTTTATGTTTGATAGAATAGTCGATAGCTCTTGCGATTTTTTCTCCTACTACGGCTCCCATAGAACCACCAATAAAAGCAAAATCCATACAAGAAACTACTAAATCTTTTCCTTTTGATTTTCCAACACCTGTACGAATAGCGTCTTTCAATTTGGTTTTATCCATAACCTCTTTTAAACGATCGCTATATTTTTTAGTGTCTTCAAATTTTAATGGGTCTTTAGATGTTAAGTTCGCATCTAATTCTTTGAATTCGTTATTGTCGAATAAAATTTCGAAATATTCTTTACTACCAATTCTAACATGAAAATCATCTTCTGGGCTAACCCATAAGTTTCTTGCTAATTCATCAGTATCAACAATTTTTCCTGTTGGTGATTTATACCATAAGCCTTTAGGAACATCTTTTTTGTCCTCAGTAGCTGTTGTAATTCCTTTTTCTTTTCTTTTAAACCAAGCCATTCTTTATTAGTTTAAGGTTATAATGTTTCAAGTTTCAGGTTAATAACTTGAAACCTGAAACTTGAAACAAATTTTATAAAGTGTTAACATTATTTAAATCGGCAAAAGCTTGTTCTAAACGTTTGTTGAACGTAACTTCTCCTTCACGAACCCATTTTCTTGGATCGTAGTGTTTTTTATTTGGACTATCAGCTCCGTCTGGACTTCCGATTTGTGTTCTTAAATAATCGATTTTGGATGTCATGTAATCACGAATTCCTTCTGTGAATGCAAATTGTAAATCGGTATCAATATTCATTTTAATAACTCCGTAAGAAATAGCTTCTCTAATTTCTTCTAGCGTAGAACCAGAACCGCCATGGAAAACGAAATCAACAGGATTGTGACCTGTGTTGAATTTATTTTGAACGTATTCTTGTGAGTTTTTAAGAATTTTTGGAGTTAATTTTACATTTCCTGGTTTGTAAACACCATGCACATTTCCAAAAGAAGCTGCGATAGTAAATCTTGGACTTACTTTCATTAATTCTTCGTAAGCATAAGCTACTTCACTAGGTTGTGTATATAATTTTGAGCTATCTACATCTGAATTATCCACACCATCTTCTTCACCACCTGTAATTCCTAACTCGATTTCTAATGTCATGCCCATTTTGCTCATTCTTTCTAAATATTTTTTAGAAATTTCAATGTTCTCTTCGATTGGTTCTTCAGATAAATCAATCATGTGAGAACTGTATAATGGTTTTCCAGTTTCAGCAAAATGTTTTTCAGAAGCATCTAATAAACCATCAATCCATGGTAAAAGATTTTTTGCACAATGGTCAGTATGTAAAATAACCGTTGCACCATATGCTTCTGCTAAAGTATGAATGTGTTTTGCTCCAGCAACCGCTCCTAAAATAGCCGATTGTTGATTCTCGTTTGACAATCCTTTTCCAGCATTAAATTGAGCTCCACCATTTGAAAACTGAATAATAACTGGGGCATTTAATTTTGCAGCGGTTTCTAAAACACCATTAATAGTACTAGATCCAACAACATTTACAGCAGGTAATGCAAACCCTTTTTGTTTTGCATAATTAAAGATTTCTTGTACTTGATCTCCGGTAGCAACACCAGGTTTAATATTGTGATTCATAGTTGATTGTTTAATATAGTTGTGCAAAAATAATAATTTAAAAAATTAGAACGGATAATTAATACCAAAATTTAGCACTGTTTTGCTAAAGTTCACACCTTTCATCCATCGGTCGCCCACTTCTCTTCCTGGGTCATAAGCTTTGTAGCCTAAATCGAAACGGAAAACAAAGAAATCAAAATCGTATCGTAAACCAATTCCTGAACCAAAAGCTAAGTCTTCAAAAGAACTAAATCCGTTAAAAGTGTAGTTTTTATCAGTCACGTTATCAAATAGATTCCAAATATTTCCTATGTCGGCAAAGAAAGCACTATAGAAATTTCCTCCCACTCTAAAACGGTATTCCAAACTATATGCTAATTTAAAATTGGCCTCGTTAAAATCATTTGTTCCTCCACTTCTTCCGGGTCCAAGACTATACGCTTGCCAACCTCTGTTGTCGTTAGAACCTCCCGAAAAATAACTTCGTGAAAAAGGAATCGATTGTGCATTACCATACGGAACAGCTAAACCTGCAAATGCTCGCATAGCTAAAGTGTTTTTCTTTCCAAAATCCCAGTGTTTAATGAAATCTATTTCTCCTTTTATGTATTGAGAATATTCAATTCCAAACATGGTTTTATTGCCATTTGCACTTAAAGATTCGTTTTTTGTGTCAGCTAGCAATGAAAGTACATTTCCTGCCGATTCAATTTTTGTTCGTATGGAATAAAAGTTATTGTCTAATAAATTAGCTTTAGTATTTCTAAAAAAGGTAAGTGCTGAAGAAACAATTAAGTTATTTTCAATTAAACGTTTTCTTCTTTCTCCAATACTTCTAATAGTTTTATAGTTGTTATCATCTGAAGGGAATGTTATAACCTCGTTTTCAACATCATTAATAAAATTTACAGCTCCTTGTGCGGTTAGGTTGTCATCATCATCCAAGTAATCTGGATTAACACTATAAAGCTGAGCTAAATTATTTAGTGTGTTATACGAAGAGGAGTAAACATTAAAATAATTTTCTGGATTTAAGTTCTTGATAAATTGTATACTCAATAAATCAAATCGAACGGTGTGTTTTTGTTTTGGAGTCCAATTATAGCCAAATACTCCAGTTAAATTTTCTTTATCCAATCCAATGTTTCGCTGACTGGTTAAACCAATGTTGGCATTGGTAGTTGGCAACATTTCTTTTTTAATGATATTTCGAGTGTTTACTGGAAAAACAATTCTTGGAAAACTAAGCTTTCCTTCTAAACCATATTCAGAAATGTTAAAAAATACATTGTTTGGATTTGCTAAATCTTTTGATGAACCAATGTTTCCTTTTGCTGATAACTCAAATATTTCGGCTCTTTTAAATAAGTTTCGCCAAGTAAAAGACATTCTTCCGCTAATTCCAAATTCTTGAACATCAGATGTGGTAACATCTAGTGATGGCTGCCAAATGTATTTTGGTTTACTCATCAAATAAATGTTAGCAATAAGTGAAGTGTTTGTGCTATCATTTGGATCTTCAATGTACTCGATATTTGGATAGTTAAATACTTTTAAATTGCTTAATGATTTAGAAGTTAACGTTCTGTCATTATCACTAAATAATTTTCCTTTTTCAATAAAAATGGCGTTTGTGATGGCTTTTGGTTTGTATTTTAATTTTCCAGCACTGTAAATATTGAAGTTTTTGTATGTAACACTATCGTTAAATTGATTGCGTTCCTTTTTAGAAGTATTGTTGGTGAAAATATTAACCTGACTAATTTTATATACCGAGATCGGAAGAGCACACGTCTGAACTCCAGTCACGGCTAC
>ERZ650302.1474-NODE-1474-length-13067-cov-6.963418_pt1 | contig 13067 bp, 7 predicted proteins | sample MGYA00376238_ERZ650302 | MGnify/ENA primary metagenome ERZ650302 (study PRJEB26733, sample SAMN07839298) | wastewater metagenome | biome: urban; feature: wastewater treatment plant; material: waste water | place: USA: North Carolina | collected 2016-04-28 ... | reverse complement strand
AGCGGTCCGGTTGATACGGGGTCGCTCTTCATCGAGCAGTTGCTGCCACAGCGCAATGGCCTGGCTGTAGCGACCATGCAGGAAGTGATCGGAGGCGAGCAGCATCAGGGCGCTCACCTCGTCCTTGTCCTGCTTGAGCGCACTATCGAGCAGGCGCAGCGCCTCCGGGGTCAGCTGCTGGCCCGCCTGGTAGTAGAGCACGGTGGCCTGGGCGGCCTGGGTCGCGGCGCTGGCGCCCCCTTCTTGTAGGGCGAGGCGCTGGTAGGCGAGCAGGGCATTGGCGTACTCGTCCCGATAGAGATAGAGCTGACCGAGCGCCGCCCAGCCGTCGAGATCGGCAGGGTTGGCTTGCAGGCGCTGGTGCAGGGCGCCCAGCTCCTTGTCCTGCAGATCCCGCGGGCTCAATCCCGCCAGCGGATCGGGGCGCGACTGATAAGCCTGCCACGCCTGATAGCGGCCGGTGCCGGCATAAATACCGGCCATCAGCGCCAGCAGCAGGCCCCCAAGCAGTATCCAGGTGCGCAGCCAGAGCTGCGGACGAGCGGTGCGATCTCTTACCAGCCGCTCGCGCAGGGCCTGCTCGGCGGTTGGGGTGGCGTTGGCGAGGCGGGCCAGCTCCAGCTCCCGGTAGAGGCGGCTGTGGGGGGCAAGCCCCGCCTGCTGCTCGGCCATGATCAGCCGGTTCAGTTCGGCCCTGGGGTCGTGGGCGAGCACCCCCTCGGCTCTGTCGCCGACAAGCGGCACCCGCGCCGGTTGCCGGCGATGCAGGCTCCTGCGCAGGCGATTGAGGGCCAGCAACAGCAAGAGGGCGGGGCCGCCCCACAGCAGCGCCGTGCTGCGCTTGAAGGGGGGATCGTAGCGCACGAAGTCGCCGAAGCGCTCCGTCATGCGGGCGATCACCTGCTCATCAGACTGCCCCTCGTCCACCCAGCGGTAGACTTCGAGCCGCAGATCCCGGGCGATGGGGGAGTTGGACTCCACCAGGTTCTGGTTCTGGCACTGGGGGCAGCGCAGGGCGCGGGCCAGCTCCTGAGCGCGGGTCTGCCGCTCGGGGTGGCGAAACTCATAGGTGTCGACCCCGCTGGCAAGGGCCCCGAGGCTCAAGGCCAGCAAGAGCGGCGCGATCAGGGCGTGGCCGAGACGGCTCATGGCTTGCTCTCCTGCACTTGTTTCTCTACTTCTCTTTCCACTTCGGGCTGGCTAGCGGTGTTGCTGCGGGCCTCGGCAAGTAGAGGGGCAAACTGGCGTTGCCAGATCTCCCGGGTGAGCAGGCCGGTATGACGGGTCAACAGGGTGCCGTCGCCGGCGAAGAGATAGGTCTCCGGCGTGCCGTAGACGCCTAGCTCCAGTGCGAGTCGGCCGTCGGGGTCGGCCAGCACGGCGCGATAGGGGTTACCCGCCTCGGTGAGCCAGGCGCGGGCGGGGTCTCCCTTGTCTCGGTAGTTGAGGCCATAGAGGGGCACGGCGCTGGCCAGCTCACCCAGCAGCGAATGCTCGGCGCGGCAGTTGGGGCACCAGCTGGACCAGACGTTGAGCACAAAGGGCTCCCCCTTGAGTGCCGCGGTGTGGATGGGGGCGCCGCCAAACAGATCGTCACTCTGCCAGGCGGGCAGGGTACGCCCTGCGACGGCCTCATCCTGGCTGTAGGGGTTGTTGCCAAGGCCGAGACAGAGCAGGGCACCGAGCCCCAGGGTGAGCACGAGCGGCACGAACAGGCGCAGACGGGCGTTCATAAGGACTCCTGTTCAAGCCGAGGGTAGGAGGCGGCAGTTGGTGCAGGATGGCTAGCCAGCAGCGGCCGGCGGGCGAGCAGGCGCAGGGCGCCGCCCGTCATCATCAACAGGCCGCCGAGCCAGATCCAGCGCACCAGCGGCTTGTAGTGAAGCCGCATGGCATAGGCGCCGGGTCCCATCTTCTCGCCAAGCACCACGTAGAGATCGCCAAACAGCCCCCACGCGATGCCGGGCTCGTTCATGTTCATGGTGCGCACGCTGTAGTGACGCCGCTCCGGGGTGAGCCGCGCCACCTCTTTACCGTCCTTGTGCACGCTAAGCGTGATGCGCTGGGCGGTGTAGTTGGGGCCGATGATCGGCTCGCTCCCCTCATAGCGAAACTCGAAGGCGCCGAGCCGATAGGGCTGGCCTGCGGCGAGTACCGCGCCCCCCTCCTGACTGTGGTGACTCACCTGCGCAATGCCGAGGGCGCACACCGCCACCCCGAGGTGGGCCAGCAGGCTGCCGAACCGATTGAGGGTGAGCTCGCGCAGGGCGACCGGTTGCAAGAGCGGGAGCAGCAGGCTGGCCATCAGCCAGAGGCTCAGCACGTTGGCCGCAAGCCCCAGCCAGCTTGCCCGCAGCGGCTCGGGATAGGCTAGGCTCAGCAAGGCGCCCCCCAGCAGGCCGAACAGGCATGGGAGCAGCACCTTGATGCGGCGCTGGGCTGCCAGATGCTGCCAGCGCAGGCGCGGCAGCTGGGTCATCAGCGCCATCAGGCAGAGGGCCAGCGGCACGAAGATGGTATTGAAATAGGGGGCGCCCACCGAGAGCGAGCCCAGATGGAGCGACTGGAACACCATGGGGTAGAAGGTGCCGAGCAGCACGCTGGCGCAGGCCACGCAAAGCAGCAGGATGGCGGCGCCGAGCAGCCCCTCTTTTGACAGCAAGCCAAAGCGGGCATAGGGGGCGCGAATGTCCGCCCGCAGGGCAAACAGGGTGAGGGCGCAGGTCAATAGCAAGCCGAGCAGCAACAAGAGGGTGAGGCCGCGGCTGGGGTCCACCGCAAAGGCGTGCACCGAGGTGAGCACCCCGGAGCGCACCACGAAGGTGCCGAGCAGGCTCAGCGAAAAGGTAAAGATGGAGAGCAGCAGCACGGCGTGGCCGTAAGCGCCGCGCTTCTCGCACACCACCAGGGCGTGCAGCAGGGCGGTGCCGAGCAGCCAGGGCAAGAGGGAGGCATTTTCCACCGGATCCCAGAACCACCAGCCGCCCCAGCCGAGCTCGTAATAGGCCCACCAGGAACCCAGCACGATGCCGGCGGTGAGAAAGACCCAGGAGCCGAGCGCCCAGGGGCGGCTCCAGTGGGCCACGGCGCCATCGAGCCGACCCGAGTGCAGCGCCGCCATGGCGAAGGCGAAGTTGACCGCAAAGCCGACGTAACCGAGATAGAGCAGGGGCGGGTGGATGATGAGGCCGATATCCTGCAGCATGGGGTTGAGATCGCGCCCCTCCAGCGGCCCCGGGAACTGGCGGTCAAACGGGCTGGAGAAGATCAGGGTATAGAGGCCGAACAGCCCGACGATCAGCCCCATGATGGCCAATACCCGGGTTGTGATCAGCGGATCGACCCGCCTGGAGCAAAGGGCCACCAGGGCGCCCCACAGCCCCAGCGCAAAGACGAAAAAGAGCATGGAGCCCTCGTGGCCGCCCCACACGGCCGCCAGCTTGAAGCCAAGGGGCAGGGCGCTGTTGGCGTGCTGGGCCACATAGACCAGGGTAAAGTCATCCTGGCCAAAACAGCTGGCGAGCAGCAGCAGGGCTGCCCCGAGCAGGAGCGCGACCAGGAGGGCCAGCGGTGCTGCGCAGCCCAGCAGCGGGCGTGAGGCGAGCCGCAGTCCCAGCCAGGGCAGCAGCCCTTGCAGCAGGGCGAGCCCGGTCGCCAGCAACAGTGAGAGATAGCCGAGCTCCGCCAGCACACAACCTCCGTTTCAATCTTTGATGTCATTCATGTCATGCCACACACGCCGCGTCGTCTCCCTTTGGGGGAACACATTGCCAAGCAACGGGTGTGGCATCACCAGAAATTCATTGGGCCAGCAACAAACCAGCGCCAGTCACCCGAGGGTGGCTGGCGCTGGTGATCATACCTTTACACTACCGTCATCTGGCCGGCGTAGAGCACGAAGTAGCGCAGCAGCAGGATCCCCACCAGGGTCAGGCTGCAGACCAGCACCAGATAGCCGTTTTTGGCCCGCAGCGGCGCGGGGGCCAGCAGGGCCAGCAACTGGGGCAGCAGCATGCCGATGCCCACCACCCCGAGCCAGAACACCTGAGCCCAGAAGCCGCTGCCGATGGCGGCCCACATGGCTGCCTCCTTCTGGCCGCCACCGAAGTAGAGGCCGGTAAAGAAGCAGACCAGCAGCAACACCTCCACCGCCAGCACCGGCCGCTCGAAGCGGTGGACAAAGCTCACCCCCTGGCTGTGATGGTTCTCCTTGAACAGGGTGACCGCCAGCAAGATGGTGGAAGCGATGCCGGAGCTGACGCCGGAGATGAGGAACAGCACCGGCAGCACCGGGTTGTTCAAGAGCGGATAGGTCTTGAGCGCCGACAGCAGAAAGCCGGTGTAGGCCCCCAAGAGCACGGCGAGCAGCAGCAAGAGCGGCGCCAGCAGCCGCTCGATGCGGGCGAGCCAGCCAATCAGACCATCCACAAAGGCGAACTTCTCTTGCAGCAGGTGACTGCGCAAGGTCTCGATCTCGGCCCGAAACACCACCGCCAGCCAGGCGAACAGCACCGCCATGTAGACCTGGAACAGCATGACCCCCATCGACATCACGGAGTCGAACTGGTAGTGGAACATCAGCTTCCAGAAGGTCCAGGGGCGGGCCAGGTGGAAGATGAGGATCAGTAACCCCAGCACCACGCTCACCGGCGCCAGAATGGCGGTCGCCTTGATGATGCCGCTCTCGCTGCCGGCTCCCTTGCGGCGCAGCAGCACCGAGAGGCTGGTGGCCCCGGCGGAGATGCCGAGCAGAAAGAGATAGATGGCGATTGGCCAGTCCCAGACAAGTGAAGGGAAGTGAAATGCGTCATGCAACATGATCCATTCCTCCTTCTGTTACTGCGGTAGATGGCGATCGGACAAATCCCCACACAAGGGAAGGGAAGTGAAATGCCTCTTGCATCGTCATGACTTTATCTCCCCTTTGGGCACGCGGTACATCTTGGGCGAGGTGCCGAGTGCCTGCTTGTAGCGATAGGTGGTCTCCTTCACCAGCCGTTTGGCGATGGGGCTGTCCGGGTCATCCAGATTGCCGAACACCAGCGCCTTGGTGGGGCAGGATTCCACGCAGGCCGGCTCCTTGCCCGCCGCCAGGTTGGTCCTGCGGCAAAAGTCGCACTTGTCGGCCACCTTGGTCACAGGGTTGATAAAGCGCACCTGATAGGGGCAGGCGGCCAGACAGTACATGCAGCCAACGCAGAGATCCGGGTTGACGTCGACGATGCCATCCTCCTTGCGGATATGGGAGGCACCGGTCGGGCAGACGTGCACGCAGGGAGCGTTGTCGCAGTGCTGGCAGGACTTGCGAAAGAAGTGGTACTCGGCATCGGGGAAGGTGCCGATGGGGCCGGAGCGGATGATCTCGAGGCGCGAGACCCCCTCTGGCACCTGATTCACCTCCCGGCAGGCATCCATGCAGGCGGTACAGCCGATACAGGCCGTCTCGTCGTGGAGCATGCCAAAGCGTACCCCGTCGATGGTCTGGCTGTGGGCGAGGGGGGTGGCAAGGGAGCGAGTCGGCCCTGTCATCATGATGAGGGCCCCCGCACTCATCCCCGCCATGAAGTGACGGCGAGAGCAGCTCATGGTGCCTCCTTGCCCGAGGTGGTGTTCGCCTTGGCCGCCTTGACGACCTCATGCTGCTTGCTGTGGCAGTCGACGCAGAGCTTGATGCGGGACTTCTCCGGAATCGCCACCATGGGCTCCTTGGCCGGGTGCAGCTGGTGGCAGCTGGTGCAGGTGAGCTTGGTGGCGTGCACGTCGTGGGCCCAGAGCGCCTCGCGCAGCACTTTGGGCTCGTGACAGCTCATGCAGACCCCGTTCTGCTCGGCGATGGGGTAGCTCTCGGTACTCTGTTTGTTATTGAAGCTGTCGCTAAAGCGCATCACGTCCTTGACCCCTTCCCGGTGTTGAGGGGAGGGTTGACCGTGGCAGTTGGTGCAGGTTACCGGCGCCAGGTTGTTGGGGTTGGTCGCCTGGCCGTGCTTGCCGTGCATGCCTTCGACCTGCTCCTTGTGGCAGTCGGTGCAGGCCTTGTCGGCACTGCGCAGAAATTCCACTTCATGTGTAGTCGGTGCCGGGGCGGTTGCCGCATCGGCCGCCTGGCCCTGCAGGCTGGTCAGCAGCATGGCTGCCATCAGCATCAGTCGTAAGAAATCCATTGTTAAATCACCCATAGGAAGCCTCCATCCGGCTGCGGGCCCGACACTGCGGGCCCGCATGCCTCGTCATTGTGCGAGCCGTCCGGCCGCTTTGGCCTCGGCATCCCAGGCGGGGACTGTGGTCTTGAGGAACTGGGCCTTGTCGCTGTTCATCTGCTTCATGTCCATGCCAAGAGCGGCCTGGGCCTTCTCCTTGCTGGAGATGTCAGGAATGGCGATCTCGTGGCTGATCCCCTTGGCGGCCAGCAGGCGTGCCAGCTTGGTGCGGGCGTCGGCGGCCTTGTCCAGGGCGGTTCCCAGCATGCGCAGCGCCACTTCCGGGGCGTGCATCTGCACCCCGTGGGAGGCGATGGAGAAGTCCCAGCGCCATTGGGCGTGACGGATGTCCTGCAGAATGTCCTTCATCTCGGCCTCGGTGGCGCCGGCATCCCAGGCGGCCTTGGCTTCAAAGTGGGCGTGCACCAGCTGCTTCTCGACTTTGAGCTTGATTTCGGTGACGGCGTCCTTGCGCTGCTTGACCACCCCTTGCAGCATCTCCTTGCTCTGGGTGTGGCAGTTGCGGCAGGTCTGATCGAAGCGATCGAAGGGGTTGCCTACCTTGTGATCCGTGTAGACCTTGCCCTGTTCGTTCTGCACCTTGGGCATGTGGCAGTCGACGCAGGCGACGTTGTTCTGGCCGTGAATGCCGGCGCGCCAGGTCTCGTACTCGGGGTGCTGGGCTTTGAGCATGGGGGTCTTGGAGAGGGCATGGGTCCAGTCGGCAAAGCCAATCTCGTCGTAATACTCTTCCATCTGCTCAACAGTCGTACCCTTGTCCCAGGGGAATTTCACCGCCTTGGTGGGGCCGCTGAAGTAGTACTCCACGTGGCACTGGCCGCACACCTGAGACTGCTGATCGAAGCGCCCCTGCTCCTTGAACGGCTTGCCGATGGCGGTCATGGCCCGGTCGGCATAGGGACGGGAGAGGTGCAGGGCGGGTTTCCCTTCCTTGAACTCTTTCGAGGCGGTGTCGTGGCAGTCGGCGCAGCCGATGGTGTTGACGATCTCCGGTCCGCCTTTTGCCCACATGCCCTTGAAGTAGCCATCCTCACCCTTCTCGTCGATGACGCGGGCCACGTCCGGGCCTTTGCAGCTCCAGCAGGCCATGGGCAGCGGACCGTCTTCGGCAGTCTTGGGGGCGCCGGTGCGCAGGGTTTCCCGCACGTCGGTCAGCGCATAGAAGTGGCCGCGCGGCTTGTTGTAATCCTTGGAGAAGGGGTAGCCGGCCCAGAGCACCACCATCTGCGGATCTTCCGCCAGGGCGTCGGTGCGCTCGCGGCTCCCGCTGGTGCCTTTCCAGCTGGTGAACTGATCGGCGTGATCCTTGGCGAACAGCTCGCTGCGCGCCTCGATCTTGCCCTTGGGGGCACTGTCGTCTGCCTGTGCCAGACTGCCTGCACCCAGCAGGGCGGTCAGCAGCAGGGCCGCCAGCCCTGGTCGAAATAGCTTGTCATATGAACCCACGGTCATCACTCCCAGATAAAAAGTCCATGTCGGGCCTGACCGTTCCATCTTGGTGTGGACATCTGTGCTCATCATCGACGGGCATGGCAGGCCGCTCCATTGTTATGGCTGCATATAAATCGGTGTTTATGCAATTGCTCGGGGGAATAATACCAAATGGGTAAAATGGATAATTATTTATCCCCGTGGGAGTTGCGCTAGATCAATTGAGGGGGGGGAGGGATGCCAAAAGTGCGATCCAGGTGGAATTATTGAACCTCATCCGAGGGTTATTTCCACCCGTTCTCTTTTGATGAAAATAGGTAAAAACGATGTTCATCATGCTGGTGAGGGGGGAAGGGCGAGAGGCGGCGGAGAGATACACCGCCTGAAGAGAGAGAATGAACTGCTGATATTGAATTTAAATTCAATATTAAGCTTGCGAAGGGGTGAGGGGGAGACTTCGGTTTTCCATCACCATGGTCCCTGTCAAGGGACTTTGTGACAGAAGCTGTCGTAGAAATGGGTGCCAAGAGAGCCATCTGTTTTTATGAAAGGGAAAATAAGGGCTTTATTCCAGCATATTCGCGGCCTGATAGCGTCTTATTGAATTTAATAGGACGGTTGGCGGCATTTACCTTCGATATTTTCGAAAATGACGAAGGGTTATAGGGGGTGATTGACGGTAAAATAGCCGCCTGTCACGGAGACTTTCCCTTTACGCTTCATGTGCTGGGAAGTCTGTGTTTACCCGTTGGAGGATATATGGCCGAGCTGCGAATCGATAAACCGACTCTTATTGCCAAGGTGGAGGGCACCGTGTTTGTGATGGATGCGGACGGCTCTTTGCGCCGTGCCACCCCTGGCATGCAACTGGAGCCCGGGATGCGCCTGCTCACCGAATCCGACGGACAGGTGGAGCTGGCGGAGGCTGGCAGCGAACGCCCCTTGCCCACCCAGCCCGAGGCGGCACTGCCCGCCGGTGCCGATGCCGAGCTGGCGAGCCTCCAGGAGGCGATCCGCCAGGGGGCAGACCCGACCAAATTGTTTGAAGAGACGGCGGCCGGTAACGCGGCGGCCGGTACGGTTGGCGGTGTGGCCGGCTCCAGCGCCGGCGGTTTCGTGGTGGTGGATCGTATCAATGATGCGACCCTGGCCGAGGCAGGATTTGACACCGGCCATGAGGCGCGCCAGCCGGGCGACGAGTTGCTCTATGCCGAAGATCAGGATCTGCTGGCAGCCATCACCATCACAGAACCCCAGACCGACGACAACATCATCAATGCCGACGAGGCGACCGGCGTCATCATTCGCGGCTTTGTCGAGGATGTGGAGGTCGGCCAGACCGTCACCGTTACCCTGATAGACCAGGATGGTAACCGCCTCACCACCACCACAGTGGTGCTGCCGGGCTTCGTCTGGGAGGCCAACTTCGGCGACGTCACCGGCAAGCTGGTGGACGGCCCGCTCACCATAGTGGCCGATACCCAGGATGCCGCCGGCAACCGGGCCAGCGACACCGGTCAGACCCTGCTCGACACCATCACCACCATCACGCTGGATCTCAGTGACGAGAGCGACACCGGCGCCAGCCAGGTGGACGATCTGACCCGCGACACCACGCCACTCTTGCAAGGGAAGGGGGAACCGGGCGCCACCGTCACCCTGACCCTGGAAGGCAAGGTGATGGCCGTGCTCACCGTGGATGGCAACGGCAACTGGCAATATCAGATCCCCGATACCCTGGCCGATGGCCCCCATGATTTTCGCGTCGATGCGGTGGACATCGCGGGCAACCGGGCCAGCGACACCCTGACGGTGACGGTGGATACCCGTGCCGCCATCGACATCGACGATCTCGATACCGACAGCATTCTCGGCCATGACAAGGTCACCCTGAGCGGCAGTACCACGGACGTGGAGGCGGGGCAGCGGGTGACCATCACCCTGGTTGGCCAGAATGGCCAGACCCTCTTCAGCGGCAGTGCCCTGGTGGGCAGTGACGGCCGCTGGCAACTGGGAGGCCTGGATCTCTCCAGCATCCAGGGCCCCTACGAGGTACGCGCCGAGGTGACGGATCTGGCGGGCAACCGGGTTATTGACGGGGCTCCCCTCATCGGTCAGAGCTATACCCTGACCCTCTCCGAGGCGGATCTCGCCAAGGGGCCGGTGAGTGCCACCGGATCCCTGCACACCGGAGCCGGGCTTGATGGCAACCTGCAGGTGAGTTTTGCCGCCGATCAAGGTGCCCTCAATCAGCTTGGCCTGACCAGCCACGGGACGGCGCTCGCCTACCAGGTCAGCGGCCAGACCCTCACCGCCAGCGCGGGGGGCGTGACCGTCTTCACCCTGACCCTGGCCAACGACGGCAGCTATCGCATCGTCTGGAACCAGAGCCTGGATCACGGCCAGGATAGCCTGAGCCTGCCCTTTGCCCTGGAGTACCGCGACAGCGACGGGGATCTTGTGAGCGCCAATCTCACCGTCAACCTGGTGGACAGCACACCGCCGGACTTCACCATCGCCCCCATCAGCCTCACGGAGGATGATTTCACCAATCCGGCGGCGGTGGTGGGACAGAGCCAGTTCGTGGTGGGCCATCAGTCCGATCCCTTGGTGGCAACAAGTGCCGTCTTCGCGGATCAGAGTGCAACCCTGGCCCGTCTCAACGGCAGCGGCATCAGCAGCGACGGCCACGCCTTGACCTTCGAATTCACCGGTGATCGCCTGCTGACGGGTTATTACCTGGATGGCAATGGCAAGCGGGTCGAGGTGCTGAAGGCCGAGCTGACCGCCAGCCAACATGGCAGTGATATCGACGGCAATGTCACCGTCTCCCTCAATGGGCCTCTGGACCATCAGGGCAGCGACCAGCTCTCCCTCGGGCTCACCGTTTCCGCCAAGGAGATCGACGGCGACGAGACCCGCGCCGATCTGGTTGTCTCCATCAGTGACGGTGTGGATCCCCGCCTTGGCATCGACAGCGGGGTCACCTTGCAGGAAGGGGCCTCTGGCCAGACCCTGGATGGCCAGTTGCCGGTGAGCGTGGGCAGCGATCGCCTGGTGTCGCTCAACTTCGAGGCGAACCAGCCCGGCCTGAATGGCCTCACCAGCGGCGGCCAGCCGACCCACTATCAGGTCAACGGCAACGTCATCACCCTGCTGGATGCGGGCGGCAAGACCATTCTGACCGTGACCCTGGGGCTGGATGGCAAGTACCAGGTGGTGCTCGACGGCGTGCTGGATCAGCCGGTCAGCACCAACAGCGTCAACCTGGGGCTGCAGGTGCAGGGCACCGATTTTGACGGTGACCGAAGCAACCTCGGCACCCTCAATATCCATATCACCGACGGCGTGCTGCCCCAGGTCGACCCCGTCTCCCTCACCCTGGTGGAAGACAGCGACTGGAGCGCAGCCCAGACCCTCACCGGGGATCTGGCCATCACCGCTGGTGCCGACCCTCTGGTCAACATCGCATTCGATGCCAGCCAGCCCGGCCTGCAGGGGCTCACCAGCGGTGGCCAGCCCGTGGTCATCAGTGTCAGCGGCAACAGCATCAGCGGTGCCGTCAACGGCCAGAACGTCTTCACGTTGACGCTGGATCAGAACGGTCACTACGTCTTCACCCTGAACCAGCCGCTGGATCAGGGGAGCGCAGACAGTCTGCTCAAGGCGGGCTTTACCCTGACCGACAGTGACGGAGATAAAGTCTCCTCCACCCTGAGCGTTGCCATCGGCGATGGCGCCAACCCGGTGATCAGCGCAGTGACCGGCACCAGCCTGACCGAGGCCAACCAGGGCGATGCCGCCGTGGTGGGCCATATGAGCTTTACCGTCAGCCACGGCTCGGACGCGCTCGATGCGAGCAGTCTGAAGTTCGATATCGCGGCCATCCAGCAGAGCCTTGACGGCAAGTTCAGCAGCCACGGCAGCCCAGTTACCTTCACCATGGACACCAACGGCGAACTGGTGGGCACCAGCGCCGACGGTCGCGAGGTGCTTCCCTGCTTTTTCACCTACATTTCCGATTTCAAGGACGGCTATGCCCGGACGAACTACGGCGGCAGCATGGTGCTGCGCGACGAACCCTACGGCGGCCAGTGGGGACTTATCGACACGCTGGGGCACGAGACGATCCCGTGCCGCTATTACTACCTCGATACCCCGGGCGAGGGGCTCGCGGCGTTCAGGCTGGAGCAGTTCGGCAATTACGGGTATGTCGATGTCAAGGGGAATGTGGCTATTTCGCCCCGTTTCTCCGTGGCGCGGCCCTTCTCGGGCGGGGTGGCCGTGGTGAGCTACAACAATGTCAATTACGGACTGGTGGACCGCAACGGCAATGAAGTCAGCTCGTTCCGCTATAAACGCATCGGGGAGTTCCATGACGGTCTGGCGCCGTTCAATACCAACCTTTACGGCATGAATTTTCAGGGTTTTTTCCCCGAGATTCACTGGCAGTATGGCTATCCGTTCTCCTTGGGTCTGATGTTTATTTCCATTGCCGTTCCATTCTGGTTCTTCGGGAAGAAGGGCTGGCTGCGTTAGTTTTTCTTGGCTACCAGGCGTTGAAGACGGTATCGGCGGCCGCTATGGTCTCTGCGATGTCGGTGTTGCTATGGGCGGCGGAAACAAAGCCCGCTTCAAAGGCCGATGGCGCAAAGTAATGACCGGCTTCGAGCATGGCATGAAAGAAGCGGTTAAAGGTTTCCCGGTCGGAAGCCATCACCTCGGCGTAGTTGCGGGGCACGGCCTGGGCGAAGTACAGGCCGAACATGCCCCCCACCGAGTCGGCCACGAACTGCACGCCATGCTTCGCCGCTGCGGCATTGAGGCCCTCGACGAGGCGCAGGGTGCGGGCGCCGAGGGTGTCGTAGAAGCCGGGCCGGGCGATCTGCTCGAGGCTGGCGAGGCCCGCCGCCACCGCCACCGGGCTGCCCGACAGTGTGCCAGCCTGATACACCGCGCCGAGCGGCGAGATCTTTTCCATGATCTCGCGCCGGCCGCCGAAGGCGCCCACCGGCATGCCGCCGCCGATCACCTTGCCCAGCGTGGTGAGATCGGGGGTGATGCCGAACAAGCCCTGCACGCCCCGCGGGCCGACCCGGAAGCCGGTCATCACCTCGTCGAAGATCAGCACCGCGCCGTGCTCGGTGCACAGCCGGCGGAGCAGGTGCATGAACTCGGCCGAGGGCTTGATGAGGTTCATGTTGCCGGCGATCGGCTCGATGATCACGCAGGCGATCTCGCTGCCGCGGGCCTTGAAGGTCTCCTCGAGCTGGGCCGGGTCGTTGTAGTCGAGCACCAGGGTGTGCTTGGCGAAGTCTTCGGGCACCCCGGCCGACGAGGGGTTGCCGAAGGTGAGCAGGCCCGAGCCGGCCTTGACCAGCAGGCTGTCGGCGTGGCCGTGGTAGCAGCCCTCGAACT
>ERZ650302.1473-NODE-1473-length-13067-cov-8.104826_pt1 | contig 13067 bp, 12 predicted proteins | sample MGYA00376238_ERZ650302 | MGnify/ENA primary metagenome ERZ650302 (study PRJEB26733, sample SAMN07839298) | wastewater metagenome | biome: urban; feature: wastewater treatment plant; material: waste water | place: USA: North Carolina | collected 2016-04-28 ... | reverse complement strand
AATGTACCCGCGCCATGAGCCCCAGGCTTCCCATGCCCAGCATGCGGGCGGAATCATCCAGGCTGGCTGGAATGCGCGCATAGCCGCTTTGCACCGACTGCAGGGCCACCGCACAAAAGCGCACCAGGTACGCCCACACAATGCCCACTGCCGTGGCCGTCACCAGCGCGCCAATGCCCCACTGCGGCACGGCCGCCTGCAGCCAGCCCACGGGCAGCAGCAGCCCCACCACAATCACAGCCCCCGGCACCGCATAGCCCAGGCTGGCCAGTTGCACCACGCCGCGCGTCACGCCATCGGGGCGGCGGCGCACCGCAAAGGCCAGCGTCAACGCCACGGCCACGGCCAGGGCAGAAGTGATGCCGCCCAGTCGCACGCTGTGCCAGGCCCATTCCACAAAACGGCCCCAGGGCAGCACCGACCAGTCGGCCGCCAGCGGCCGCAGCATGAAGGCAATCGGTGCCACAAAACCCATCAGCACCGGCAGGCCGCACACCAGCCACGCCGCCACGCGCAAGCCACCGCGCAGCACCAGCGGTTGCGCCTCTGACGAGCCCGCACGCCCCACCCCACCGGCGGCAAAGCGCATGCGCTTTTGGGCGCGGTGCTCCAGGTGCAGCAGGGCCAGCACCACCACCAGCAGCATGGTGGCCAGCTGGGCCGCCGCCAGGCGGTTGTCCATGGACAACCAGGCTTTGTAGATGCCGGTGGTGAAGGTCTGAATGCCAAAGTAGCTGGCCACGCCGAAGTCGGCCAGGGTCTCCATCAGCACCAGCGCCACGCCTGCAGCCACGGCCGGGCGGGCCAGGGGCAAGGCCACCGCCCGGATGCGGCGCGGCAGCGGGGCACCCAGCAACCGCGCTGCCTCCATGAGCTGTGCCGCACGCTCACCCAAAGCTGTGCGGGCCAGCAGGTACACATAGGGGTAGAGCGAGAAGATGAACACCCACACCGCACCACCCAGGCTGCGCACTTCAGGCAGCAGGCGGCCTTCCAGGCCAAACATGTTGCGCAAGCCCACCTGAAGGGGGCCGCTGAACTGCAAAAAGTCGGTGTACGCATAGGCCGTGACATACGCGGGCATGGCCAGCGGCAGCAGCAGCAGCCATTCAAACGTGCGCCGCCCCGGAAAATCAAACAGCGTAACCGCCGCCGCAGCAGCGGTGCCCACCAGGGCCGCGCCCAAGGCCACCATCACACTCAGCCACAGGGTGGTGCCCACATAGCCCGGCAGCACCGTGGCCGCCATCTCGCGCAAGATGCTGCCCGCCTGGGCGTCGCCCTGCCCCCAAGGGAGCCAGGACGCCAGCACCGCCAATACGGGCAAGGCAAGCACGCCCGCCAACAAAATCAGGGCCAGGGAACGGAGAGCGAAGGGGCTGCGGCGCAAGACGGGCAATCTATGGAGGCGGATGGAACACAGCGCCAGGGGGCCACCCGCCAGGGCGGCACGGCCCTTGCGCGCCGCGGCGGCTGGGATGCAAATGCGAATTTTAAGCATTCGCCACCTAGAATGGCGGGATGTTCCTAGAGGTCTCCCAACTCGATGTGCGCTACGCGGGCCGCGCACAAGCCGCCGTTCATGGTGTTTCGCTGGGCTTGCATGCGGGCGACATCGGCGTGCTCATCGGCCCTTCTGGCTGCGGCAAGACCACTTTGCTGCGTGCCGTAGCGGGGCTGGAGCCTGTTTCCAGCGGTGAAATCCGCCTGACCAAAAGCGTGGTGAGCAGCGCCACGCTGAGCGTGCCGCCCGAGCAGCGCCGCATTGGCATGGTGTTTCAGGACTACGCGCTGTTCCCGCACCTGTCCGTGGGCCGCAATGTGGCCTTCGGCATCCACCAGCTGCCGCGCGCCGAACAAGCTGCCCGCGTGGCCGAGGTGCTGCAACTGGTGGGCCTGGAAGGCAGCGAGAACCGCTACCCCCACGAACTCTCGGGCGGCCAGCAGCAGCGCGTGGCCCTGGCCCGTGCCCTGGCGCCGCGCCCGCAGCTCATGCTGCTGGACGAGCCCTTTTCCAACCTGGACGTAGACCTGCGCGAACGGCTGGCGCACGAGGTGCGCGGCATTCTGAAAGCCGCAGGGGCCACCGCCCTGTTCGTGACGCACGACCAGTTCGAGGCCTTTGCCATTGGCGATGTGATCGGCGTGATGCACGAAGGCCACCTGCACCAGTGGGACGACGCGTACACCCTGTACCACCGCCCGGCCACCCGCTTCGTGGCCGACTTCATCGGCCATGGCGTGTTTGCCCCGGCCACGCTGGTGCAGCGCGGCACCAACGTGGTGGCCCAAACCCCCCTGGGTGACCTGACCGATCTGGCCGAGTGTCCACTGCCCAGCAGCTACCCCGGCGGAGAGTGCGACGTACTGCTGCGCGCCGACGACATCGTGCACGACGACCATGCGCCCGTGCAGGCGCAGATCGTGCGCAAGTCGTTCCGGGGCTCGGAGTTTCTGTACACCCTGCGCCTGGCCAGCGGCCACACGGTGCTGGCCCATGTGCCCAGCCACCACGACCACGCGCTGGGCGAGTGGATCGGCATCCGCGCCCAGGTGGACCACGTGGTGACGTTTCCACGAACCTGAGGGCGTGCAGCCCTCGGGCGCCGTACTATTTGCATTAAATGTGCCTGTAGCGCTTATTTAGCAAGCGCTGATAGCTATTATTTTTATAGCGCACTCACACAAAAGGTTGCTGCCTGATGAGCGACCTGCCTCAGACGCCTTATCGTCCCCACCCGTTCTTCGGCGATAGTGCGAAAGCACGTCTGCCGCGCGCCTCGCGGCTCTGCGATACCGGCGGCTGATGCGCAGCAAGCAAGGGTCGGTAGCGCCGCCCCTACCTGCCCGTGAACATGAAGTAGGCCAGCACGCACACCGCCAGCGCCACGATCAGCCGGGCAATCCAGGGGGTGACCAGCCACGCACCCAACACTAGCGCCACCCGCCCCCACAGGTGTGGCGAATGCAAGGGACTTTGGCCTGGGGCAGGCGGGGTGCCGGGTGCCGGGTTCTTGGCCTGCAACGGGTAACCGCACGCCGGGCAAGCGGGCGCGTGGGACGACACCTCGCGGCCGCATTCAGGGCAACGCACTAACGCCATCGCTTACCTCCCTTCCTTGGCAGGCACGCCGATGAGGATTTGCACGCGCCGGTTCAGCTGCCGCCCGTCGGGGTCATCCCGACCATCGGGGGTGGTGTTGGGTGCCACGGGGTGGCGCTTGCCTTTGCCTTCGACCCGCGCCTGCCGACCCGTTTGCTGCTGCAGTGCACGCGCTACCGCTTCGGCCCGCCGCAGTGACAGCGCATCGTTGTACGCATCGGCGCCCTTGCTATCGGTGTGACCCAGCACCGACAGCGGCGCCGTGGCATAGCTCTTGATGAGTTCAGCCGCCTTGGTCAGCGAGGCAGTCGCATCGGGACGCAGCTCTGCCTTGTCAAAGTCGAACAGCACGTCTGCGGGCAGATCGATGGAGATGGCCTGCTCAGGCGTGGGCTGCGCCTTGAGCTCCACCAGCAGCGCACGGGTTTGCTCCAGCCGCTGTGGCGGTACCTCGGCTTCGCGCAGCACGGTTTGGGGGCCGGTCTTGCGCTGCAGAGCCGTGTCCTGAGTCCGGCTGGTCAGCGCACCAGACGTTTCTTGCGGCCGCAGCGTAGTGGCTGGCGCCGTCGGCGCCGGGGCCAGCCGTGTGGGCACGTCGGCCAAGGTGCGGCCACTGCGCACCACGTCCAGGGCCTGGGCTGGCCCGCAGGCAGCCAAGCTCACCGCCAACACCCATGCCATCACGCCGAAGCGCGGCGCGCACCGACCGCCGCGCATTGCAGCAAGCTGGTACCGCATCAGCCGCCCTGCAGGGGCAAATCGACCACCAGGCCGGGGGCCACAATGTTGTCGCCCTGGTTGCCTTCGTTGAACACGAGCTTGAGCTTGCGGGCAGAAGGCGCCACCGCGCCCATGAAGACCAGCTGACCATCCAGCGTCTCGCCTTCACGGATGGTGATATCGCGGTTGTTGTCGGGGCGTTTGATGTGCAAGCGCGCCCCACTTTCGTCTTGGAGGTAGGTGTCGGCCAGCGCCAGCATGGTGGTATCGGTGATGCGGTTGGCAAACGAAATGCTCACGTCCAGCACCGTGGCATCGGCACCGATCTCGACAGCCTTGACCCGCACCGTAACCCCAGCGGGCGCCACGCCTTGAACCGCTAGCGGAACGCGCTTGGGCGCAGCAACCGTGGCGGCGGGCGCTGCCGCAGGGGTTGGGGCGGGCACCGCAGCCACAGGTGCTGCGGCAGGGAAGGTGGCTGGGGCGGTTACCACAGGTACTGCGGGTGCAGGCGGTGGGGCCTCTGGTGACTTGTCCTTGCACGCCACCAGCATCAACGCCACAGCGGCCACAGCAACGGCCGAGCCCTTGCGCAGGGGCGTGGCCGCAAGGTGAAGTGAGTGCGATCTGGTGGTTGCGCAAGAGGGATGTGTGTCGGTCATATTTGCCTGTTGTCTGCTTGTAATTTGCCTGTTGGCTTGTGCGATGGTTGGAATGAAATCGGTGAAAGGCGTCGCCAGCGTCAGCGGATACGGATGCTGTTGGTCTGGCCCGCACTGCCGCCGTGGCGCGGCTCATCAGCGTGAGCAGGGCAATCACTGCCATGCACGTCGCGGGCATTGCGGCCCTGCACGATGACGGTTTGGCCCTCCAGTCGTGCCCCTCGGACATCCACGCTGTTGACAGATGCAGAGCCTTGGTCGCCACACCGGACGCCGGAGGCCTTGTTGCCTGTCACCTCAATGCGATTGCCCCGGACCGCGCTGCTGCCTGTGCGAGCTGACGGCGGGGTGGAGTCGGCCGCTCGTAGGGCTGGACCCACAGCGTTGGCGCGAGCGGGCGCACTGGGCTCAGGCCGCCCTGCAGCACCCACCGGCCCCACGGGTCCAACAGGACCCACGGGCTCCGTGGGTCCTGCCGCCTGGGCAGTAAAGCTGGCCAGCGCCCCCACCACCAACGCGGCACCGCAACGCTGGCGCAGCGAATGCAGCCGCCGTTTCAGCGGGGCTGTCGTGCGGCTGCCGGTGTAGTTGTGCAAGGTCAACAAATTCATGGCGCGACCTTTCCGGCGGTGCCGGGCAAAGAGTTGGCGGGGATGGAGCCCGGGCTGGGCGAAGCCGCCCCATTGCGTGGCACGGCCGACATACCGGGCAGTCCAGACCCAGCTCGCACTGGCGCCGCGCCTGCGGGCCGCCCCGGTTCCGCACCGGTGCTCGGTGCTTCGCCACCGGCACTCTGGCGCTCAATGCGGGCCTGAAGCTCTGCAGCAAAGCGCTCGGCCAGTGCAACCTCTTCCACCGCCATTTCGGCGCCCAGTTCGTTGATGACCGACAGTACATTGCGGTGTGCTCCCGTGTCTGGCTGTGCCATGCGCTCCAGCAGGCGGGCGTAGCCCAATGCCCGCACGTTGTCCTTTGGCACCCCTTGCCCCTTGCGGTTCATCTCGGTCAATCGCTGCATGGCGCGGGGGTCGCCCCGCACCGCTGCCAGCAGATACCACCGGTAGGCCTGGCCCATGTCGCCCAGGCCCGAGCGGGGGTTCTGGTACGCATCACCCACGAACGACAGGAGTTGGGGGTTTTGTGTGTTCAGCGCCTCGCGCTTCAAACGTTCCAGCTCGTTGCGGTAGATAGGGCCTTGGCAGCCCAGCTCGGCCACTCCGCGCTCCAGGGCTTCGTTGCACGACTCGATGAAACGCGCGCCCGTCGTGGCGCCCGGGGCGGCCTGCGGGGTAGCGCTGGGTGCTGCCGGATTGGGCACCGCGCCTGTCGCGGGCGCGGCTGTGGAAGCAGCCGCTGTAGAAGTAGCCACTGGCGCTGTGGCGGGCGGGATCTGGGCCAGGGCCGCCCCATGCAAGGCCATCCCAGCCAGCCAAGGGGCCCAGCGGCAGAACATGCTGGCGCCATGCATCATGTCCCAGCCTCTTTGTGGGCTGGTGCAGCATTTGGGGCCGTTGAGCCGCCCGACACAGCGGGAGCCTGAGCAGGCTCCCAAGCCATGGGCACGCCAAAGAACAGGGGCTCAAAGCCCTGCCATGTCATCACGTCCACCGCGCCCAGCGAAGCAAACCGCTGTGTGTAAACCCGCTCCAGGGCTTTCCGGGTGGGGTCGTCCAGCTGCTGCGTCACCTGCACGGGCTCCCCGTACTTGCGCAGGGTGACCTGGATGAGCCCCAGCTTGAGCTCCGGCGAGAGGCTGGTGTACCCGGCGCGCATATTCTCCACCACTACCGGGTCTGGCGTGCCATTGGGGATGCAGCGCCAGTACGGGGTGTTGGTGGCCTTGCCCACGAGTTCCAGCACGCTCAGGTCGACCAGCGTGCGGATGGCAGAGTGCCGGCCTTGCAGGTACTTGCCCTCCAGCTTGAAGCCAAACGCATCGCCATAAAACCCCAGGCTGGCGTTGTCTTCCGAACTGAAATTCAGCACCTTCACCACGTTGGATGCCTGCACCTGCGGCACCATCTGCTGTGTGGAAAAGCTCACCAGGTTCAGGTCCAATGCCAATGCTGAGTAGATGGCCGTGCGCTTGGTGTCTCCACCCATGGTGACCTTGCCATTGCCCCCGCCAAACTCGATCCCAGCAGAATTCACGCGCCCTGCGCCGGCAATGGCCCGGTCAAACTCAGTGAGCGCGCCTGTAATCAGGAAGTCGGGCATGGTCACGCCAAACTTGGCCCCCAGCTGTGCCTGAGAGACCAGATAGTCGGGGTGGTAGGGCACATACACCACGCGCGCTCCGATCCGGTTCACGGCGGTGCGCACCATCTCGGTGATGTCGCCAGGAATCTCTGCGCCCACCAGGGGGCTGGAGAGATTGGTAGCGTCGAGGATGCTGCGCGTTTGCATGTAGATGACAGGGTCACCCTCCTTGTAGATATCCAGCATGCGGCCGAAGCGGCCCAGCGCGAGGGCGTAGGGGCTGAGGTTAGTCACCGGCAGCAACTTGTCAGCCTCGCGCTCCTGCATCAGGGTGTTGGCGTCCTTGAGTGCATTTTCAGTGGTCGCACAGCCAGCGAGGGCGGCCACTGCCAGCGCCAGCGCCCCCCAACGCAATGGTTTTCTTTTGGTCATCATGGTTGTTATGTGTGGTGATCTCAACAGCCCGCTCTCTCGGGGCTTTGGCACAAGGCCATTTTTCGTTCAGCGGCCCGAGTTCAAGACGGTGATGTTCTCCACGCCCTTGCCTTCCACATACAAGGTCACGTTACCGTTCACGTTGCCCTGGATCACCGGGCTGGCAATGCGCAGCGTGCCATCGGGCGAGCGTTGCACATCCGAGTAAGAGGTGCGTATCACGATGTTGCGTTGCCCCTCGGGCAGCTTGAGCGTGCCATCGGGCTGCACCAGAGCGCTTTGGTCTACCAGAGCGTTCTGCGCAATCGCTCGGTTGACCCGCGCCTTTGCACTCACCGCCGGGTAGACGCCGTCGTTCAGCCGCACGCCGCTTTGGGCCTGGTCTTTGTAAGCACCCAGTTGTTCGCCGTAGTTGACCAGTTGGGCCTGCGCGCTGGCGCCTGCCAGTGCCACCATGCACGCCCCGCAGTACATGGCCCAGGTTCGACCATTTGGCCAAGGGTCATGGGAATTTCGTGTTTTCATTTGCCGCTCCTTCAGTCACAAAAATTCACACACACATGCTCGCATCGGCAGCAGGCCTACATGCTCAGCAGGTTCATCGCAGGAGTCACCGTGACGGACTGGTTGATTACGCCGACCGAGGGCGTCGTGTAGGTGTAGCCAGGGTTGGCGGCCGAGGGGGTGTTCGCCGTCACACCCACCATGCCCGTCACGGCACCGCCCACATTGCGAACGCTGCCCGTTGTCATCCCTGCAGCCGCTACAGACAGGTTCCCGACGATGGCCACCGCGCCAGTGATGACGCCCTGGTTGATGACCGAACTGGCGACACCGCCCGCCGCCGCGCGGGCTTGGTTGCCAGCAATCACCACGGTGCCCGACATCACACCTTGGTTGACCAGGGAGTTGGCCGTACCTCCCAGCGTGGCGCTGCCGCGATTGCCCGCAATCAGCACCCGGCCGGACAGACGCCCACGGTTGTCAACGCTGTTGACGGTGCCACCGCCCGTAGCACTGCCCTGGTTCCCTGTGATCACGACCTGGGCACCAGCGAGCGTGCCCCTGTTGTGCACACCATTGACCAGCCCGCCGCCGCTGGCGCGGCCGGTGTTGCCGGCAATCAGAATCTGGCTGCCCCTGATGGAGCCGGAGCCGGACACACTGTTGACCTTGCTGCCCTCTCCTTGCACGCTGGCCTGGTTGCCGAGGATGGTGATGTTCGAGCCGGTCACATTGCCGTCCGCACGCACGCTGTTGGCCAAGCCAGCATGGGCTGAACCGGTATTGCCGACAATGGTGATCTGGCTGCCTGAAATACGGCCATTGCCCACCAGGCTGTTGACGGTACCGCCATCGCGCGCGGAGCCCTGGTTGCCCAAAATGGTGATGCTGCCGCCCTGCAGCGTGCCCGCAACGTCCACACTGTTGGCCACGCCCTGCTGCGCGTTGCCCTGATTGGCCGTTACCGTGACGTTGGAACCTGCCATGCGCCCACGGCCTTGCGCTCGCACGCTGTTGGCCAGCCCGTCGCGCCCCGCGCCACGGGCGCTGCCCTGGTTGCCCACTACCTGCACCGCACTGCCCTGCAAAGCGCCATCGGCCTGAACACTGTTGGCCAATGCCGTGCTGCCCTGCTCGGCCTGTGTCTGCACCGCAGTGTTGCCCGCCAGCAGCACCTGCAGGCCATCCACACGGCCACCAGACGCTTGTGAAAAACTGTTGGCCGCCGCAAGCCCCTCGGCCGCATGCACGCGGCCCGCCGTGTTGCCCATCAGCTGCAAGCTGGCTGCGCGCATATCTCCCAGCACCTGAACGGCGTTGGCATTGGCTTGCCCCACACCCTTGCCAAACGCAGCGAAGCCCGCCACCGTGCCCTCGCTGCCTTCGCTGCGCACATCAGCTGCCGTATTGCCCGCCAAGGTCAGGGTACTGCCCTGCACACGCCCCTGGGCGTTGACCGACAACGCATTGGCGTTGACGCGCCCCCCGTTGGCGTTCAGCTGGCGGGCAGTGTTTCCGACCACCTGCACACTGCTCTGGGCCAGGGTGGTGGCACCCGATCCGTCCATGTACACACCGTTGGCCGCGAGCACGCCGTTAGAACGGGTGCCCACGCCCAGCGCCTGCGCGCCACTGCCCGCGGCGCGGATGTCCTCGCCCCGGTTGCCCGCGATGACTACGGGTGTGCCGCGCACCTGCGCGCCGCGGTACGCAGACAGTGCATTGACCAGGGCCGTGCCCCCCGTAGCGTGTACTCCGCGCGCACTGTTTCCGGCGATGAGCCAGGGCGACGAGGCATCGACCAAGGCACCGTCATGCAGCACCACCGCGTTCGCGGCCGCCCGCGCGCGGCTTTCGCGCCCGGCCAGCCCGCCCGCTGCCGACACTGCATCGGCCGTGGTGGTCATGTCGCTGGCGGTGTTGCCCGTCATGGCGCCGGTTGCCGACAAGCGCGATGCCGCGCCGGCGCCGCTTTCCAGCGCAACACTGTTGGCAAGCAACGCACCGCCACGCGCGGTGAGCCGCGATGCGGTGTTGTCGGCAATGGCCAACCTGGCGGCGTCCAGTTGAGAGCCTGTCACAGCGAGGCTGTTTGCCAACGCTGCCGATTGCTGCCGGGCCGAGAACAACAGCCCGCCACCCGCCTGCGCTGCGTAGCCACTGGACTGCACTGCGTCTGCGCGGTTGCCAGCCAGGGTGACGGCAGTGCTTTGCACACGCCCCTCACCCAACATGACCGTATTGGCAGCCGCAAGTCCGCCCGACCCGGTGATCGACGCTCCGCGGTTGCCTGAGAGGACAACGCTGGCACGCTCCAGCGTGGACTGCCGCTCGGCCACCACGGTGTTGGCCAACGCTCGCCCATTGCGCTCCAGTGCCCCCACGGCCCCCCCGCCAATGGAGCCCGAGCCCCCGGCAGTGCGCACCGTCTCGGCCGCATTGCCAGCAATCAAAACGTTCCCCCCGCGTACGGTGGCACCGTCCAGCCACAGGCTGTTGCCCGCCGCGCCACCACCCGTGGCCACCACATCACTGGCACGGTTGCTGGCCACCTGGTGCAACGGGGCATCTGCAAGGGCTCCGCCCGTCACTGAAATGGTGTTGGCAAGTGCTGACGCAGAGATGCGCACATCAGCCAAAGCACCGCCCAGAATCGAACCCTCTCCGCCCCACGCCTGCACGTTGCGGGCCGTGTTGTCAGAAATGCCTGCCTGATACCCGGCCGAACTTGCCAGCCGGTGATCGGTAAAACTCACGCTGTTGGCCAGGGCACTGCCGCCCGTGGCAACCACCTGGGCCACCTGGTTGCCCGCCAGCACCAGTTGCGCCCCCCGCAGTTCGCTGGAAGCCAGACTGACCGCGTTGGCCGCAGCCACGCCGGTCAAATCCACCTGCGCAATGGTGCCCCGCCCAACGGCGCCAGCGCCACCGCCTGCACGCACATCTTCTGCGCGGTTGCCGGTGTGCAGGATGCGGCTGTCTGCCAAGGTCGATCGGGCAGCCGTCAAGGCATTGGCCAGGGCAGAGCCTCCAATGGACGTGACACGCCGCGCATCGTTACCCGACAGCGACACATCAGCGTTGCGCAGTTCGGTGGCGTCCACCAGCACACTGTTGGCCGTCGCGCGGCCCGGCATTTGGAGCGAACCCGTTCCCAGCAACACTTCCGTTTTTGCGCCAAAGGCCGCCACATCTGCAGCTCGGTTGCCCCGTACCGACACCCTGCTCGCAACAAGAGGCTTCACGCCCGTAGCGCTGGCGGCCAGCACCATGTTGGCTGTTGCAGCACCCCCCAGCGCGTGAACAAAACCTGTTACCTGATTGCCCAGAACCTGCACTTGCGACTGGCGCACGTCCATGGCAGCGAAGCCAATGCCATTCGCCTGGGCCGTTGCCGCCAGGTCCACCCGCATCCCCGCGTTGGCCAGGGCCGATCCCTTGCCACCGCTGGACACCACCGGGCCTGCGGACTTGTTGCCCTGAACCTGGACCCGGCTGCCCCCGTCCACCTGGGTGCCTGCACTGTTCTTATGCCAACCGAGGCCCGCAAGCATGGATTCCTGAGCGTTCACGCTCGCTGGGGCCAGCGTCACGGAAACCAGCAGGCCCAGCGCTAGCGCTTCAGGCGGACGCGTTTTGCGCTTTGTATGCACTCACAGCCCCTTCAAAGGTATGCGAGGGTGTAGACGGGCGCCTGCCCATGAGCAGGTCGCCCGCGCCGCAACCCATGAAGATCAGTTGATATTGACGCTATTGACATTGGCCGTGCCGCCAATGGCCTTGATGTCGGTCGCTTCGTTTCCGGTCACGGTGATGTCGGAGTTGCGAATCTTGGAGCCGGTGATGTTGATGCTGTTGACGTTGGCAACACCTTCCATGGACACCTCGGCCACCTTGATGCCAGCCTTGCCGCCGCCTGCGAGAACGTTGGTGGCTTTATTGCCGGACACCGTAATCCGGCTTTGGGTCACTTCAGAACCTGCAGAACCCTTGCCGGAAATCAGACCAGGGATGGCCACATTGCCGCTTTGAGCAAACGCTGCGCCGCATGTGAACGCGAGTGCTGCAACGGTGGTAAATGCAATTTTGCGCATGACAATAATCCTTCGAGGGTTGGGTTAATCCACGGAAAGCCCCGTGTGGCTTGTGAAGCGGATTGTTCCGGGCAGCGGCCACCCCGAAAGTAAACAAACGTAGCCCCCAGCTTCATTCTGAAATATGTGGTTATCCACAACGCCTGCTGAACAAAACCATCAACGCAGGCCAATGCCAGAGCGACACGCAATGAAAGTGCTCACGACCCGATCAGGAATATTTCCACAAATTTTCAAAGAACCATTTACTAGAAAACACGCAAACAAAACCAACAAGCATTTACATCTCATTCAACATGAAACGCGTATAAAACAATTGGAAATTATTGGCACTTCGAGAATATTTAAACAATCGCATTATTTGTCACGAGCATGAAACAAAATACTGCTATTCAGTCTGCCGTTATTGCAGCGTCAATGGTGTTGGCTGCGTGCTCACCATCGGCGCAGAGCGAATACTCCTACCCGACGGACGCGCAGATTGCCTCAGCCCTCGAAACGCAATTCGCTGGCGACCGAAACAGCGCTGCTGCACGCGATCTGGTCCGCACTTTGGGGGGTGAGCAAGGAAAACTGCGCTACCAGGTCCACCACGTGATCTACCGACAGGGAGCGTACGAGGCGCGGTACGACGCGGTGTTGGTGATGGGGCAGTCGGGTGAGCAAACACTGCAGGCGCTGTATGCCCGCATGATTCCCGAAACCGAGCGCTCCAAGCTGGCGCAAGGCAGCCTGGAAGCTTATGAAAGCTGGCTCAGGCAGCAGGCCGAATCGCTGAAGAAGACCTCGCCCCCGCAAGGCCAGGCGCTTCTGGACACGCTGGACCTGCTGGGCAAGTGCTACCGAGGCAAAGAAACAGGGGCAGAAATCACCGTGATGCAGGGTCTGGGTGCGCTGCTTTCCCCTGAGCGCAAGGGGCTCTACGCCGAGAAACTGGCGCTGCCAGACACCACCATGCAGTGCCTACCCACTTGAGAGGCCCGCGCCTGCCGGGGCTGCCTCACATAACGAGGCACGCATTGGTGCCCGCCCCCCTGCGAGCATCGAGTGGATTGCCGTGGCTCAATCCACCACCGTCAGCTTCGCCACACTCAACGCCAGCCACTTGGTGCCGTGGCGGGGGAAGTTGACTTGGGCGCGGGCATCGTCACCCGTGCCTTCAATGGCCAGCACCTTGCCCTCGCCAAACTTGGTGTGGAACACGGCAAGGCCTGCGCGCAGCCCGTGCGAGGGTGCGGCCTTTTGGGGTGGCACCGGCGGGCTGGCAAAGGTTTCAGATTTAAAGCCAAATTGGCTTCTAGCGCCCGACTGGTAAGCGCCACCAGCTCCTGAATTAGGAGCATACGAGCC
>ERZ650302.1471-NODE-1471-length-13080-cov-7.481766_pt1 | contig 13080 bp, 17 predicted proteins | sample MGYA00376238_ERZ650302 | MGnify/ENA primary metagenome ERZ650302 (study PRJEB26733, sample SAMN07839298) | wastewater metagenome | biome: urban; feature: wastewater treatment plant; material: waste water | place: USA: North Carolina | collected 2016-04-28 ... | reverse complement strand
ATCATTGTGTGAATTCGGAATTCCGCTCATTCGCAATTCGGAATTGCGGTAGTAAAAGTTAATAAAATGTTAAAATTCTATTTTTTTTCAAGAAGAATTCGGATTTCCGCTCATTCGTATCATTTAGAAACCAATAAAATTGTGGATAACTCTATGATTTTGTAGATAAAGCGGAAAATTGAAGAAAAATTAAAAGTCCAATTCGGATTTCCGCTCATTCCAAGATAGAAGTTTTTTCGGAATTCCACTCATCTGTAATTCGGATTTCCGCTCATTTATAATTCGGATTTCCACTCATTCTAAAAACGATGTAAAACCTTTATGGGAAAGCATTTCAGAGAATTATTAAAAGTATTATAAAAGTAATTAAAAAGTCTTTTTTTTATTTAAAAGGGAAATGTTGATAAATCAATTGCATTAAAAAAGAAAAAAAATGAATTGTGAAAAAATTAAACAAAAAGTTGAGATTAGAACTGTTTTAGAATATTTCGGAATTTTTCCTTTTAAAGAAAACAGAAATACTGCTTTTTATTTTGCGTTGGACAGGGAGGAAAAAGTTCCGAGTTTGTCGGTCGATTTTGTGAAAAACAAAGCCTTTGACTTTGGAAATGGAAAAAGTTACGATGTGATTTCTATTGTTCAGGAGATAAAAAAATGTTCCGTTTCGGAAGCGTTGGAATACCTGTCAACATTGGATTTTTCATTTCAAAATGAATTTGATTATAAAGAAGTCCAAACGAAAATAGATTATCAAATCATAAACATCAAGGAAATCAAGCATCCTGTTTTAGTTCAATATCTAAAATCCAGAAAGGTTGATGAGCAAAAGCATCGGGTAACAGAAATCCATTACCAACTGAATGGTAAAAAATATTTTGGAGTTGGATTTCAGAATAATTCTGGTGGTTTTGAAATTCGCAATGCTTATGCTAAGATTTGTCTGGGTAAAAAAGATGTTACGTTAATTGAAAATGTAAATAGTCACAAACAAGAAATCGTAGTTTTTGAAGGCTTTTTTGATTATCTCACTTTCCGGAATTTAGAAAAACCAAATAATCCAATCTGTGATTTTTTGATTTTAAACTCTACTGCAATGCTTTTCAAAGTTGAAGAAAAACTAAAGCAATACAATAAAATTTCACTTTTTCTAGATAATGATTCCAACGGTAAATCTGTCAAAGCAAAAATTCAAAGTCAATACAAAAATGTAGAGGACTGCTCTTTGATTTATCACGCGTTTAAGGATTTGAATGAGTGGTTTTGTAAGCGATAGGTTTTTTTATGATTGAGCGAATTTTGAGACCGCCTCTTCAATATCTTCTTTGATAAATTCCCAATATTTACCTTTGAGACATATTGGGTCAAAATCTTCGTCTGCAAAGCTAAAATCAGTGAAATTCTTTAAAATTAATTCTCTTTCATGGCTATATGGATAACGCTCTTGGTGTAGTTCTAACATTTTGCCAATGTTGTAATTAGAAAGCAAATCGTGCAAATCCCAAAAATCCTTTTTACGACCGCCTCTTTGCACTACATCTACTTTCATCGCTATAATTTCTTCGACAGTTGCCATACGAATATAATCTATTATTTTAGCGGGCTGTATAAAATCGTCGGTGTAGTACACATCAAGTTTTACGCTATTTTCTTTATCAGTTCCTATAAAGTAGGATTTTCCCATTGCAGGTTGAATATCTGAAAATCCATCTACATAAGAAAAATTAGATTTGAGGAAATTTTCAATTTCTTCAAAATCAATGCTACCATAAGAGTCATCACTAAACAAATCAATATCTACCGAAATCCGATGTCCCAACTGCAGACTTAATGCAGTTCCTCCAACCAATCTGAAATTTTCAAAAACTGAAGAAGTCATTAAAATTTCCAGACTGTTTTTCAGCAAATCATTAATGGTATTGTAATAAAGCATATTTTGAGGTTATGGTTTATGTAATTGCATCGGTTTTGTCTTTTGAGCATTGAGGACAGTTTCTACTTTTCTTTTTCCATAAAAGCGTTCAATTTCCTTTTTTTCCTCTTCATTACCACGCTCAAAGACACGATTGATAACAGCTTTAGATTGCTTGTTCCAGTCTATGTTATGAATTTCTGTATCCCAAAACAAGGATTTTCGTAAAATGGAAAGATTAGGTAATATTTGTGATTTACTTTTTTCTTTTTCAATGTCGTAATAACTCTGTAATAGCACAATTGTTCCCTCTTCTAAATGGAGTTTGTTCTCTATTTTTAGGGCTAAAGAAACAGGAATATTTCTTTTTCCTTTGGTGATGTCATTAATGATTTGTGGATATTCTCCTATGGACAAGGCAAAAGGGCGTTTTTTGAGCGACCTTTTTTTGAGTTCTCGCTCAAGAATAATTCCCGGATGGATGCCTTTGTATTTAATCAGTTTTGAATTCACGATACAAATGTAATCAAATTTGATTATATTTTGATACATTTATTTTAATGAATATTCTTTTTAAAACTTATATTCAGGACAAAAAAATCCCTGCACAGAGGCAGGGAAGATAGATTTTTTGGCTTTCTTATTTTTTAGATTCTTCAACCGACAGTTTACGAAAATCTTTAAACAATTTGCTCAATTCCAAAGCGGCTTTTCTTGCTCTGGTTCCTGCAGCCTTGTTTCCTTTCTCTACTTGTTGTTCTGCTTCTTTAGAAAATGCTTCATATTCAGCATTAATCTTTTCAATAAGTTCTTTCATAAATTAAAGTATAAAAATTTTAAATTGGGTTGCAAATATAGTAGTTTCCCTTTAAGTGCGTTAGTTTTAGGTAGAATTGTTTTTGAAATTGATCCTTCATATTAATTTCAAAACTAAATTTATTTCTTCATTCCATTTTTTTGAAATACCATTTTCCCCATAAATTTCCTTCAGTTTTCCATTGACAACAACGCCATTGAATAATTTTCCAACTGCGGTTGGGCTTTTACGTTTGCAAATGTAGGACGGTATCAGCCACACAAAAAAATCTTTTTGGGTATCTACAAAAATTCTTTCCACAAGTTCCAATAATTTTTCCAGACACTCCTAAATCCTTCGGACAAAAAGATTTCAAGCCCGATTCGGAATTTTCTGCTTTTAATCAGTGGAACCGAATCGGGTTTTGTATGTCTGACACCGTCCTAAGGTCATCGGCAAAGAAAAAGCCGGAACCTCAGTTGTACGAATCAAATCAATCATAGACGTTCTTTGAAATCAACGGAAAAACAATAAAAATTCAACGAAAAATACTGTTTTTCCAACTTAATTAAAAAAAAGAAAAATGCCGAGTGTCCTCGATACCAAATCAATTCACTCTCAACATTTGACCTAAAAAAAAATAACAAATATTAACATTTTAAACTTAAAGATTATGAACACAATCGTAGGCAGAATTACCAAAAACGCAGAAATCAATACCTTGAAAAATGACAAACAAGTCGTGAACTTTTCTGTAGCCACCAATGACAGTTACAAAACCAAAGACGGCGAACGCAGAGAACAAACCACCTACTACAATTGCTCCTATTGGATAAGTCCCAATGTAGCCAAAATATTGACCAAAGGAGCATTGGTAGAATTATCGGGCAGAATAAGTTCAAGTGCGTGGATAGGCAAAGACGGAGAGATAAAGTCGGGATTGAATTTTCATACCTCAAAAATCAAACTTCACGGCGGTGGAAAAAGGTTGGAAACAGGCAATGGAAACTTCAACCAAAGAGAGCAATCCAATACTCAATCCGCTCCAAATTCAAAAAATGCTAATCCTTTTGCAGATGAAACGGACGACGATTTACCATTTTAACACCATCAAATTATTTTAATTATTCAAAAAATGGAAGCACAATTTAATTTTCAGTTAAGACACCGAAACGACAAAAGGGAATGGGAAGAAATAGAGGTCTATTACCAAACCCATTGCGACAGAACCACCGCAATGCGCTATGCAAGAAGACTTTCCAAAACATTTCATTCGGAAATCCGATTGACAGAGGGAGAAGAACCACTCAAAACAAGCGGAACATACATTTACGAACAAACGCAACCTTTAAATAGCAGAAATTATGGCAAATTGGTGTAGCAATTCGGTTGCTTTTGAGGGCAACGAAACCGCATTGGAACAAGTAAAATTAGAGTTCCGAAAAATGATAGCTAAAGAGCAAAAAGAAAACTGCGGGCAACTTCCCGAATATATTTCGGATAAAAGAGGCTATTTCTTTGACCTAATTTGGGAAGAAAGCGACTGTACTTTCAGTTACCAAACCAAATGGTCGCCCAACACAGAAATTTTAAAACAGATTGCAGAACGCTTTAAAGTAGATTTTGTTTACCACTATGAAGAAATAGGAAATCAAATCTATGGATTGGCAGTTTATTCTGACGATGAACTCACGGAAATTGATTTAGAAGATGAAGACTTTGAGCAATACTACTATCAAGAAGAAAGCGACACCTACTATTTTGAAGAAGAAAACTATGAAAGTGATGCTGAAATTTTAGAAACCTTATTAAAAAGGAAAATTAAAAAACTACAAAATCAAATTTTAACCCCATAAAACCAATAATATGCAAACCAATTTTTTCAGACAACTCGCTCATTTGAACCTTACAGGAGACTTGCAACTCCTACTCAAACCTACTACAGAAAATAGTTTCGTTCTTTCCATATTGCTCAACAACGAGCAATGTGGAGACGAAGCGAGGAAACTTATCCCACCTCTCAATCTTCGGGGAACAGCGGAAGAATTAGACAATGGCTTTTTTGAGAGTATTTCCACACCATTACAGACCGCATCGGGATTGATGGTGGATATAGAAAACTTTATGAAACAATTGGAAGAAGCCAAAAAGAAATCCGCAATGGAAAAGGAAAAACAGGACAAAGAGAAAAAGGAAAAGGAAGCAAAAGACAAAAAATACAAAGAAGCCTTTGAGAAAGCCGAAACGCTTGAAAAAGAGGGCAAGTATAAAGAAGCGTGGTCGGCACTTCCAAAAGTTTCTGAGTTTTCCGATTTTGCCGAAACCATACGCAAGAAGCAGGACGAATACGAGCGACACTTTGCTCCGAGCCTTTTTACTGAAAATACAGCGGATACTATCGCTGAAAATAACGAGAATTACTAAATACGAACGACCAAATACGAATTAAATCATGTTATTAGCAACAGCATTAGAGCGAGTTTTTATATTGAAAGACAACGGACAGGAAATAAAACTTCCCGACCCCGAACCAAAATGGAGCGTGGAAGCGGTAATGAATTTTTACGCCAACACTTATCCCATATTAACCACTGCCAAAGTTTCTGCACCTCAAATCAAAGACGATAAAGTCCAATATGTATTTGAAAGTGTAATGGGAACGAAAGGATAATCCTCCCCAACCCCTCCGAAGGAGGGGCTTTTAAGAGGGCAAAAATATCATTAATCACAATTCATCATTTATGGACTATGCAACGAAAAATCATTTCGGGAAGAATAAAAACTCCCGAAGAACGAAGACAAAAGGAACTGCACCGACAATTGGGCGTATTTACAGAATGGATAAAACGCCCAAAAGACACCAGCGAAATACGGAAGGACAAACGGAAATCCGTTCCTGTGCAACAACTACCGATGGTTTTCTAAAATCAACATTTCTTCCCAAGTTGAAAGCAGAGAATAGGGTAGAGCAGGACGGAGATAATTCAATAAAAATTGAAAAAGATTTTTATCAATCCCTTTCCCAATTGGCGGAACATTACCAAATTCAACCTAAACCTACACGAGACTTTGGCTTTCCTTACAATGTTGCTTTGGCGTTAGATGACTTGAGAAATCTACTGAAAAATAACATAAAGGACTGGAAAGAAATACGACTAATACAGGAAGAAAACAAAACGTATTTCACAAGTGAGGAATGCTACAACACAGGCTCTACGCTGTATTACATTCCGCTACTTCCTTTGTACCGATTATCTAAAAATCCGAAACGCAGACAAGCCGTCCAACTTTTGCAGTCTGTTTGTTGCTATCTCTACCACATCGCAGGAATTTCGTATTACCGACAGAGAGACACTTATCTGTTTTGGATGTATGAAATGGTTTCGGATTGGATTACTTCCGATGATGAAAACGAGGAAACACCTACTTATTTATCAGAAATCAAACAGGCGGAACAATTTGGAGATTTGATGGAGAAGAAGATTTTCAATCATTATAATTTGAATCTATTTGAAGTCCGATTGAAGAATTTTAAAGCCAAAGATACTTTTGACAAAGATTGTTATCTATTGGCTTCCAAAATATTTGAATTGTATCAACACTATCCCAATACTACCATTTATCAAAACCTGCAATCTAATTCTGAAACAGAAGAGTATGATAGAGATACGATGATATCAATGGATAAATATGTTTCATTTTGTGCTGAAACCAAAGGAATGTTGTTTCAAACACTTTTTGAAAGCATCAACACCGAGTTTCAAGAATGTACCGAAATGCAAGAACCTTCTATTATCAAAAAATTTGATGGAAGAAATGTTTCAAATAACAACCTTGATTTTGAAAATTGTCTGTTTCCATTAATTGATGAACTGATTTATATTCTGAATAGTTTTTAAGCCAAATTAACCTCACATAATACCATTAACAATGAAAGACATCACCGAAGATTTTGGAACACTTTACCAACCAACTTCCGCATTGGTTTTCTACCAAAGTTATGACAGAACTCAAGATACTTATGTGGAGCATTTTGATATGGATAAAGATGGAAATCCTATCAATGCACATCCTCTGACCGAAAGAGAAGCAAAGACTTTGGCAAAAGCATTAACGCTGAATACAAAAAAGGAGAAAAACCAAGAATTTCTAAAACCAAAAGGAGTTCTACCGACCAATATTCTTCATATCAATACTGGTGAAAATGCCTCAGTGCTTTGGCATACTCCATCAATGAAGCGACAACTCTATTTTACCGAAAATTTGGAAATTCCCAACGGAATAGCGGAAGTTCCTGCAATGCTTTGGTTGGCAGGAAAACGAAATCTTAAAGTTTTTGCACTTGCCAACAACCGCAGACCAACAGAGAAAACATCGCTTTTTTACGCTCCTTTTTTTAATGTGTATGAAAATGGTACTGTGTGTATGGGAACGGTAGATGTGGACATCAAAAATTCATCATCGTTGGAAGAATTTACCAAGAAATGGGAAGATTATTTTTTCAATTCGTATTTCAGTCATTTGATGAACGAGCATAATCCCATCAAAGGAAATTGTGTAAACCTATGGAAAAGCCTTGTGGATAAAGATGAAATCTTCCCTAAAAATGTATTAAAGAAAACCAACAAAATTTTAAAGAATTTACTATAATGAATAACAAAATACAAGTTCCCCCTTTGGGGGACAAGGGGACTAAAGTCCATTTTACAGACCATTATCTACTTAACCCCACCAATCCGATAACCATAAATTTAATTGGAGCAGGCGGAACAGGTTCACAGGTTCTTACTTGTTTGGCGAGAATGAACCACGCTTTAACGGAACTCAATCACGCAGGATTATCTGTACGACTTTGGGACGATGATGTGATAACGGAAGCCAATCTAGGTAGACAACTTTTTGCGGAAAGTGAGTTGGGTTTGCATAAGTCTGTCGCACTCATCAACCGAGCCAACCGATTTTTCGGAACCGATTGGAAAGCCGAAACCCAAAAGTTTGAATTGGATAGTTTGAACAAAATGCCCGATAATGGAAGTGCAAACATCTATATTTCTTGTGTGGATAATGTAGAAGCAAGGTTTGGAATTGCAGAGATATTGAACAAGTTGAATACATTCGGGTACTATTCAAATCGTGCTTATTATTGGATAGATTTTGGAAATAGCCAATATACAGGACAGGTTTTGCTTTCTACTATCGGAAACATCAGCCAACCCAAATCCGAGAAATACAAAACTATTGAAAATCTACCTTTCGTAACCGAAGAATTTGGCGAATTGTTGAAACAATCTGAAGTGGAAGACGATACACCGAGTTGCAGTTTGGCGGAAGCGTTGGAGAAGCAAGATTTGTTTATCAACTCCACATTAGCACAAATGGGAAGTTCGCTGTTATGGAACTTATTCCGAAACGGAATGACTGAAATTAGAGGTTTTTTTCTCAATCTCAAAAACTTTCAGTCGCAACCGATAAAACTATAAAAAACTGAGTGATAAAACCCCAAATTTGGGGCGGGCAAAAATGCAGTTCCTCTCTACGGTCGGAACCGCATTTTTGCGAAAAATAGGAGCAACCACATTTCTAAAACTTTGCCATTGCTTTCCTCTATAGTGTTTTTGAAAAGAGGTTGCGATTTTTTTGTTTTTGCTCTTAAAGGATATGAATTAATTCCAAGTTACTTTTACATCTTTAAATTCTATATTTGACTTGGTGTTTTCAAATAAGTTTCTCTTAGGTTGGGAAGTAACCCTAAATCTAAATAGTTTGATAAAAAGAGGTTCGTTTTCTATATTTTTAAACGAGAAAGTTAATTTCATAGGAGTATTCAACTCTAATTCTGGATATGGTCGGCTAGACTTATAAAAATCAATTTCATATTCTTTTCCTTCAATGTCAACAATAGAAATATCTTGTATTGTCATTTTTTTGTTTTCATCTTTTGTTTCTACAAGAAAGGTAATGGCAATGCTTTTTTCGGTTTTGTTTCCTGTAACCTTTGTTATTTTGAATGATGAATTATCTTTTTCCGTCTCCAAAATAGGCTTGTTGATTTCCAATACTTTTTTTAGATATTCATTTTCTGAAGCCAAAACTTTATTCGTAGATTGAAGAGTTTCGTTTTCTTTTTTAAGGGTATCATAATTGGTTTGACTGTATGCTAATGTTGCAATTGATATGGCGGATAAAAGAAGTGTTTTTCTCATTTTGTTTTTATTAAAATTCGTAGTTTATAGTTTAGCTTGATGTTCAAATGTACGATTTAAAATATTAAAAATTACCCGTTGTGCATTTTAAACAATACTTACTTTTAAGTTGTTGATATTTCGATTGAAATATTCTTTGTTGATAAATTGTACAACTGTTAAAGCCGTTATTTTAGATAATAATCTAGTTTTGAAACCTTCAAAAGTTTTAGCGTAATTACGTCTAATCATAAACTGGTCGCACAATTGTGAGAACAATGTTTCGATTCTCTTTCGCTGTTTTTTGAATAAATAAAATTGTGGTTTATAATCTTTTTGATTCATTCTTTTCGGAGTTTCTAGTTCTATATTTGCATAGTTGAACAAGTCAATTTGAATTTCAGCGGATAAGTAACCTTTGTCACCGAGCAGAGTACAGTCAGATAATTGTTCCTTGATATCCTTTAAGTAATGGATGTCATGTACAGAAGCGGGACTCAAATCAATACTTTGAAAAACACCATTTACCGAACAAACCGCATGAAGTTTATAGCCATAAAAGTGCATTTGTTGTGAAGCACAAAAACCTCTGTTTGGATAGCAATAATCAACATCTTTACATATTTTTGAAGTGCTACTTCTAGAAAGTTTACAAACTTCTACAGGCATACTGTCAATAATGAAAAACTTCTCAAATTCATTAAAACTTTTAGCAATTTTCATACGTAAATCATTGATTGAATTTGCCAATCTACGTTTACGACGATTATAAACACTTCGTTCTATCTTACATTTTATTGTTTTGGGAATTTGCCTAAAAAGATGGTTTTCACTATCAATACCCATAAATTCAGCTGTTAAAGCAAGACTTATTAGCTCCAAATCTTTTAATTTTGGCGTTCGTCTTTGATAAGACAATAAATTTTCATTTGATATTTTTCGTAATACTTCCAAAATTCTTTTGTAATTTGCGTCTAAGTTGTTCATTGTAAATGTTTTGTGGTTAATTCAATTTACTGATTTTCAATCAAATGAACAACTTTTGTCTCACTTAATTCATAATGCACAACGGGTATATTATTCATAATAATTCTGCCAGAATGAATCAAAAAATAAATGAAATAATCTGGAGCTTAAATACAAAAAACGACACCCTAGAAAGCTTAGTTGCTTACATTACTAAATTTTCTAAAAAATTTTTAGAAAATACACCTATTCAACTTTTGATTTCTAAACATGAAGAAATTGCAATTAATATAGAGAAATTTATTCCTTCAGAAAGAAGAAGAATAATCTATTTAGCCTGTAAAGAAATAATTAATAATACCGTAAAACATGCTGAGGCTTCTGAAATAAAATTAAATTTCAGTTTACTAGATAATGAATTTTCTATAATCATTTCTGATAATGGCAAAGGTTTCGAACCGTTAACTGCCAACAATGGAAATGGTCTAAAAAACATTAAAGACAATATGGAATATATTTCTGCTAATTACCACTTGGAAACCTCTGAAAAAGGAACTATTCACAAAATTATTATAAAAATTTAAAACATATGTCAAAAAATATAAGCATAGCAATTGTAGAAGATGATTCAGACATACAAGATATGCTGATAGAAATTCTATCACGCAATAAAGAATTTAAAGTAGTAGGTACTTATGAAAATAAAAAAAGTGCACTAAAAAATATACCATTAATAAAACCTGAAATTGTTTTGATGGACATTGCGCTTCCTGATGGTACTGGTATAGAAATTATAAAAGAATTGAAACCAAAGTTTCCAAAAATAGAATATATGATATGTACCACTTATGAAGATGATGCCAAAGTAATGGATGCACTAGAAGCTGGCGCATCTTCTTATGTCCTTAAAAGAAGTGCTCCAGATTTCATTGTAAATGCAGTCAAAGAACTATATGAAGGTGGAAGTCCTATGAGTCCTGATATTGCAAGAATTGTAGTAAAAAGAATTAATAAATATGCTCCTAAAAATAATACTACAGAAGTTTTAACACAAAGAGAATCAGAAATATTAGAACTTCTTGCCAAAGGCTATTTATATAAAGAAGTAGCAGATATTTTAGGAATTTCTATAAATACACTTAAAGTTCATTGTTATAATATTTATAAAAAACTTCATGTAAACAATAAAATTGAAGCTATAAATCTTGTTAATAAAAGATAGTTAATATCCTAAAAATATGTAAAATTTAGGAAAACTACTTCGGAATGTAAAGAGCATTATAATAAACGAAGTCCATCAAAAAACTTAAAAAACAATCATCTATAAAACATTTGTTAATTGAGGAAATTTTCCTACACTGTTAATATTTCATTAAGTGTAAATTGAGTTGAGTTTTTTCCAACAATAATAACTAAAATAAAAATTTTTATATAATTAAAATAGTAATATGATTAAATCTGTTTTAACTTAATAACTAAAATTTACTTTTTGTCATTTTTATTAAGCCAATATTCCAAATGCTCTGGCGATTGTATTTTAGCTAAAATTTTTAAACTTTTATCTAATAAAATATAAGTTGGCGTAGCAAATATATGATAGTCTTTTGCTGCTTGGGTCTCCCATCCTTTGGTATCGCAAAAAGTGATAAACGGAGCTTCTTTATAATACTCTTCAAAAACATTTTTATCAGTATCAATAGAAACATACACCACTTCTAAATCATGCTTTTCTTTAAGCTTTTTATACATTCCTATTAACGACGGATAATCATTTTGGCAATTAGGGCACCAACTGGCACCAAAAGCTACTAATTTGTAATTATTTTTTAGATTTTTTAATTCTTGCTTCTTCCCTTTTGCTTCTTTGCTCTCCAAAACAATATTCGGTGCAGTTTTACCTATGGCTAATGCTCTATATTGTTCAAACTTATCCTTACTCTTGTCATTCAACATACAGTTTTCTTGATTCAGCATCCTTAGAGCCAAATGTTCGGCTGCTTTAAACAAGCTTTTTTGTTCTAAAAGCGTAAACCAGTTTTGGGCTATTTCTTGCTGTAAGGTAGGTTCGTCTTTCAGTTCGGTGATGACTTTGTCTATGGCTGGGTTTAAAATTTCATAAACCTCTTCTAACGGAAAACGCTCTACTAAGTTTGTGTAACCACTAATTATCTCGTTATATAAACCTGAATTTTTTAAGGCTTTAAAATCTATTGCCATAAACTCAGGAATGTGATTGGGAGCTCGCCATTTGTAGGTTTCTACTGTTTTGGGCATTTGCTCTATCAAGCCTTTGGTAAGCAGGTATTGACGCACAAATAAGTTATCGGGTATGTTTTTTACATATTTTGGAAAAGCATAGGCGACTGTGTCTAACTCTTTTATAAACACTTGTTGCTTAAGGCTGTCTTTGGCATATAGCGGAATGAGATAATGCAAACCTGTCAACTTTGCCTCGCTGTCTTGAAAGGTTTTCATACCACCCAAAAAAGCTTCGTATTCTTTACTGTTGGTTTGTAGATTATCTCTATTGGTAAGGTCTTCCCAATGGAGGGTAATGTCTTCCTTGTTAAGAAATAACAATACTTGATATGCCCCATTCATCCACAGTTGGGCTACGCCTTTATAATCTTTAGGATAGTTAAGTGTAAACTTGCCATCTTCTTTGCTTGCTGCTGTTGATAGCGTTTTTTGTTGTAAACCTTCGTAACCCTTAAGCTCATAAGTGCTATTAGGAAAGTTGGGGAAACGTCCATTAATAGTGAAAGTCTCTTGTGCTGATAACAAAAAAGTTAGCAATAAAAAGATAGTTGTTAGTAATGATTTCATATAATTATAATTATTATTTTAAACACAAAAAGCACCACACATAATCTTTGAGGCATCGAACGCTGAAGCCGTTTGCACGATTGTTGTTGTTGGTGTTGGCTGCTGTGCTGTTGAAGTTCAGGTTACGAGCATTAGTGCCACTTACCGTGCTACTCCAATAGTTGCCGTTAGTGCCCTGATTGTTGAGCAAACCATTGATGCGATTACGGTTACCAGCCGAAGGATTAAACATAAACTTATACATTCATATATTGAATTGATTGCTCCTTTACTACTTTGCAGTAGTGCTATGTTAAGATTAAAATGCACGCTTTTACAATAGCTGTTGCTTATTGCAAAACTCTGGCTGTGTGTATGCTCCATTGTGTTAGTTGTTTTGATATACTTTCTATTTTTTGATT
>ERZ650302.1470-NODE-1470-length-13090-cov-7.127733_pt1 | contig 13090 bp, 13 predicted proteins | sample MGYA00376238_ERZ650302 | MGnify/ENA primary metagenome ERZ650302 (study PRJEB26733, sample SAMN07839298) | wastewater metagenome | biome: urban; feature: wastewater treatment plant; material: waste water | place: USA: North Carolina | collected 2016-04-28 ... | reverse complement strand
TTGAACATTTGAACATTTGAACATTTGAACATTTGAACATTTGAACATTTGAACATTTGAACAAAGGTATTTTTTATCAAATCATCATAAACTCAAAACCTCATTTATTAAATCGTTCATTTCTTTAATGGCGTCAAGATGACTACCTTGAAAAATGGTTTGTCCTTCAGAAATGGTACTGGCATATGCGACACGTTGATGAATGACAGTTTCTAAAACAGGTAACCCATAATCAGCGATTACTGTCAAAATTTCATTACCAATTTTGGTATTTTTAATCACACGGTTAATAACAAAAGCTGCTTTAAGATTGCCTTCGGTTATTTCGATACGCTGTTTGATGATATCCACCATATCGGCGGTCGCCCAAACGTCCAAACCACTCGGTTGAACAGGAATCAGTACAATGTCGGCAGCTTTAATAGCACTGGCTGCTAGGTTAGCAATTTGAGGGGCTCCGTCAATGATAATAAAGTCTCTATCAGTGATGGCTTTAATATCTCTATCAATAGTTGGGCGATCTATTCCCACTACAGGAAACGGACATTCTTCGGCTGCTGCTGCCCAATCTCGAGCAGAGCCTTGTGGGTCGCTATCAACCAATACCACATTTTTACCTTGACGACGTAGTGCTTCTGTCATATTGATAGAAATTGTGGTTTTACCCGAGCCACCCTTTTGATTAAGTATTGCAATTGTTTTCATACTCATTTACTCATTATACGTTTTACTCATTTTATCATAGTTAATATTTCATTCAAATGAAACTTTGATGTTTAATAATATTTACTCATTTTATCATTTGAAATTATGAATATATTATCATTTGATGATTACTAGAATCCACTATTATCAAGGCTTTAAGCATGATAAGATTGGCGAATTGAAAAGATTAGGTGTTAAACATGATAACAGGCGATATCAAAAATAAGATTGATCAAATTTGGAATGCGTTTTGGAGTGGGGGAATTTCGAATCCACTTGAAGTGATGGAGCAAATGACTTATTTGCTATTTATCCGCCGACTGGATGAATTGCAACTGGTCAAAGAGAAAAAAGCCAATCGTCTAAAACAGCCAATTGTTAATCCGATTTTTGATGAATCGCAAGCCCATTTACGTTGGTCACGTTTTACTACGTTAGGCGATGCGTCACAATTGTATAACGTGGTCGCGAATGAAGTTTTTCCTTTTATCAAAAACTTAGGGGCAGAAGACGATACCACTTATAGCCACCACATGAAAGACGCACGTTTTACCATTCCAACGCCTGCACTTTTGACTAAGGTAGTGGATTTAGTCGCCGATGTACCGATGGATGATAAAGATACAAAAGGCGATATCTACGAGTATATGCTTGGTAAAATCGCTTCGGCTGGGCAAAATGGTCAGTTCCGCACACCAAGACACATTATCAAAATGATGGTTGAGTTGATGCAACCCAAACCAACCGACACGATTTGCGACCCCGCTTGCGGTACGGCAGGTTTCTTAGTGGCTGCCAGTGAGTATCTAAATGAGCATTATCAAAGTGAAATCTTTGCCAATGCCGACGCTGCCAAGCGCTATAACAATGGCACATTTTTTGGCTACGACTTCGACAGCACGATGTTACGCATTGGGTCGATGAATATGCTGTTGCATGGGGTTGAGAATCCGAATATTGAAAACCGTGATTCATTATCCCAAGCCCATGCCGATATCGCTGATAAGTTTAGTTTGATTTTGGCAAATCCGCCGTTTGCAGGTAGTTTGGATTATGACAGTACCGCCAAAAATCTGTTGGCAACGGTGAAGACCAAAAAAACCGAGTTGTTATTTATCGCTTTATTTTTGCGGATGCTGAAGATTGGCGGTCGTGCGGCGGTGATTGTGCCTGATGGGGTGTTGTTTGGGTCAAGTACAGCTCACAAGACGCTTCGCCAAGAGTTGGTCGAGAAACAGCAGTTAGAAGCGATTATTTCGATGCCGTCTGGGGTATTTAAGCCGTATGCTGGGGTTTCGACGGCGATTGTGATTTTTACCAAGACCATGTCTGGCGGTACGGATAAGGTTTGGTTTTATGATATGCAGGCGGATGGTTATAGCCTTGACGATAAACGCACGCCTTTGGGCGATTCGCATGAGCAGAATAATATTCCCCATATTATTGCTCGATTTCATCATCTTGAGAATGAAGAAAATCGCTCTCGTTCGGAGCAAAGTTTTTTTGTGCCGAAGGCTGAGATTGCTGAGAATGGTTATGATTTGTCGATTAATCGCTATAAAGAAGTGGTGTATGAAACAGTTGAATATGGTAAGCCATTGGATATTTTGGCGGATATTGAGCGGTTGGAAAGTAAGATTGCGGACGGGTTAAAAGAGCTTAAAGCATTGATTTCGTGATTTAATTCATTTGATGTTTTGAGTTTTTAATAATTGTTTCATTTGTTATTTTGATAAAAGTTTCAAATGAGTAAATGATTTTTTAATAATTTAAAGGTTAATAATTAGTGAATTATAAAGTTAAACCATTAAGAGACTTGGTAAAAATTACAAGTGGTTTTGCATTTAAATCTAATCTATTTAATACTGAAAATAATGGATTGCCACTTATTAGAATCCGTGATGTTGTTAGGGGTTATTCAGATACTTTTTATGATGCAGAATATAAAGACGAATATGTAATACAAAATGGTGATGCTCTAATTGGGATGGACGGAGAATTTAACCTTGCAAAATGGAGAGGTGGAAAAGCATTATTAAATCAACGGGTTTGTAAAATTGAAAGCACTAGCGAAGAATTGAGCCAAGGATATCTAATAAGGTTTTTACCAAAAGCTCTAAAAGATATTGAAGATAAAACACCTTTTGTAACTGTTAAGCATTTATCAATTAAAGATATTAATAATATTCAAATTCCCTTACCACCATTAACCGAGCAAAAACGCATTGCCCAGATTTTGGATAAAGCGGACGAGTTACGCCAAAAACGCCAGCAATCCATCGATAAACTGGACGAATTGCTACAAGCTTGCTTTTTAAAGATTTTTGAAAATGAAAAATGCAGTATGTCCCAGATTAAAGACTTACTCGAAAATGAAAAATCTATAAGAACAGGACCTTTTGGCAGCCAACTTTTACATAGTGAATTCGTAGATGAAGGTATAGCAGTTTTAGGTATAGACAATGCAGTTAAAAACACTTTCAAATGGGCTAAACCAAGATTTATAACGCCTGAAAAGTATGAGCAATTGAAAAGATATACTGTAAAACCAAAAGACGTAATTATCACAATTATGGGTACTTGCGGAAAATGTGCAGTTGTCCCAGATAAAATACCTTTATCAATAAATACCAAACACTTATGTTGTATAACTTTAGATTTTGATAAATGTAATCCAGAATTTTTACATTCGTATTTTCTATTACATCCAACATCAATTAACTTTCTAAAGTCTAGAGCTAAAGGTGCAATTATGGCGGGTCTAAATATGTCTATCATAAAAGACTTACCAGTTGAATTGCCTTCCATAGAAATACAGAATGAATTTGCTGAGCTTAAAACGAAAATTGGTTTGCAAAAATCGAAACTAATTAACCAACTTCAAGAACAAGATAACTTATTCCAATCTTTACAACAACGAGCATTTAACGGCGAACTATAACCCTTTTGACCCCACTTACCAATCACGCTACAATACCAACACCTAACAAAAATAAGCCAAAACACAGGCAAATAAGGGAGAATAGCCATGATAATCGAACTTGCTACCTTACCCCTCGAAATCCAGAAATACATCGCCAAAGTCGAACAAGGCGAAAGCGTCAGCTTTGCCAAAAACGGTGAACTGATTGCCAAAATAGAGTCGTTAGCCAAGCCTGTGCAAACGCAAACTGTTTATGACCTTATCATGTCGCAAGACTATCCAGATGTGTCAGACATTGAACTAGAACCTTTCCCAAGACAAATGCCACCAAAACACCGCTTGGATATATTCGACTAATGTACCTAATAGACACCAATATCATCTCTGAAATGCGAAAAATCCGACATCGCAAAGCCGATCCAAATCTCACCGCATGGGTAAATTCAATCAACCCTAGTCTATTTTATACGTCAATCGTTGTCATGATGGAACTGCAGCGTGGCGTTATAGGCAAACATCGCACCGACCCAGAACAAGGCAAACGCCTACAACAATGGTTTGACATCAGCGTCAAAGCCATTTTTGACAAGCGTGTTTTATACATCAATGACCACATTGCTGATGTTTGTGCAGGTTTACATGTCCCCAATCCAAAACCCGAAAATGACGCTTGGATAGCCGCCACCGCCATTGCTCATGGCATGACCCTAGTCACCCGCAACGTCAAAGACTTTGACGGTATCAATGTCGCTATTATCAACCCTTTTGAATTTATCCCACCGACCAGTTAACCCTAATATTAGAGCCGACTTATGAGTAATTTCGCTTTTATCGCCGACCAGTTTCCAATCCTTGCAGAAACCGCCATCGGAGCGGAAAAACTCATCCACATTTATCCACCTGCCGCTATTACCACCGCTCGGCAATCGCTAGAAACCTTAGTGTTTTGGCTGTATAAATTCGATAAAACCCTTGTTCTGCCGTATGATGCCAAGCTTCATACGTTAATGACGGATTTGACCTTTAAAAAACTGGTACCAGACTATATCTGGGAAAAAATGGAAGTCATCCGCAAATCAGGCAATAAGGTCATTCATGGAAACACCAATACCAAAGTCACAGAACAAGACGCTATCAAAATTATCAGTCAGTTGTTTATGGTCTATACGTGGTTTGACCGCACCTACGGCAGTCCGAGCATTGACCGTAGTGAACCACGCAAGTTTAAAATTGAAAATATTCCTAATCCTGAGCAAATCCATAGCCTTTACCAAACCAAACTCGCCGAACTACAGCAACAAAATAAAATTTTTGAAGCTCAAATCGCCAAACAACACGAACAACTCAAACAAACTGAACAGCAACTGGCAGAACGTACCGCCGACGCTGAACAAAAAGAGCAATTGCTTGCCGAGATTGATAGCGAACTAGCACAAAAACGTGCCGAAGTCGCTCAAGCTAAACTTGCAAACCAGACTTACAACCAAACCCACCCAGACAAAACCGACTACAATGAAGCAGAAACTCGCTCACTGCTGATTGACTTGATGCTCGAAGAAGCAGGTTGGCATAAAGACAAAAACCTAAAAACTGAAGTATTGGTTAAAGATTTTCCCTCAATATCGGGTGATGGTAAAGTTGATTATGTGCTGATGGGTAATGATGGTATTCCGTTGGCGGTGGTCGAAGCCAAACGTACCGCCAAATCCGTTGAAGAAGGACAGCAACAAGCCAAATTGTATGCTGATAGTCTAGAAAAACAGTACGGCAAACGTCCAATCATTTTTTACACCAATGGCTATCAAACTTATCTATGGGATGATACCCGCTACCCACCTAGACAAATACAAGGTTATTATACCCAACAAGAACTAAATCGCTTAATTAGTCAACGCCAAGCGGTGGGCAGCCAAACCCAGTTAAGCGATATTCCAGTTAACCCTGCCATTGTTGAACGTCAATACCAAATTCGTGCTATCAAAGCGATGTTGGGAGAATTTGACCGTCATCAAAGAGCTGGCTTACTAGTTATGGCAACAGGGACAGGTAAAACTCGTACCGTTATCGCCTTGGTAGATGTGCTCATGCGAGCCAACCGAGTCCAAAAAGTACTGTTTTTGGCAGATAGAACGTCATTGGTTAGACAAGCCGCCAATAACTTCAAGACCCATTTACCCAATACTGCCGTTGTCAATTTGGTTGAGAGCCGAGAACAAACGGGACGAGTCTATCTATCCACCTACCAAACCATGATGGGACTCATTGATGAAAAAAATGAGGATGGTACTCGTAAGTTTGGTACAGGTTTTTTTGACTTAGTGATTATTGATGAAGCCCACCGCAGTGTCTATCAAAAATTTGGTGAAATTTTCCGCTATTTTGACAGCCTACTAGTGGGGCTAACCGCAACCCCAAGAGACGAAGTCGATAGGGATACTTATCATCTTTTTGGATTGGCCCAAGGTATGCCAACCGACTACTATAGCCTTGAAGACGCTATCAAAGACGGTTATCTAGTACCACCCAAAGCCTTTAGCGTACCGCTTAAGTTCGTCAGACAAGGAATTAAATACGATGAGCTCTCAGAAGAAGAAAAAGCTCATTGGGATAGCTTAGATTGGGGAGACCTGCCACCACCTGATGAAATCTCTGCTTCAGATATTAACAAGTTTTTATTTAATACCGATACTGTCGATAAAATGCTCAAGCATTTGATGGAAAACGGTATCAAAGTCAAAGGTGGCGATTGCTTAGGCAAAACGATTATTTTTGCCGTAAATCAACGTCATGCTGAGTTTATAGCAGAACGATTTAATCATCATTATCCTATCTATCAGGGTAAATTTGCTCGCATTATCACCCATGCTGTTAATTATTCACAAACACTCATTGATGACTTTAGTAAAAAAGACTTACCTGAGCCACAAATTGCTATTTCTGTCGATATGCTCGATACAGGTATCGATGTTCCAGAAGTGGTAAATTTGGTATTTTTTAAAGCAGTTCGCTCAAAAGTCAAATTTTTGCAAATGATTGGTAGGGGTACACGTTTATGCCAAGACCTTTTTGGTCCTGAACAGCATAAAACTGAATTTTATATTTTTGATTATTGCGAGAATTTTGAATACTTCAATGAAAATCCAAAAGGGGCATCTGGCACTCAAACCGAACCACTCTCAAAAAGGCTCTTTAAAGCTCGTGTTAGCGTTTTAAAGCACCTTCAGCTACCCGAGTACCAGAACTCTCAAACAGATGCCTTAGAAAGCAAATTAAGGGGTTTTTTACACAATCAAGTCAATGGTATGAACCATGATAATTTTATCGTTCGACCCCAATGGAAATTTGTCGAGTATTATCAAGAGTCGAAAAACTGGCAAAATCTCGACGATATGAAAGTTAATGAATTATTTGATCATCTTTCTGGGCTGCCAACCGAAAATTCGATCGACTTCCAAGATGATTTGAATGCAAAATTATTTGATTTACTGTGCTACAACCTTCAGCTTGCGATCCTACAGAAAGATACTGCCAGTATAAACCAATATCATAAACGTATTCATACGATTGCCAATGATTTATCAACTAAAGCCAATATCCCTGCAATTACTAAACAAATACAGCTGATTGAATCCATTTTAACGAATGAATACTGGGAAGGCCTCAACGTTATCATCGTGGAAGAATTGCGTGAGCGATTAAGAGAGTTAATCAAACTTACCGATAAGTCTAGCAGCAAAATTGTTTATAGTGTATTGGATGATGAGATTGAAGAAGCTAAACCTGTTAACCTGCCTGATTTTAATACGGGCGTTGATGCTAAAGCCTATAAGCAACGTGTTGAGCATTTCATCAAAGTGGTAGTGTCAAAATAGTAAGTTTTAGATTAAAATAAACGCATTTCATCACCAACAAAGATATTCCCCCTATGATAACCGAAGAACAAACCTACCATTGCCGAAAATGCCAATCTACCAACGTTAGAAGAAATGGGTACAACAAAGCGAAAAGTGAACTATACCATTGTTATGACTGCAACTTTTACGGTGTCATGTACCCAAAAGTAAAATACAGCGAAGCACGCAAAGAAGAAATCATCAACGCTTATCATGAAAGAGCTAGTATGAGAGGCATACAACGGATCTATGGCACAGCGCCAGCCACGTTAAGCAACTGGTTAAAAAAAAGCCCAGATACCGACAATCCAACACCTACTACCTGCAAAACCTGATGACATTCTAGAACTTGACGAAATGTGGACATTCGTACAGAAACGAGACAACAAACAATGGCTTTGGCTTGCCTTATGTCGTAGAACAAAACAAATAGTCGGTTATTATATTGGTGATAGAGGCATCAAAGCCTGTAAGCAATTTAGCGCAAACATTGCGCCAGGTTATCAAAACCTCATCACCAAAAGCGATATGTGGAAAGCCTATAATAAAACCTTTGATCCAAGTCTGCATGAATGTAGCGAGTATCGGGGTGAAACAAGCCATATAGAGCGTTGTAATGCGACTGTCCGGGCTAGAATGGGTCGGCTTGTTCGTAAGAGCTTGAGTTTCTCTAAGCAACAAGCAATGCACATTTCTGCTATTCATGTTTTTATCAACAAGTATAATGTTCAAAAGGCTAATGAATATAGAAAACTTACTATTTAAACACCACCATCAAAGTAAATGAAAACCATATTACCATTGCTCGACTAAAACGAGGCATCCCACTAACAAGAGAAGATTTAACTCGACTTGAACAGTTTGTCTACAATGCTCAAGAAGTTGCTGGAGAGCAAGAGTTCAAAGAGCATTTCGGCAATGAAATTAGTTTACCAGAGTTTATCCGTTCTCTCGTTGGTCTTGACTACCAAGCTGTCAAAGAAGCTTTTTCAAATTATTTGGTCAATACCACTTACAATGAGCGACAAATTCGTTTTATTGAGATGATTATTGACCAACTCACTAAACAAGGTAAGTTACAAGCTATTCGTCTATATGAACCCCCTTTCAATCAAATTCACTATGAAGGGATTGATGGTCTATTCTCTGAGAACGATATCGATAAAATCTTTAACACGATTGATAATTTCAATAATGTTCTAACCGCTTAAAATTAATTAGTTTTTACTCTTTTTTGATAGTTAGTTAGCCAACAAAAAAGCCTTTAATAGTTCTTAGGCCTTATGGACAGGTATTACCAAGGATTTTAAATAGTTCCAAATATTAATTATTATATTAATCATTTTAATTTAGTAAATTAAGATAATTTAAAATTTATTTCAATTGATTAGAATTCTGTATCTTTTCTACCAATTTAAAAGTTATCCACAAAAATTTCTTTTTTTATATTTTTAATTCTTTTAAATAATTTTAAGGGGGTCTCCGATCCTTTATTTAGAAGGTTTTCAAACGTTATTTGCCTACCTCTGCTCTTATTACCCCTACCTCTGCTCTTATTAATCCCTACCTCTGCTCTTATTAATCCCTACCTCTGCTCTTATTAATCCCTACAATTTTTTAATAGTAGGTTTTTTGGAATTATTTATGTTATAATCCATGTAGAATTATTATTTTTACAACATTTTTAAATATTATGTAATTAAAGGTCTTCATTCATATGTTTACTCGAATAATGTCGTATTTAGCAACTATCTTATTGAATCTAAACCCTACTTTTTCTCTTGATTCTACTACTAATATAATTTGATAGTAACTTAATATTGATAAGCTTGATAGAATGTATGAACATCATCTCTTAAAACATAATGTGAGCTCGTTATGACTAAAGCCTTGAACCCAAAAGTTGTTAAATCTAATGAATTAATTAAAGCATCTTATTCAATGGATTTAGTTGAACACAGACTAATTGGTTTAGCTATATATACAGCACGCGAATCAAATAAAGGGTTACGTAAATTTGAACATTTAGTTATCAAACCAAACACTTATGCAAAAATTTTCAATGTTTCATTAGATGCTGCATATAAAGCTTTAAAAGATGCTGCTGAAAAACTTTTTGAAAGGCAAGTAACATTTAGGGATACATATGAAGGGGATCCACGAAAAAGAAAAACTCGTTGGGTATCTGAAATCGCTTATATAGAAAATAAGGCTGAACTACAATTAATTTTTGCACCTGCAATTGTTGATGAAATCACTAAACTAGAAGAACAGTTTACTGAGTATTACTTAAAAATGACTGCAAATTTTGATAGTCAATATAGCTATAGACTATTTGAGTTGGTAAAACAATGGAACTTAAATAAAGTTAAAGAAATACCAAATTTTGACCTAAGTACACTAAGAGAGCAGTTTGGACTAGAAAAACATGAATACGAAAGATTAGATAATTTCAAAAAAAAGGTTTTAGATAAAGCTGTGAAGGAAATTAATGATCATACTGATATTAATATTTCTTACAGTCAAATAAAATCTGGAAGAGTGATCACTGGGTTTAAATTTAATGTTAAACGAAGTGGAAATAATCTTAAAGATGTTACGCCTACCACTTTCAAAGAATCTTCAAAATTATTATGGCAAACCAAAGGCTTAACCGACGCTCAAATCAAAAAACTCGCTATCTATCAAAAAGAATTTATTGATGCTAACACTAGTAAAATGTCACCTAATGATCGTCGAGACTATCCTGAAATTTTCGAAGATTGGAAAGCCATGCTCAAAGACCCTAAGCAGGTTAATACATTTCATAAGATTCAGGAGTTGTTAGATCGTAAAAAAAATTAAGCCAACCGCCATGTTAGCCTAAGCAAAAAATTGTTGATATTTTGAAATAATAAACATAACTATGGCAGATCTGGTAATCCTACTTACCTATACAGCAAAGAGCCAACCAATTAATTAGTTGGCTCTTTTTTTTGTGAATCGGTTTGGCCGTCATCTTCATACAGGATAATATCGCCAGGCGTGCAGTCAAGCAGCTTGCATAAGCGCTCTAAAGAAGCGAAATCTATGCGTGTCACCTCATTATTATATAAACGATAAAGTGTGGTTCGCCCCATATCCGTCAAACGGTCTGCGTCTGCAACCCGAATCCCTTTTTGAGCAAATAACACTGGCAGATTAAGTTTAATCATAAAAATTTCCACAAATTAACACAAAGTTATTGCTAGTGGAACAATAAGTATTTATAATAATTCCACAAGCGGTAATATTATTACTTTATACAGTAATTTATCACCATCTAAAAGTAATGTTATTATGCCATATAACTACTATTTTTACCAAAATATCCCAAACGGAGAAAAGAAAAATGCACCCAAACCCCGTTATCCAACACCTCTATGAGCAACTCGACCTTAGACACGAGCGCCAACAACAAATCAACCTATTGACCAGCAAACTTATCAAAGAACAACGTATTCAACTGGGCGATGGACTGTACCTACATCTTGGTCAAACCAAACGCTGTAGCAACACCCAAGCGATTCAACAGTGGGTTCAAACTATTTATGACGCGATTGACACGGGTGATTATCAAGAAACCTACCGAAAACTTGAGCACGAATTCTTAGCTCTAATGCCAGAATTGTTATAAACCATTTAAATAGTAGCAGAAAAAGGAAATACTTATGCACCTACACTACATCCAACAAAACAGCCTAAACCCCTTTGAATTTCAAATCTGCCAAGCTTACTACGAAAACCCTAACAAGCACACCACACCCTTGGCACACTTACAGCAGCTATGCAGCCAGTATCACATCACCTTGGATCAACTTGCTGCCATCACCCAAAAGGTCAAAGCGTATCACCCGCATACCCATTGCATTGAATGCCATATCGCTCAGCGAATCACCGAACCTGACTACCGCAATAGCCAACATCTGCAACAACTTGACTATCTCTGCGATGACTGCCAATCATTTATCCATGCACCGAACCAATGCCAACATTTCGCCAATATGCCCTTGCTAGCTAGCAAAGCAATCGTTAATGATTTGCCGTATTGAAACAACCACTAATAAAAAAGTCTAAAAAAAATCGTTCCCCACCGCATGGGGAACTATTAAACACGCTATCAACTTGTTGAACAGACTTTTCAATCAATGTTTAAATGGTTCATCATTACAATTAAGCATAAAGTTGTTGCTATTAAAAATTGGTACTACTATTTAACCCCTAATTATCCTGTTGAGGTGTCAAACCACTTAACTGATCACTTGGCAACGACAAATTATGCCTAGTAGCAGAATTATGACGAACTGCCTACTGACCTTCTATATTTATGGGAGGAGAAATTAAACCCAATGTAAAAGAGACCACGGCATACTCGTCATAGTTTATTGTAAGCATTTAACCGACTAACTAATTGCTCGTTTTCTTCGGTCAATTTTTTGCAAATATCGTTCAATTGATCGATCTGTTGCTGCTGTTTGTTGATAATACTTTTCAATGAATTGGTCTGTTTTATTGGATCTTTGGGTAAATTTGTTATATTTTTTAATTCGGTATTGAGCCTCATTAATCGTAGCGAATACTGTCTCCATAAGCGCGCTCTCCTCTGAAAGCGTTTGACTAAATGTTCGCTCACTAATGGCTCTTTGCTCCATGATTCTCGCATTTTCATTCTCCACTTGACGATTATAATTTCCTAATAGGGTAGGAATACCGCAGTTTTCTAATTGTCGATCAATGGCACTCAGATTAACAAAAGGTCGCACGGAAAGTTGTCGTGCTTGATGAGAACGGCTGTCCACATAGGCATGTATTTTATAACGTGCAAGAAAAACATTAATCAATGCAGCCCATCTAGCGCGTATCTGTTTTAATTGATCATGCGTGGTGGGGAGATTTAACGCCGTCAAATTTTTATTAGACCATTCAAAATAGGACTTTCGAGAAAACTCTAACTCACCGTTCTTATTTATTTTAATACAACGGGTCGTCAAAAAAAGATGAGCACGAAAAGATCTCGGGTCTGCCCCAATGGGTGGAGAACGCAAGACAAAATCAATGGCAATATCATAATAGTTTGCCAGTGAACTGGCAAAAGCAACGACGAGTTGACGTTGTTGGTCGGCATTAAGCTCAAAAGGCACATTAACAATAATTTCTCGCACAATTCGACTGACCTTACCGCTATCACAACACTCCGCCAAATTCCAAAGCTTCTCACGTGAAAACGTATCAAACGACTCATCGGATGAAGCGATGTCAACGGGAAAAATTAAACCTTTAGCGATTATCTTTGAATCATCATCATAAGAAAAAAATTTCTCTAAACGCTGATCATATAATTTCTCTGCTGCCGTACAAGCAATCAGTCGAATGACCGAGTCCAGCTTTCGCCGAGAATGCGGTTTCATCGTAAGAGAAAAAATGGCCAATAGCGACTCCAATTAGCATATAAAATAGATTACACAAATAATTCGTAAATTATAATAAAGCTAGTAACTTTTAAAACCATTATATTTCAAATAGATAGCAAAAAGTAAGATTAAAAAAGGAG
>ERZ650302.1469-NODE-1469-length-13090-cov-9.549137_pt1 | contig 13090 bp, 8 predicted proteins | sample MGYA00376238_ERZ650302 | MGnify/ENA primary metagenome ERZ650302 (study PRJEB26733, sample SAMN07839298) | wastewater metagenome | biome: urban; feature: wastewater treatment plant; material: waste water | place: USA: North Carolina | collected 2016-04-28 ... | reverse complement strand
TGATAATCTAAAGTGTCGCAATCTAAGAAGATGACATGGTTTTCTTTCCCGAAAACAGAAGCAAATTGATCCATGATTCCGCAGTTCACTCCCGCGAAAGTATGTTCTGCTTTTTGTCCCATTTTTGCGATTTGTTCTTTATTTAAATCTAAATTGAAAAAATGATTAAGTCCAAATAAAAATCCACATTCTAAAGCAGCAGAAGAAGATAAACCAGCACCAATAGGAACGGTAGAGCTGAAAACGATATTGAAACCGCTGTCTATTTTATCTTGAACTTGATTAAAAACGCCTAGGAAATAGTTGACCCAATTCTGAGAAACAGGTTCTATTTTATCAGTGATTTTGAAATGATATTCGTCTTTTAAATCTAGAGAGATGATATTGCAATCTACGGTATCATTTTTAGAAATAGCAAAACAAATGTATTTGTCAATAGCAGCGGGAAGTACAAAACCGTGGTTATAATCTATGTGTTCGCCAATAATATTGATTCTTCCGGGTGATAAAACAACTTTTTGAGGATTTTCTCCGAATGCGTTGTTAAATTGTTCTTTGCAATTAGCAACAAGTTCTTGTGTGTTCATTATTTTAGATAATATTTTTGATTAATAAATTTTTTAGTTCTGTTTTATAGTAAGTTGGTCTGAAACTAATCCATTAGATTTTATTTCTAGTATAATATCGCTAGATGTTTTACCAGATAAGATAATAACTTGGCACTTCCCGTTGAAAGCACTTCTTTGCCAAGCCGCCCCGTCTCTGTATTGATCTGGCTCGTGAGAGCTAGGGTCTCCATTTCCTACTCCAATAATTTTAGCATCACCAGTTAAGGAAAATTTCACCATGTTGTCAGCTATAGGAACTTCTCTACCTTTGTCATCAACAATTGAGATGTTGACTATGGTTGCATCTTTTCCGTCTGCAGTCATTATATTTTTTTCGGTAGTTGCCACTACTTTGTATGGAGTAGATGTGGTTTCTACTTTTGTGGTAATTTTTTTGCCTTTTTTATAGCCTACAGCTTCTAATGTGCCTGGTTCGTAATTTACTTGCCATTGTAGGTGGCTATTTTTAGGCATTGTTTTTTTTCCTAGAGATTTTCCATTTAAGAATAATTCTACATTATCTGCGTTAGAGTTTACCCATACATCAATTGGTTTACCTATTTTTTCGCTCCAATTCCAATGCGGAGAAATGTGAATTACGTCTTCGTCTGTCCACCAGCTTTTGTAATAATAGTATAAATTTTTTGGGAAGCCACAAACATCCATTATTCCAAAGTGTGAATTTACATTAGGCCATTTGTATGGGGTGGGTTCGCCTCTATAATCAAATCCAGTCCAAATAAAACCTCCTTGCCAATAATCGTTTTCTGCTGCAAGTTTCCACCAATCTTCTGCTTTGCTTGCCCACCATGGAGCGGTAATGTCTTGGTCTGGTACATAAGCACTTATTTCATCTTTTTCATAGATTCCTCTTGTGGTTACTGTACTTCCCATTTCTGTTCCTATTAAAGGTTGATTGGGATGGTCTTTGTGATAATCTGCTACTGCAAATTGTCTGTAATTAAAACCTCTTACAGGTATTACTTCGTTTACGCCATTGTATTCGTTTGCCATATCTGCTGCATAAGTACTAGTTCTTGAAGGGTCTAACTCTTTTTGAATAGCTAATAGAGATTGAGCTATTCTTTTTCCGAAATCATTTTTTTGAATCCAACCTTCTTCATTACCAATAGACCAAAGGAAAACTGATGGATGATTACGGTCTCTTAGAATTAATCTTTTAAATTGATCTACATATTCTGGAGAACTATTTAGTAATCTTTGTTCGTCTAAAACGAGCATTCCTAAGCTATCACATGCTTTTATTAGCTCTGAAGTAGGAGCGTGGTGACTTGCTCTGTATGCATTAGAACCAAGTTCTTTTAGTTTTTTAATTCTATAATATTGTACATAATCTGGTAATGCAGTACCAATGCCAGCGTGGTCTTGGTGATTATTAGTGCCTTTAATTTTGAGATGTTTTCCGTTTAAGAAAAACCCTTTTTTAGCATCAAATTTTATGGTTCTTATACCAAGTCTGGTTTGCTCTCTGTAAACTTCTTTGCCATTTTCTTTAATTACGGCATAGACTTTATATAAATAAGGATCTTCTATGCTCCATAATCTGGCATTAGAAACATTTATTTTCTGTTTTACAGTAGCAGTTTCGTTTACATTTAATCCTAATTTTTCTTCATTGGTTTTGCCAATAATTTTTCCGTTTCTATCAGTAATATAGGCATAAACTGTACAATTTGTAGGATTTAAATTTTTGTTTTCAACGGATGTTTCTATGTTTACAGATGCAATTTTATCATTCACATTAGAGTGAACAAATAATCCACCAAATGGGATATGTAAATTATTGTATTGGTTGAGCCAAACGTGTCTATAGATACCTGCTCCTTCATAAAACCATCCTTCATATTGTGTTGCATCTACACGTACTACTAATACATTATCTTTTTCAAAATCTATATAGTCTGTTACATCATAAGATTTTCCTACATAACCACTTTGGTTGGTGCCTATATAGAAGCCATTTAACCAGATAGATGCATTTCTGAAAACCCCATCAAATTGAATCTCGAAACGATCTTTTTTGTCGTTTTTAGATACAGTAAAATGTTTTCTGTACCATCCAATGCTTGTATCTGGGAATAAACCTCCAATAGGTTTGAAGCCATGAGAAACTAAATCATCATTTTCTGATTGTACAAATGGTAATTCTACGGCCCAATCGTGAGGCAGATTAAGTTTTCTCCAATCTTTATCTACGAATTTAGGGTCAATGGCGGTTTTTTCTGATGCACCAGATTTTGAAAAAATATTTACAATACTGTAATTAAAATCTTCTTTTGCATTTTCAGAATTTCCGTAATGAAACAACCAATTATCATCAATATTCGTTCGTTTTTGGGCGTAGCCATTTAAAAAAGAAATGGCTAAGAATAAGCAGATATATATTTTTTTAATCATTATTTTTATTTTTTATCTTTTTCTAAGAAGGCATCTAAAGCAGGAGAAGGTCTTCCATTTTCTAACCATGCGCTTAGTGCATATCCACTCCAAGATTTAGCACCTTGAGGTTCCCAATAAAATACCCCAGTTCCTTTTTTGTTAGGTACATTTCTTACAGCTTTTATAGTAGCTTCTAAAAGTTTGTATGTGTTTTCTACTTGAGTGTCTTCTCCACCAACTTCTACTACCATTACTTCTTTGTTGTAAGTTTTGGCAAGATAATTCATGTTTTTTTGTAAATCTTGGATGGTTTCTGTCCAATCTTTTTTAATCCAATAAGGATAATAAGAAAGACCTATTACATCATATTTTACATTTTGTTCGGCGATGTTTTTATAAAACCAAGTAATTTTTTCGGTGTTATTTCCTTCGTCTATGTGTACAATTACTTTTATTTTTTTGTCTACCGCTTTTACTGCGTCATAACCTACATTGAGTAATTCTCCAAGATTTTTGAAATTTTTGCTATGACCATCTGGCCAAAGAATACCATTAGGAATTTCATTGCCAATCTGAACCCATTCTGGTGTAATGTTTTCTTTTTTCATTGCAGCAATTACATCATAAGTATGGTCATAAACCGCTTTCTTTAAATCTGTAAAATTTAAATTTTCCCAAGCTTTTGGTTTGTATTGTTTGTTAGGATCTGCCCAAGAATCACTGTAATGGAAATCTATCATTAATCTGAAGCCCATTTTGTGTAATTTTTTAGCAAAAGCGATGGTTTCATCTTTACTGCAATGTCCGCTTCCTCTGTCATCATTAGGATTTACAAAGACTCTTAATCTAATGGCATCCATTCCTTTGCTTTTCAAAATGTTTAATGCATCATCTTTTTCACCTTTTTCATTATAGAATTGATAACCAGTTGCTTCCATTTGAGGTAACCAACTGATGTCTGCACCTTTTGCAAATTTTGATTTTTTTTGACCAAAACTTAATAGTGAAATGGTAATGAGAAGTATTGAAATAATTTTTTTCATAATATTAATCTTTATTAAATGCTTGAATTGCTTCTAAAGCGTTATTATTAAAATCCCAAAGTGCTTGATTTTCCCAAGTAGAGCCATTGGTTGCTTGATTTCCTTTGAAGGCAACCCATTCTCCTCCCCAATAACAGAATCCAGAACCATTCGGAACTGATTTTACCAATGATTTGATGGCGAGAATATAATTTTTTTGACCAGAAGCAGTAGCGTCATAACCTGCAACCAATTGATTGCTTTGTCCCACCACATTATTGGTCCAATCATTCCAACTCAGTGTAAAAGGATAAGAAGTTTCTGCTAAAATAATTTTTTTGTTATACGTTTGGCTTAGTGTAGTGAGCTTGGTTTTTAAATCAGTTAAAGACGTTCCATGATATACAGGATAATAAGAAATGCCTATATAATCATAATTTAGATTTTTCACTTTATTAAAATACCAATCTGCTGAATTAGAAATTCCTGCAAAATGCAACATGATTTTAGTAGCACTATTGGCGGTTTTCACGCTTGAAATAGCAGTATTTGTTAATTCTAAATATTGTGTTTCATTGGTAGAAAGTTTTCCTTCTGGCCATAGAAATCCATCATTGGTTTCATTTCCTATTTGTATAATTTCGGGTTTTATTTCGGTAACTACTTGTGTAGTGTAAACGCTTACCGCAGATTTTAAATCAGAAAAATTTAAATTTTGCCAAGCTACAGGTTTCGTTTGATTGCCTGGATCTGCCCAAGTATCAGAATAATGAACGGTGAGCCAAACTTTCATTCCGTGGGTTCTAACTTTAGTTGCCAGTTGTTTTACTTCAGATAAATTAGAATGTCCGTTACTAGGATTGTTCCAAAGACGAATTCTAATGTAATTTACTCCAGCATTTTTTAAAGTAAGTAATGGGTCTTGCACAGTATTATTGTACTTAAAAGAAACTCCTGCTGCTTCTATTTCTGGTAAAAATGATAAATCTGCAGCTCTTATAAAACTATCTTCTGTAGGAATTGGAGTAGGAGTAGGTTCTGGACTGTCGCCGCCAGAACTACAAGAAATAAGTGCTAATGTTAAAAAACAGAAAATTAACTTTTTCATTTTCTATGAAATTATAAATTGGAAGGTTGTATTTTGTTGGTATGTTTCGCCTTTTCTTAAAATAGCATTCGGGAAATCTTCGTGATTAGGAGCATCTGGAAAGACTTGAGTTTCAAAACAAATTCCGCTTTCTGTGTGATATTCTACCGATTCTTTATTTTGAAGTTCATCAGAAGTTTTTCCGCCTACGTAAATCTGTACCGCAGGTTGGTCTGTGTAAACCTTCATGGTTACACCATTTTTCACACTTTCTAAAATAGCTGCAGGTTCTGTATTGTTCTTTAAAACAAAACAATGGTCTATTCCAGCCACTACATTTTTAGAACTTCTGAAATCAAAAGCGTGGTTTTCCATAGGAATAAAATTTCCTGTAGGAATGTTTTCATCGTCTAATTCTAAGAATTTTTCAGCATTGATTTGTAATTTTTGATCAAGGGTATTTCCTGAAATTCCATCAAGGTTAAAATAAGCGTGATTGGTAAGGTTTAGAAGCGTGTCTTCTGTAGTAGTTGCTTTATATTTGATATTTAATTCGTTTTCGTCTGTTAAAGTATAAGCTACTTCTATGGTAACATCTCCAGGATAAAATTCGTTGGCTTTACTTACATAAGAGAAGGTAAGTGTATTGGTTTCTTCGTTGTAGTTTTCAAAATTCCAAGCGACGTTACTTAATTGGTATTTTCCACCGTGTAAATGGTGTTTCCCGTGATTTTGGTCTAGTTGAATGGTTTTTCCGTTCAGTTGAAATTGAGCGTTTTTAATTCTTCCTGCAAATCTTCCTACCACTGCATTAAAATATGGAGAAGCTCCCATTTCGAATGCTTTAATATATTCATCAATCGAATGGAATCCTAAAACGACGTCTATTTTACCATTTTTGGTAGGAACATAGAGCGAAAGTAGTGTTGCACCATAATTAGTGAGGTGTGCTTCTACACCATTTTTATTGGTTATGGTATAAGTAGAAATCTCTGTATTGTGTTTGTTTACGGTAAGTGTATTCATTTGTAGATGAGTTGTAAGTTGTTAATTATTTTTTGCGTTTTTTATGATTAATCTGTTTCTCAAATTTAAATCTTTTTGTAATTTTACCATACTAGTACCTACCAGTTTTTGTAACTTTACCACCAGTTATTATTCAGTATATATTATTATGAAATTCATCAAGATTTCCGAAGACAACAATTTTCCTAAGTATCAGCAAATCATTAATTCTGTAGAAAAAGCCATTGCCAATCAGCTTTTGAAAAAAAATGATAAGCTTCCATCTATTAATAAGATTTGTCTAGAATTTAAAATTTCTAGAGATACCGTTCTCTATGCTTATGAAGAATTGAAAAAGAAAGGTTTGGTTTATTCTGTTTTGGGCAAAGGATATTTTGTGAAAAGTATAGATTGGGATTTCGAGGAAAGAATTTTCTTACTTTTTGATGAACTGAATGCTTTTAAGGAAAATTTATACCTTTCTTTTTTAGAAGCGGTAAATAATCGGGCAAAAGTAGATGTGTTTTTTCATTATTTTAATCTAGAAGTTTTTAAAAAATTAATTGAAGATAATGTGGGAAGTTACACTAAATATATCATCATGCCAAGTAATATCAATGGAACTACGCCCATAATAAAGCTATTGCCCAAAAATGATGTTTATATTCTAGACCAAACCAATCCTGAACTCAAGGAATATGCTTCCATATATCAAAATTTTGCTAAAGATATGTTTGAAGGATTGAAAAAAGCAAAAGCCAATCTAGAAGAGTATCAACGTTTGGTTTTGATTTTTCCTGGGCAAAAAGAACCGATAGGAATGGTGGAAGGTTTTCTGCATTTTTGTGAAAAATACAAGTTTAATCATAGTATCATCAGTGATTTTAAAGACGAAGAAATTAAAACAGGAGATGTTTACATAATTCTAGATGATAGACACTTGGTAAACGTAATCTTACAATCTAAAAAACAAAAACTGAAGATTAAAAGAGACTTTGGAATAATTTCTTACAATGAAACTCCTCTGAAAACGGTGGTAGAAAACGGAATAACCACTATTTCTACTGATTTTTCATTGATGGGGAAAACATTAGCCGAAATGTTGCTTCATTCTACCAATCAAAAAATAGAAAATCCTTCGGATATTATCTTTAGAAATTCTTTGTAATACACTTTTAACAGTTAAAAAATCTATAAAATAATATAATTTCAAATTTTTTAAAATATTTTTTGAAAAAAAAGTCAATTTTCTTTATGAAATAAAACATATTTTTTTATGTTAATTTTATTGGAATAGTTCAATACTTTGTTTACTTTAGTCTTTCTATTTAATTAGAATAAGAAATACCTAAATTACTGTAAATCAAACAACTTGCTTTATGAAAATTGTGAAAAACAGCGTGCTTTTCTTAATGCTTTCCCCTGCATTATTTTTGGCACAGTCTCTAAAATCTCCAGACGGAAATTTCGAAATGAATTTTCAACTGAAAAATGGAGTTCCTTATTATCATCTGAATTACAAAGGAAAAACAGTCATAGAAGATTCTAAACTAGGTCTTAGATTGCTTAAAGATAATACCATCGCTTTTGACAATGTCAATAAACTTCCAGATGGTAAAAATCTCAATTCTGACTTCGAAAAAATTGCAGAAAGCAGAGATTCTAAAAACGAAAATTGGGCTCCCGTTCTTGGAGAAAAAAAATATTACACCAATCATTACAACGAACTTTCGGTTACATTGAATCAACCCAATGAAGACCGAAAAATCATCGTTAAGTTCAGACTTTTTAATGATGGATTAGGTTTCAGATATGAGTTTCCTCAACAGAAAAATCTTAATTATTTCGTTGTAAAAGAAGAAGATACCGAATTTAATTTCCCTTATGATTTAAAATCTTGGTGGGTTCCTGCAGATTATGATACCCAGGAATATAAACCTACAACCAGTTTGGTTTCTCAGATTTCTACAAAATGGGAAAGCAGTTTTGATAGTAACGCTTCTCAAACTTTGGTTAAAAATGCAGTTCAATCGCCTCTTATGTTAAAAAAAGAGGTTTCTGGTAAAGAAAAACCACTGTACATAAACCTTGCAGAAGCTGCTGTAATCAATTATCCCGCTTCTCATCTTGAAGTAGATTCAGAAAATTTTGATTTCAAAACCCATCTTACTCCAGATGCGCAAGGTGCAAAAGGTTATATGCAAACTCCTGCAGTAACACCTTGGAGAACCGTAATCGTTTCAGAAAAAGCAGAAGAAGTGCTAGATTCTAAAATGATTTTTAACTTAAATGAACCAACGAAATATACGGATACTTCTTGGATTCATCCAGTAAAATATATTGGAGTTTGGTGGCAAATGTTCGTTCCAAATCGTGGAACTTGGAATTATACCAATATCGATAATGTACATCTTGGCGTTACAGATTATTCTAAAACGAAACCAAACGGAACACACGCTGCGAATAATGATAATGTAAAAAAATACATTGATTTCGCTTCTAAACATGGCTTTGATGCTGTTTTGGTAGAAGGTTGGAACGAAGGTTGGGAAGATTGGTTCGGAAAATCTAAAGAATTTGTTTTTGATTTTATTACACCTTATCCAGATTTTGATATTAAAATGCTGAATGAATATGCACATTCTAAAAATGTAAAACTCATCATGCATCATGAAACATCTGCTTCAGCAACCAATTACGAAAGATGGCTTGACCCAGCTTTTAAATTGATGAAAGAACATGGTTATGATGCGGTGAAAACAGGTTACGTAGGAAATATTATTCCAAGAGGAGAACATCACTATTCTCAGTGGATGATTAACCATTATCAAAGAGTAGTAGACAAAGCTGCAGAATATAAAATCATGGTTAATTCTCACGAAAGTGTTCGTCCTAGTGGTTTAAGCAGAACTTATCCGAATTGGATTGCTGCAGAAGCTGCTCGTGGAACAGAATTCGAAGCAATGGGAGGAAACAATCCAGACCACACTACCATTTTGCCATTTACTAGATTTATGGGTGGACCAATGGATTACACTCCAGGAATTTTCCAAACACAATACAATTATTATGATGCTAACAGTAAAAATTTTGCCAATACTACTTTAGCTAAACAATTAGGATTATATGTGGTGATGTATTCTCCACTTCAGATGGCTTGTGATTTACCAGAAAACTACGAAAGACATTTAGATGCTTTCCAGTTCATCAAAGATGTAGCGGTAGATTGGGATGATACCAAAATTTTATCAGCCGAACCAGGGGATTATATTCACACTGCTAGAAAAGCGAAAGGTTCAGAAAATTGGTTTGTAGGAGGTGTTACAGACGAAAATGCTAGAGATTTCACTGTAGATTTTTCTTTCTTAGAAAAAGGAAAAAAATACGAAGCTACTATTTACGAAGATGGTAAAAATGCTGATTACGAAAAAAATCCGCAGGCTTATCATATTTACAAAAAAGTAGTAACCAATGGTTCTAAAATTAAGGTTCACCTTGCAAGAAGTGGTGGTTATGCTATTTCATTAAAGCCAATTAAATAGAATCAATAGAGACGGGCTTTAGCCCGTCTAATAATAAAAAAATATAATTGGCTTTAGCCGAAACTTATCAAAAATGAAAAAACTAACATTTTTATTTCTGTTCATCACAACATTTTCCTTTGCTCAATTCCAAAGAGTAGAACCTGCTTTTTGGTGGAAAGGAATGAAGAATCCTGAGCTTCAGATTTTGTTATATGGCAAAAATATTGCCCAACAAAACATAGAACTTTCAGATGGAATTCAGATTAAGGATTTAACGAAGGTAGAAAATCCTAATTATGTGTTTATCACCATTAATACTAATGAAATTAACACTCCTAAATTTAAAATATTCCTTAAAAATGGCAAGAAAACCATCAGTACATATCAGTATGAATTGAAGGAGAGAACGCCTAATTCATCTGCGCGTGAATCTTATACTTCTAAAGATGTTTTCTACCTGATTATGCCAGATCGTTTTGCCAATGGCGATGAAAAAAATGATTCTAACAAAGCTCTCATTGAAAAATCAAACAGAAAAAGCGAAGGAGGAAGACATGGTGGTGATTTAAGAGGAATTATCAATAATTTAGATTATCTTAAAAATCTTGGAGTGACTACACTTTGGCTTACTCCAGTTTGCGAAGACAATGAAAAAGCGTATACGTATCATGGTTATGCACAGACTGATTTGTACAAAATAGATGCGAGATACGGAACCAATGAAGAATACCGTGAACTTTCTACTGAACTCAAAAAAAGAGACATGAAATTGGTGAAAGATTACGTAACCAATCACTGGGGAGTTTCGCATTGGTTGATTCAGGATTTGCCTACTAAAGATTGGATTCACTGGTTTGAAGATGGGAAGAATGGTTTCAAACGTTCTAACTACAGAACCAATTCTCAAATGAATCCTTATGCTGCTGATGTCGATAAAAAAGTCGCTTTAGATGGTTGGTTTGATACCACAATGCCTGATCTTAACCAAAGCAATCCATTGGTTTTAAAATATTTAATTCAAAATGCAATTTGGTGGATAGAATATGCGCAGTTAGACGGTTATAGAGTAGACACTTATCCTTATAACGATAAAGATGGAATGGCAAAATGGTGTAAAGCGATTACAGATGAATATCCTAACTTCAATATTGTAGGCGAAACTTGGATGTATGACCCAGCTCAAATTGCTTTCTGGCAAAAAGATTCTAAAGTTGGCGAAATAGAAAATTACAATTCTAATTTACCTTCGGTAATGGATTTTATGTTGTATGAAAATCTTCCAAAAGCTTTACAGGAAGAAGAAAATTGGGACAAAGGAATGATTAGACTTTACAATTCTTTTGCGAGTGATTTCTTATTCCCAAATCCTAAAAACATGATGGTTTTCTTCGAAAATCATGATACTCCTAGAATCAATGAAATGTTCAACGGAAATCCTGCTTATTATAAATTGGCATTAACGATTGTTTCTACCATCAGAGGAATTCCGCAATTGTATTATGGTTCAGAAATAGGAATGCGTGGTGATAAAAACAAAGGAGATGCAGACATCAGAAGAGATTTCCCAGGAGGTTGGAAAGGTGATGCTCAAAATGCTTTTGTTTCTAGAACACCAGAGCAAAATGAGTTTTTTGATTATACCCAAAAATTATTAAACTGGAGAAAGTCTAAAGACGTTATCCACAATGGGAAAACCAAAAACTTTTCGCCAGAGAAAAATGTTTACGTTTATTTCCGTTATAATGATGAGGAAAAAGTAATGGTAGTCATCAACAGCAGTGATAAAGAACAAACCATCGAAATGAATAGATTCCAAGAAATGGTTCCTTCTAGTTTTACAGCAAAAGACGTAATGAAAGATGCTACGGTTCAAATTAAAAATTTGTTAACTATTCCTGCAAAATCTTCATTGATTTTAGAAATAAATAAGTAAATTCGTTAAAAACAAATAAAAACTATAGTATATGAGTAATACACAGAAAAAACCACTCTTGTCTTTCTGGCAAATCTGGAACATAAGTTTTGGTTTTTTGGGAGTGCAAATTGGTTATTCTCTTCAGAACGCGAATACCAGTAGAATTCTTTCGGCAATCGGTGCAGATGTACATCATTTAAGCTATTTTTGGTTAGCAGCTCCTCTTGCAGGACTTTTTGTACAACCTATTGTAGGTCTTTCTAGTGATAAAACTTGGACAAGATTAGGTCGTAGAATTCCATTTATTTTAGGTGGAGCAATTGTTTCTGCGTTGGCAATGTTTTTTATGCCAAATTCTGAACATTTTGCACAATTATTTCCTGCCGTTTTCTTCGGAGCGATGATGCTACTTTTCATGGACGTTTCTTTTAATGTTACCATGCAACCATTCCGCGCTTTGGTAAGTGATATGGTAGACGAATCTCAAAGAAATAAAGGATATTCTATCCAAAGTTTTTTAATTAATGTAGGAGCTGTTTTCGGTTCACTTTTACCATTTTTATTAACATGGTGGGGAATTGCAAACGAACCAGAAGCTGGTCAAAAAGTTGCACCTACTGTAATTTGGTCTTTCTATATTGGTGGAGCAGTTTTATTGGCTTCGGTTTTATGGACTTCTTTTAGAACGAAAGAATATCCGCCAGAAGAATACGCGAAATACAATAATTTAGAAGAAAAAGAAAACGAAAATCCAGAAAAAGTAAGTTTCTTTACTTTGATTAAAAATGTACCAAACGCCATGAAACAATTGGCTGTTACACAGTTTTTTTCTTGGTTTGCATTGTTTTTAATGTGGGTTTACACTACTCAAGGAATTGCTCAAAATATTTGGGGAACTACAGATGCTACCTCTAATGCTTTTAACGAAGCAGGAAACTGGACAGGTGTAATCTTTGCCGCTTATAGTGTTTTTGCTGCTTTATTCTCTTTAGTGATTACTCCATTAGCCGATAAATACGGAAGAAGAAATGTTTATGTTGTTTCTTTAATTTTAGGTGGTCTTGGTTTGTTATCTATTTTGTTTATCAAAGACAAAAACCTATTATTCTTACCAATGATTGGAGTAGGTATAGCTTGGGCAGCTATTTTAGCATTGCCTTATGCCATTTTATCTTCTAAACTTCCAGCAAAACAAACAGGAGTTTACATGGGAATTTTTAATGCTACCATTACTATTCCGCAGATTGCTGCTGGTTTATTAGGTGGAGTTTTACTTTCTGCTTTAGGCGGAACAGCAATTAACATGGTTGCTTTAGCAGGAGTTTCTATGGCTGTTGCAGGGATTTCAGCACTTTTAGTCATTAAAGAATAATCTTCTCAAAATAATCACTTCATAATCCGTCAATTTTTGGCGGATTTTTTGTTTAATTTTATATATTTTTGTGATTTTTAACAAAAATATAGTGAATTTAACACCTTTAAAATTGTAATTTTATTAAATGTGTAATAAAATTTAAAAAAGGTTGTAT
>ERZ650302.1468-NODE-1468-length-13093-cov-15.056680_pt1 | contig 13093 bp, 15 predicted proteins | sample MGYA00376238_ERZ650302 | MGnify/ENA primary metagenome ERZ650302 (study PRJEB26733, sample SAMN07839298) | wastewater metagenome | biome: urban; feature: wastewater treatment plant; material: waste water | place: USA: North Carolina | collected 2016-04-28 ... | reverse complement strand
TTTATAACCTTTGGAGGAGGTTGTTTTTGGGGAGTAGAAAAGTTTTTACAAGATATTCCTGGAGTTATCGATGCTGTTTCTGGTTATGCAGGAGGAGAATCAATAGACCCTACTTATTCTGATGTATGCGGTGGAAGAACTGGACATGCAGAAGTTGTAAACGTTGAGTTTGATGCAGATATAATTTCTTTAGAAGCCCTAACAAAAAAATTTATCGTTAAATACGGAACAAATTCTAGTTCAAATGCAGATTCTGTTTCACAATATAGATCCATTATTTTGTACCGGAATAATGAACAAAAAGAAGCAATAGAAAAAACGCTAAGCGATGAAAATGGGATTAGAAAATACACTACTCAAATTAAAGCATTAAATAAATTTTATGAAGCAGAAGATTATCATCAAGATTACCATGGGAGTTGTAGGGTAAATGCTTAATAAAAATTTACAAAAAGAATGAAAGATATACAAAAAGCTACATTAGGAGGAGGATGCTTTTGGTGTGTAGAAGCTATAATCCAAAGATTAAAAGGTGTTGAAAAAGTAATTTCTGGGTATACAGGCGGAACAACAAAAGACCCAACATATAGAGAGGTTTGTAATGGAAATACTGGGCATGCAGAAGTTATTCAGGTCACTTTTGACGCTGAGATTATAACTTACGATGAGTTATTAGCTGTATTTATAACTAGTCATGATCCAACAACCTTAAATAAACAGGGTGCAGATTATGGCACACAATACAGATCAGTAATTTATTATCACAATACATACCAAAAAACTGTAGCAGAAGAAGTCATTGCAATAATTAATCCAATTTTTAATAATAAAATAATAACTGAAATTAGTCCTCTTGGTGATTTTTATCCAGCGGAAGCATATCATCAAAACTACTATAATCAAAATAATTCAGCAGGATATTGTAATGCTGTAATTACTCCAAAGGTAAATAAACTCCGAAAAATGTATGCTGATAAATTAAAAGAAAATGCTTAAGATAAAATATTTACTATTAATGATTTTGATGTTTACAACTTTCGGTTGTAAGGGGCAAAAAGAAGATAGTATAAAAATAAAAGTAAAAAAAATGGATACAACAAAAAATAATTATGGGATAGAGGGTCTAAAAGCTCCTGAATGGAAAATTGAACAATGGGTAGATGAAAACGGAAATAAAACCAAGCCAATTCAATTATCTGATTATAAAGGAAAGTTTAAAGTCATATACTGTTTTCAAAGCTGGTGTCCAGGTTGTCATAGCATTGGACTGCCATCACTACAAGTAATGACTGATGCTTTAAAGGATAATGATAACGTTAAGTTTTTAGCAGTTCAAACAGTATTTGAAGGTGCAAGTAGTAATACTTATGAGAAAATGCTTGAAGTACAAAAAAAGTATAATTTAAAAATTCCTTTTGGGCAAGACAATGGAGATGATTCCACAAGAAACATTTCTAATATAATGTATAATTATAGAACTGGGGGAACGCCTTGGTTTATATTTATAGATCAAGATGACAATGTTGTTTTTAATGATTATCATTTAAATACAGAAAAAGCAATTGAATTTTTGCAAACAATAAAGTAGTTTTTTCATAATTAGGTTAATTAGTTGGTATTCCTCCAAGTGTAATAGCTTGGAGGTTTATTTAAAAACAATAAATATAAAAACAGAGAGCATGAAAAATAAAAACAATTTTATAAAAATTGCAATGATGGTTTTTACAGTCTTCACATTACAATCTTGTGCACAAAGCACTTCAAATTCAGAAGCAGAAAAAATAAAAAATTTAGCAATAAGTTCTGTAAACAAAACAGATGCCGAATGGAAAAAAGAACTTTCTGCTGAACAATATTATGTTTTAAGAGAAAAAGGAACAGAAAAACCATTTACAGGAGAATTATTACTCAATAAAGAGATAGGAATATATAAATGCGCTGGATGTGGTAATGAGTTGTTTACAGATGAAATGAAGTTTGATTCACATTGTGGCTGGCCTAGTTTTGACAAAGAAATAGCAGGTGGAAAAATTACCACGAAAGAAGATACTACTTTAGGCATGAAAAGAGTGGAGATAAATTGTGCTAAATGCGACGGACATTTAGGGCATATTTTTGATGACGGGCCAACAGAAACTGGGAAAAGATATTGCGTAAACTCTGTTTCGTTGTCGTTTGAACCTGCTTCAAAAACCAAAAAAGAAATTGTAAAAGCTACTTCTGATACAATTACTCTTGGAGGCGGTTGCTTTTGGTGTATTGAAGCCATATACGAAAAATTAGATGGTGTAAAGTCTGTTGTATCGGGTTATGCAGGAGGACAAACAAAAAATCCATCTTATTATGAAACAAGCTCTGGTAAAACTGGACACGCGGAAGTAACTCAAATTGTTTTTGACCCTAATAAAACTTCAGTTGAAGAGATTTTAAAAGTGTTTTTTACAGTTCATGATCCAACTACATTAAATAGTCAAGGAGCAGACTCAGGAACACAATATAGATCTATTATATTGTATAAAGATAATGAACAAAAAAAGATTGCAACAGAAATTATTGTTGCTCTTAACAAAGCAAAAGTGTATAATAACCCTATAGTAACGGAAGTAAAACCTCTAATAAAGTTTTATAAAGCGGAGAATTCTCACCAGGACTACTATGCGAGCAATATATCAGAACCCTATTGTCAAATGGTGATTCAACCCAAAATAGAAAAATTTGAAAAAATATTTAAAGAAAGGATTAAAAAATAATGGAAACTTCAGGAATTCAACATTATCCAGATTTAAACATGTTTGTAATGAGAGTTGGCGATGATTTTGCTAAAATTGAATATATAGTAAAAAACAACTGCTATCATCTTGTCCATTCAGAAGTCCCGAACCGGCTAAGAGGAAAAGGAATAGGAAGAGAATTGGTAGAAAAAACATTTGAATATTTACATTTTAACCAAATTAAAGCGATAGCAGAATGCAGTTATATTATTGCTGTAGCTAAAAGAAGTGAAAAACTAAAATTACTTATTTAAAAACAGTAGCAATGGAAAACATTAGTAATGTAGAAGAAATTAAAGCCTTAATCGCGTTATTGGATGACGAAGACGAGTTCATATTTGAGAATGTCAATAAAAAAATTAATGAGCTAGGAGAAGATACAATTCCATATTTGCAAAAAGGGTTTGAGAATAGTCAAAACGCACTTCAAAGAAAAAGACTTGCCTTTTTGTTGGATAAATTTAAGCTAATAAAACTGAATAATGAAATTACAAATTGGAGTAAAAATGAAGCTCATGATTTGCTAAAAGGGTTGATTCATATAGCGCAATTTGGTTTCCCAAATTTTAAAATTAGCCATTTAGAAAAAGTTTTAGATCAACTAAAAGAAGAAATAGAACCTCTAATAAAAGGCAAAAGCAATTATGAAATTATGCAAGAGATGAATAAAATCATTCTTGACAAATATCAATTTGGATCTAATTTTAAAAACTATTCTGGTGTAAATAATTCATTTATTAATAAAGTAATAGAGGATAAAATTGGTAACCCAATAATGCTTTGTATTATCTATTTGTTAGTTGCAAAAAGTTTAAATATAAATTTAATTGGAATAAATTCGCCAAAACACTTTATATTAGCAATCATTCAAGATAAAGGGGAAGAGGTTGTTTTTTACAATGATGAGTTAATAGATCAAGTTGAATTTTATATCGACCCATTTCATAAAGGCATTTTTTATGGGTCGGAAAAATTTGATTCTATGCTTAAAGAAATGAACTTTGATTTTAATGACAAAGTTTTTCTACCAGCTACTAATTTAGATATAATCAAAAGAGTGATTAATAATCTAATTTACGCACTACATACAACTGGAGAGAAGAAATTTGCAAAAAGCTTATTAAAAATAGTTGATGCACTATAACTAAAATTATAAAATCGCCATTAGCAACGAGTTTGTTACAAACAAACCTATAGATATAAGTGTTATCATATATGGCCCACAACAAATTAAATTTCACAGATATGAAATTAAACTTAAAAGATACTTTCAATATAGAATTGCCAGCAGACAAAAACCTAACTAACACAAGACGTCAAGTATTGGATGCTTGCTATTCATTTGTTACTCCAAAAAAACCAAAAAAACCAAGTTTAATTCATTTTTCTGATGAATTGGCTAAAGAAATTGGGTTAGAAGACTACACGTTATCCAAAGAATTTTTAGAAGTGTTTTCGGGTACGACTACTTCCCCTAACACAAATCCGTTTGCTATGTGTTATGGTGGGCATCAGTTTGGGAACTGGGCTGGTCAATTAGGAGATGGCAGAGCTATCAATTTATTTGAAATAGAGCATAACGATAAGCATTGGGCACTGCAATTAAAAGGTGCTGGAGAGACTCCTTATTCTAGAACTGCTGATGGTTTGGCTGTTTTACGATCGTCTATCAGAGAGCATTTGTGTAGTGAGGCTATGTATTATTTGAGGGTTCCCACGACTAGATCTTTAGCATTAATGTTATCTGGAGACGAGGTTTTAAGAGATGTACTATATAATGGGAATCCAGATTATGAGAAAGGTGCAATAGTTACAAGAGCTGCACCAAGTTTTATTCGTTTTGGAAATTTTCAAATTTTAGCTTCAAGAAAAGATTTTAAGAATTTAAAATTACTTGCAGATTATACGATTAAACACTTTTATCCTGAAATTACAATAACAGGAAAAGAAAAATACCTTGAGTTTTATCAAGAAGTAGTAAATAGAACCTTAAAAATGGTTATTGAGTGGCAAAGAGTTGGATTTGTGCATGGTGTTATGAATACTGATAACATGTCAATTCTTGGTTTAACCATAGATTATGGACCTTATGGATGGCTGGAAGATTTTAATCCAGATTGGACGCCTAATACAACCGATAGTCAAAATAGAAGGTACCGCTTCGGAAACCAACCAGATATTGCATTATGGAATTTAGTACAACTTGGGAACGCACTATACCCACTAATTGGAGATATTCCAGCAATGGAGAAAATATTAGAAGATTATAATACCCTATTTGACCAGCAATACCATCAAATGATGAAAAACAAACTCGGTTTAGAAGAAAATTACGACAATATTCTTCATGATGACCTACAAGCTGTTTTAAAATTAACAGAAACAGATATGACAATTTTCTATAGAAATTTATCTTCTGTATTAAAAACTGATTTTGCAGAAAATGCATTAGAAAAAATTTCTAATGCATTTTATAAACCAGGTGAAATAAAAGAAAAAATAAAAGATAATTGGATAAAATGGTTTAATTTGTATATTGAAAGATTAGGAAGAGAGTATGATTTGGACGCAATTAGAAAAGAGAAAATGAATTTAGTTAACCCCAAATTTGTTTTAAGAAATTATATGGCTCAATTGGCCATTGATGCTGCAGATAAGGAAGATTATTCTGTAATAAATGAACTTTACAGCATGCTAAAAAACCCATATGATGAACAACCTCATAACGAGAAATGGTTTGCTAAAAGACCAGATTGGGCAAGACATAAAGTTGGATGTTCTATGTTGTCTTGTAGTTCTTAATTAAAATAACAAAAATAACTTAAAATATGAAGCCAAAAAATTGGAAATTAATCTCAAGTGAACAAGATATTCTAAGTATCATAGAGAAATCTGCTGAAACTCCACAAATAATTTTTAAAGACAGTGTAAGTTGCGGGATTAGTGCCTTTGCAAAAGAACGATTGATTAATGGCAATAGTCTAATAGAAAATCTTGCAGATTTTAACTATTTAGATTTGCTTTCTTATAGAACCATTTCTAACTTTATTGCTACAAAACTAGAAGTAATACATCAATCGCCACAAATTATTGTTTTGGTAGACAAAAAGGTGGTGCTGAGAGATTCACATCATAGTATTGAAGCTTTAAAAATTGCAGATAAAATTAGTAGCCTTGTAAAATAAAAATTATGAAAGCAATATTTAATAATCAAATTATAGCAGAAAGTGATCAAACAATATCGTTTGAAGGGAATACTTATTTTCCAAAAGACAGTATTATTAAAAAGTACTTTAAAAAAAGTGAAGCAAGTTCTGTTTGTGATGAAAAAGGGGTTGCTCATTATTATAACGTTCAGGTTATTAATAAATTTCGGGATGAAGCAGCTTGGTGTTACACTGAAACTTCTGATTACGCTAAAGAGATAGAAGGTTATGTTGCTTTTTGGAAAGGTATAAGAATAGTAAAAGAGGAATGAAGTTTTTCTGTCGTCCATCCCAACATGTAAAAAACAGCCAAATTGGCTACTAAATTTTATAATATATTAGCGATAAGAGACAGTTGCTTCTTTTCATGTCTTTAGCTTGTACATTTATACAAAAGACTTGGACTATAACAAAAAAGAAGATGTAAATCGTCAGCAAAAAGTGGACTGATTTGGATCATAACTAAGAGAGTGTTCTTAAAAATTATTAACTAGATACTCTCTTAGTAAAAGTCCAATTTAGTTTGAAGACGTACAAGTTCTGCTACTTCATCACTCGTAGCTTCTCTTATTACATCGCCTGCTAGACGCTTTTTACCTGCTTCTAAAAACTCTTTGTTCCATTTGTAAAACTGTGATTCATTAATGGAATACTTACGACATAATTCTGCAACTGACATTTCTGCTCGCAAAGCTTCCATAACAATTTGAATTTTCTGTTCGGAACTAAAGATTCTTCGTGTATTTCTACGAATGTCTTTGATGAAATTCTCTGCTGTTTTTTTCTTAGGTGTTTTCATACTATTTCAAAGTTAATAATTTTTGAAAACACTCTCTTAGTTTTGAATTAAATCAGTCCACTTTTTGCTGACGATTTACATTTATTTTCTACAAAAGGGTTTATATGGTTCAATTTTATCTTCTTTTGTAATAGTGTTAATATCCTTTTTATAGATTTTTATTGCGTCGTAAGAGAAAAGTAAAATCGCTCTTAAATCTTCATATGTCAAAAATCTTGGCTCTTAAATAGGGAATTGATAAAATAAATCTTACATTTTTATAATTAAGTTAACTTAAGCTAAACCCGAAAAAAGATGAAATAACTAAATATAGAAGTTAATTCTGTTATTGTTAGGTTTGACAATTAAGTAAAAATAAAATTAAATAAACATTGGGTTAAAATAAAATTAATATCTATATTTGCAACACAATAAAAGTAAACGATTCCGTAAACGTTTTTACTTTTTGAGCTGGCAAACAAAATTTTAGGTTGTTGATTTTCAGGGGTTTAATTTTTAATTAAAATAAGTTTTTAAACTCATAACCCGAAGGTCACAGGTTCGAGTCCTGTTCCCGCTACTAAGAAGCTTCACAGAAATGTGGAGCTTTTTTTATTTAATTAATTTATTAACAATTGATTATGTTTGTTTTTTTGTTGCTTGATTAAATAATAAAATACTACTTTTGCACCTTTATTTTAAAAAAATTATGAATCCAAAGAAAATTGCCGAGTACAGAAAGTTACTTGATGTTACTAAAACAGCTACGCTGAAAGAATTGAAAACCATTTACAGAAATAGCATGAAGGAAGATCATCCTGATACTATTGCTGATCCAGTGGAGCGTTTAGCTGCTGAAGAAAGAAGTAAAAATATTATTGAGGCATACCATTTTTTGGTTAGTATTGCTCCTGAAACTCAAGAGAAAAACAAAGAAGTTTATCAAAAAATTACTTCAACTGTAAATATCCAAGATTTCTATATGGATAATGGCGTGTTGTATATTTCATTTTTAGATGGAAGTAACTACGAATATTTCAGCGTGCCAAAAGTAACGTACATTAAAATGGTAAATGCTGAGTCTCCAAGTCGTTTTGCGAGAAGACACATTTATAATGAGTTCTTATATCGCAGTGCAAGCAAAATAGTTGCAGAATAAACAATTGTTAAAAAATATCCCTACTTTTGATATACTAACCAAAAAAACTATATCAATTATGGAAATTAATTTTTTAGCTGTTTTAGTGGCAGCACTCTCAAGTTTTGTCGTTGGATTTGTGTGGTATAATCCTAAAGTATTCGGAACGATTTGGATGAATGAAATCGGGATGACTGAGGAAAAAGCCAAACAAGGAAATATGGCAAAAATCTTCGGATTAACATTTGTATTTGCCTTTATGTTAGCTTTTATAATGATGCCAATAACGATTCATCAATTCGGTGCTTTAGGAATGGTTGGAGGAGATGAAACAAAAGCATTGCCGTCTTATGCAGCTTTTATGGCAGATTATCAAGATGCCTTCAGAACTTTTAAGCATGGTGCTTTGCATGGATTCATGGCTGGATTATTTATTGCTTTACCAGTGGTGGCTACTAATTGTTTGTTCGAACAGAAATCATTTAAATACGCAGCTGTAACTTCTGGTTATTGGATTGTGGTAATGACCTTAATGGGAGCTATCATTTGTGGCTGGAAATAAAATAAATTTTAACATTTAATTATATAGGAATCGCTCTACTTTTGTGGAGCGATTTTATTTTTACCTTGGACAAAATTTCATTTAAAATATATAATTCGGTTAAAGATTTACCTGCTCTTTGGGATACTGTAGCCCAGAGTAACATATTTCTGCAAACACCTTACTTAACTGTGTTAGAAGAATCGGCTCCTGTAAATATGGAGTGTTTTTATATTGGAATTTTCGAAAATTCAGAATTGATAGGTGTTTCTTTAGCACAATATTTAGATTTAAATAAGTTAGAATCGTTTGGAGAACGAGATAAATGTTTTAAAACCATTATCCGAAATTTTATATTCAAAAATTTTGCTTCTCATACTTTATTTCTTGGGAATAACATGATTACGGGGCAAAATGGTTATGTTTTTTCTAAGGAAATCGATTTCAATCATATAAGTGAAATTCTTTTGCAAAGTGCCGATGAAATCACATTGTACTTTAGGAAAAAAGGAATTTCAATTCACTTAGTTTCCTTCAAAGATTTTTATGACCATTGTTCGGTAGAGTTGAAAAAGTACCGTTTTTCAAACATTTACGAATTCAATACGCAACCGAATATGATTTTCTATTTGGATCAAAATTGGAAATCCTTAGATGATTATGTAGCTGCACTTTCCAAAAAATACCGCGACCAATTTAAAAGAGCTCGTAAAAAGTTCGATGGTATTCAAATGAAGAATCTTTCTTACGATGAAGTGCTTCAAAATGAAGAGAAGATATATGAATTGTATCATTATGTAGCTAAAAATGCACCTTTCAATACGTTTTTCTTGTCTAAAAATCACTTTTCTACCTTAAAAGGACAATGCGGTAATCGATTCCAAATTTTTGGTTATTTTCTAAATGAAGAGTTAGTAGGTTTTCATACTTTGTTACTAAATGATGAAACTTTAGAAACCTATTTCTTAGGATATAATGATCACATTCAAAAAGAAAATATGTTGTACTTAAATATGTTGTACAACATGACGGAATATGGAATTGAAAACGAATTTAAGCGAATTATTTTCGGTAGAACAGCTCTAGAAATTAAAAGTTCTATCGGAGCAACACCTGTTCAAATGTCCGGTTTTATCTACCATAACAATAAATTAATCAATCGATTTATTGGTAAAATCTTCAGAAATTTAGAGCCAGAATTGCATTGGCAACAGCGTCATCCTTTTAAATAAAATACGGCATATTACGTATATAGGCATAAAACTAAAAAAATATATTTGTAAAGTTTTAATAATTAAATCTTTACGATATGCGATTAACTTTTACCCTCTTAACCTTTTTGCTGGTTTCCACTTTTGGATTGGCACAGAATGTAAAATTCAATGATACTTTTGATGATGATAAAAACACTTGGTCATCCAATTCTGATGGTTTTGTAACATCTGTTAATAAAGGAAAATTAACATTGGAGAACAACCATGAAAAAAACTCAAAATGGATTTGGAAAGCAATTGTTAATGATGGTACCGCTACTGATTTTGACGTTGAAGCTACTTTAATTTTAGATAAAACACCAAACGAGTATGCGACGTATGGTTTAGTTTGGGGAATGTATAGCGATAATTCAGATTACCGAGTTGTGCAGTTATCAGCTAATAAACAACTTCAAATTTATCATTATTATGCGAGTGATTTCCATTACGATAAAAAATGGGAGCCTTCAAAACAAGTGAATGGTAAAGACAAGAAGAACAAAGTAAAAGTGGAAAAAAGAGCAAATATTTATAAAGTGTTTATAAATGATGAATTGGTTTTTCAAACAGGAAATAATTCTTATTACGGAGGTAGATTCGGATTTATTGTAGATGCAGGGGTTACGCTTTTAGCTGAAGATTTTAAGGTAATTGAATATCCATCTTCAATTAATGTGGTGAAAGAATTTAATTCGAATTTAAAAATGCTAAAATTGCCAGAAACAGTTTCTAGTCCTACGATTGAAGAAACAAATCCGGTAATTTCTGCAGATGGAAACATCTTGTATTTTGATAGAAAAAATAATCCATCTAACGTTGAAACCGATAAAGACGATATTTGGTATTCGGTTAAAGATAGAAATGGAAAATGGGAACAAGCAAAAAATATAGGAAGACCATTAAATAATAAAGATTATAATTTTGTAATTTCTTCATCTCCAGACAACAATACGCTTCTGTTAGGTAATAAATATGCATCAGATGGAGTTTCTCCAAATGGAGCAGGGGTTTCAATAGCTCAAAAAGGATTGCGTGGATGGGAAATTCCAAAAGATGTGGTAATAGAAGATTATGTAAATAAAAATGATTATGTGGGGTATTTTCTTTCAAGCGATAACAAACATTTACTTATGTCTGTGGAACGTCCAGAAGGACATGGTTTAAAAGATATTTTTGTGAGTTACGTAAAAGAAGATGGTACATTTTCAAAACCAAAAAATTTAGGGAATGTTGTAAATTCGTTCGAAGATGAAACCAATCCGTTTTTAGCTGCTGATGGAAAAACCCTTTATTTTGCAAGTAAAGGACACCCTGGCTACGGATATTACGATTTGTTTGTAAGTAAACGACTAGATGATTCTTGGACAAATTGGACAAAGCCCGAAAATTTAGGAAATATCATCAATTCTCCTGGGTATGAATTAAGTATTTTTCTTTCAGCAAAAGGGGATAAGGCTTATGTAGGTAGAGAGCAAGACATTTGGGAAATTGATAATACTGTAAAACAAGATCCAGTTGCTTTAGTTAAAGGAAAAGTATACGATAGCAAAACGAAAAAAGTTATGAGTGCTCCCATTGTTTACAACGCACTTAAAACCAATAAAGAATTAGGAACCGCTATTTCAGATCCATCAACTGGAAGCTATTCTATCGTATTACCTTATGGTGAAAAGTACAGTTTTATGGCGGAGAAAGAAGGATATTACGCCGTTACCCAAAACGTAGATTTGTCAGATTTAAAGGAATACAAAGAAATTGAAGTAGATTTATACTTGAATCCAATTGAAAAAGGAGAAATCATTCGATTAAACAATATCTTCTTTGCTTCTGGAAAATACGAATTGTTAGCAGAATCGTATGGTGAATTAGATAAATTACTTCAGGTTTTAAAATCAAATTCTAAAATGAAGATTGAAATTTCGGGTCATACCGATGCAGTTGGAGCGGATGCAGATAACTTAACATTATCAAATAATCGTGCTAATGCCGTTATGAATTACTTGTTAGGAAAAGGAATTGCAAAAGAAAGATTGTCTGCAAAAGGCTACGGAGAAACAAAATTCATAGCTACAAATGATACCGATGAAGGCAAACAATTGAACCGTAGAGTAGAGTTTGTAATTCTTGAAAAATAATTCAGGTAACTTTTCTATCTTCGTGTAAAATTTAAATCATGGCACGAACAAGTTCTACCGAAACCGCAATAAAAAATATGCTTATCCCATTAGTACAAGCGATTGGGCGTTCAGGAAAGTTAATTTATATATTGATTTTGTTGATAGTAGGGTTTTTGGTCTATCAGTTTTTTACCAAAAGTAGCGAATCTTCAACGGTAGAGTACAATTCCGCTCTCATTGAAAAACAAATTAAAAGCGTTGGAAAGTTAGTCGTTACCGAAGGTCATTACGCAGAAGTAATTACATATAAAGACCAACAAAAGTATTTAATGGATTTCATTACTTTTGAGAAAAAGGCTTTGATTGTAGCTAATGCCGATGTTTTAGTAATGTATGATTTGCGTCAATTACAATATGATATTGATGAAAAGAATAAAACGGTAACTTTGAAAAATATTCCGGAACCGGAATTAAAAATCAATCAAGATTTACATTTTTACGATGTTAATCAAAGTAGATTTAATCCGTTTAACGCACAAGATTACAACAAAATAAACAAAAAGGTTAAAGCTGAATTGACTAAGAAAATTGAAAAATCGAGTCTGAAATCAAACGCTAAAAATCGTTTGTTGAGTGAGTTGTCAAAAATTTTAATTCTAACCAACACTATGGGTTGGACATTAAAATATGATGGCAGCGAAGTGAAAACCGATAAAGATATAGAACTCAAAATAATCAATTAAATACGCCTTTCGGCTAATTGTTTGTTCAATACCAATTTTCCATTTTTGTCTAAAAATAGATGATTATGGAAAATTGGTATTTTATTTTGGTTCCAGTTATTTTAGTAACTATAGTTTTAACTTTCAAATTTTTTAAAATGGAAGAAGATTATAAGCGCAAGTCTATGGAAATTCAACATAAAATTGAGGAATTGAAAAAAAAGAACTTAATATATCAGGATAAGAAAAATGCAGAATATTTTGATTCAAAAAAAATGAGTCAGATTACAAAAGACTTTTTGTATTTGCATAATTTGATAGTAAAAAGACATCTTAGATAATATTTTTAAAAAAAAGATTATATTTAATTAATATTATTCGAGACCTATGTTGAAAAAACTATTTTTATTTTTAATTTTTAGTGTCAATTATACTGTTGAAGCTCAAAATAACAAAGAGCTTTTGGTAAAGGCATTTACTTCAAAAGATTCTTCTGATTATTATTTCAAAAAAGCTAAAAATGCAATAAAAAACGATGCTGATGAAGCGGAATATTATTTTTGTAAA
>ERZ650302.1465-NODE-1465-length-13111-cov-13.713618_pt1 | contig 13111 bp, 11 predicted proteins | sample MGYA00376238_ERZ650302 | MGnify/ENA primary metagenome ERZ650302 (study PRJEB26733, sample SAMN07839298) | wastewater metagenome | biome: urban; feature: wastewater treatment plant; material: waste water | place: USA: North Carolina | collected 2016-04-28 ... | reverse complement strand
GTGGCTCTTGTGTTTTATATGATAAATCTTATGAAGAACAATTAAATTTTAAATTGCAAAGAGAAAAAGATAGATTTTCTGACTTTACAACTATGGATTTTGACATCATAAAAAGTGAAGAAAAAGCCTTTAGAAATCGAGCAGAATTTAGAATTTGGTGGGATAAAGATGAAAATGGAAATGAGATTTTATCTTATGCTATGAATGATTTTAATAAAAATATTTTAAAAATAGATTCATGCCAAATTGTGAGTCCTCAAATACAAGAAATTATGCCAAAACTTTTAGATTTATTAATGAGCGAATTAACTCTTTCATATAAACTTTTCGCCATTGAATTTTTAGGAAGTACAACAAAAGATATGCTTGTAACTTTAATTTATCACAAAAAACTAGATGAACAATGGAATGAATTAGCAAAACATATTGAAAAAGAATTAAATATTAAAATCATGGGAAGAAGTAGAAAACAGAAAATAGTTCTAAGTTCTGAATCAATAAATGAAACATTAATTATTAATAATCAAAACTTCAAATTTGCCTACCAAGAAGGTGGATTTACTCAACCAAATACAAATGTAAATGTTCAAATGATTGAATGGGTTTTAAACAATATAGAAACTTCTTCTAATGATTTATGTGAGCTTTATTGTGGTGGTGGAAATTTTACAATTCCCTTATCTACTAAATTTAATAAAGTTTTAGCAACAGAAATTTCAAAAACATCTATTAAATCAGCTTTAAAAAATTGTGAATTAAATAATATAAATAAAATAAGTTTTATTAGAATGAGTGCTGAAGAGTTTGTTCAAGGACTTCAAGAAGTTAGAACTTTTAATAGATTAAAAGATGTAAATTTAAAAGATTATAACTTCGATACTATTTTTATGGATCCTCCAAGATCAGGTCTTGATGACACAACAAGAAGTTTAGCAAAAGATTTTGAACATATAATTTATATTTCATGCAATCCAGAAACTCTTCACAGAGACTTAGCTGAACTAGTAAAAACCCATGAAATCGTAAGGTTTGCTTTGTTTGACCAATTTGCATATACAAATCATATTGAAAGTGGTGTAATTCTTAAAAAGATCAAATAATTTAATCTAATTTTAAGAAATGGTATGTAATAATTTCAATATAAAGATTAGGGGTCGATAGATTCCGAAGAGCTGAAAGAAATTTCCGCTCTATGCTTGGGACTTTAAAGAGAAGCAAGAAGGTTTTAGGCTGTGAGTTAAATCACAATGTGTCATAATCAAAAGGATTTATTATGAGAATCAATACAAACGTTTCATCTTTAGTAGCTCAAGAAGCTGCTGCAAATACAAATAAAACTTTAGGTACTTCTTTAGAGAAATTATCAACAGGTCTTAAAATTAACAAAGCTTCTGATGATGCTTCTGGTCTTGCAATTGCTGATAAACTTAGAACTCAAGCAACTTCTATTAATCAAGGTGTGGCAAATGGTAATTCAGCTGTTACATTGTTACAAATTGCTGATAAATCAATGTCTGAGCAATCAAATATTCTTGATACAATCAAAGCTAAATTAATTCAAGCAAATACTGATACAACATCTAATGATGGTAGAGCTTCAATAGCAAAAGATGTTAAAAAACTTCTAGAGCAATTAAATAACATAGCTGAACAAACAAACTATAATGGAAGACAATTGATTTCAAATGCTGCTGGGAATGCTGCATCATCTGCACATGTATTTCAAGTAGGTGAAAAAAATTCAGATACTATTACTCTTACTGGAGTAAATGCCAATACAGCTGGATTGGCTTTAGGTGCTTTAAGTGCAGCGGCAGCAGCAACTTTAACAAAAACTATTGCAGCTGCTCAGCAAACAGTAATAAATGCAGCTATTACTACGCTGAATGCTTATAGAGGGGATGTAGGTTCTACTCAAAATCAAGTTGAATCTGCGGTTAGAAACTTAATGACTCAAGCTACAAATGTAAAAGCAGCTGAGTCTATTATTAGAGATGTTGATTATGCACAAGAGTCTGCAAACTTCAACAAACAAAACATTATTTCTCAAGCTGGTTCATATGCAATCAGTCAAGCAAATACTGTACAACAAAACGTTTTAAAATTACTTCAATAGTAAAAAAAAGTAGTGGTTTCAACCACTACTTTTTAATCAAAACTAAATCTAAATAACTAATATATCTATCTACAAGCTTTGAAAGTTGCCTTTTCATTATAGTATTTACTTCATTTATTTTTTTATATTCGTTTTTTAAATTTTTATCATTTAGACAATAATATGTATATGGAAAAATAGCACGAAAATAATAAGAGAATATAAATGGTGTAAAAATAGTTTCTATATCGGGAGTTAATAACTTTTTTTCTAGTTTTAAGAAATCTTTTATAAATTCATCTAAAAACTTATATTCAATATTTATATCAATAAAATCTTTTTTTATTTGGAGTAAATAATCCTTTTCTATTTGTAAGTTATCAAAAACTTCATCTGTTAAATAATTATTTGTCAATAATAAAAAATCATCTATCAAATCTTTAAGAACTATCTTTTTATCAAGAATACTAAATTCTTTTTGATTAAAAGCATCTACATCCAAAGAAATAGTATTTTGTATATACGCACCATTTTTTGATAAATTATATATTTTATGTTCTTCAGGTTTTAGAAATTCACACGATAAAGAAAAAGTATTTAAAGACATATTAAAAAGTCTAGTTGTATAAACTTTTTCTTTAAAATTTCCTTTTACTTTTATTAAATCTTCTCTAATAGAAAAATTATCTTTTTGTAGTGAAGATTTGACTTCTTTTAAATCAAATTTGTCAGAAGTTTCATAACCAGAGATATGTGTTTCTCCACTTTCTTGATTTACTGCTAAATCTATACCTATTAAATATAATTCTTTAACCCCCAGGGTTATCAACATCGTACCCAGTATTTCTCCTATACTATATCCATTTTCTGTGCTATTTTTATGATTTATTGTAGTAATAATTTCATATAAAAATAGTAACTTCTGATTGAATTTATCTAAAATCCTTTGATCCGTATTTGCTGAAGCAAGAATTATAGAATTTTTTAATTTCTCAACAACTTCATCTGTAAATTGGTAATCATTTAAAACTTGATATTGAGGGTCTAATGTACCAACAATATCAGGAATGATTCCATTTGATATTAATTTTTTACAAGCAGCTCCCATCGTAACAATAATAAATTTATTTTTGTTTTCTGAAATCCATTGAATATTGTCAGACAAAGATGGACCTGCACCAACATATAATACAGGCTTATTTTGAATACTTAATTTATACTCTCTTGCTAATTCTCGCTGAATCACTCTATAATCTTTTATTCGTGATAAAGAAAGTCTTGCAACATTATCAAGCATCATATAATAATTAAATCCTTCCGTTTGTTCAGAAACTACAGAATCCATTATCTCATCAAAATACTCAGAGACATTAAAATCTGTTGTGAAATATTTTATTACACTATTTTGATGATAATTATTTCTTAAAAAATTGCTTCCTTGTTGGTTAAAGCTAAATTTTTCATCCATTATAGAAAATACTACTCTTTTATCATCTCTTGCCAAAACTGAATAATCAATAACAAATAAAGATAATCTAAATATTTCTAAATTTCTTTCACAAACTAAAAAGTTTTTTGCATTTGTTTTTTTTAATATTCTGGGAATATGTCTCCCCAATAATGTACCTATAAATATAAACTTATCAATATTCTTTATTTTCTTATTTCTATAATTTGATAAATCTTCTTTAAGAACTTCTCTATATTCGTTCAAATCTTGCTTTTGCAAAAAAGCTTTTTCTAAAAAAAGGTTATTTTCAAATATCTTTTTATTATCTAAAAATTCTTTATCTGAAACATATAGACTGTCTATAATACTAAAACTACCTTTAGTATCAAAGTTGATTTGAGAAACTGCTTTATTATTGAACTTACTTATTTGTTTATCATATAAATATTTATCATTTACAATATCATATATATCAAAATCGCCATTTTCCATAATAAATTCTAATGCATATTTTTCTTTATATGTCCCATTTTCTATCATTCTTGATAACTCATCTATTCTATGATAGAGTTCATTATCATATTCACTTAAAAAAGCAAGATTTGCTAAAAAAGTTGTAGTAAGTGCATTTTGTAATTGTGTTTGTGATTCTGTCATTTAATTTTTATTTCCTTTTGCTTTCTCATAACTAATAGCTTTCATTTGTAAACTCCAATTTAAAAGCTGTGCCTTTTTTAAAATTTTTATTTACTTTCTTACCTAAAACATCTTTCAAATATTTTGGATGAAGTCCATATCCAGGTCTTACACTTCGTATATTTTCTTCTGTTATTATTTCATCTTTTTTTATATCTTTTGATACATAAAGACTTCTTGCAAATTGTCTTGATTTTTTCTTTTTTTCTGTCATACTATAATCAACTTTTCCCATAAGTTTTTCAGCATCTCTAACTGCTTTTATCATCTCTTCAAACTCTTTTTTATCCAAAGAAAAATTAGCATCTGCACCACCAATAGATTTATCTAAAATAAAATGTTTTTCTATTACTCTTGCACCCAATGTGGTAGCGACAATAGGTGCAGTTATTCCTAATGTATGATCTGAAAATCCAGATATTACACCAAAAGTTTGAGCAAGATTTGGAATAGTTAAAAGATTTGCATCTTCAAGAGCGGCAGGATATACACTTGTACATTTTAAAAGAATTATGTCATTATTTCCAACACTTTTACAAATATCAACTGCATCTTGAATTTCATCAATAGTAGCAATTCCTGTACTTATAATAATTGGTTTTCCTTTTGAAGCTGTATAACGAATCAGTTCATAATCAGTAATTTCAAATGAAGCAATTTTATATGCACTGGGATTAAATTGCTCCAAAAAATCAACTGCACTTTTATCAAAAGGCGTTGAAAAAATATCTATATCAATACTTCTTGCATAATCAAAAAGTTCTTTATGCCACTCCCAAGGAGTATAAGCTTCTTTATATAATTCATACAATGTTTTATTATCCCAAAGAGTTCCACCTTTTATGATAAAGTCTTCATTATCACTATTTAAAGTTAAAGTATCTGCTGTATATGTTTGAAGCTTTATAGCATTTGCACCTATTTCTTTTGCTGCTTTTATTGTATCTAAAGCATTTTGTAAACTTCCATTATGATTTGCACTAAGTTCAGCTATTATATAAATACCATCTTTTCCTAAGTCAAAGTTACCTATTTTCATCACTTGCCTCTTCTATTTTTAAGATATACTTTTTTTCATTAACATAAAAAAATGCTGGAAAATTATCATTATCAACTATCCTCAAAAGATTAAATTGTTCTGCAATACTTTTTGAAATATCTAATTCACTATCTTTACTAGTTCTTTTTTGATAAAAAGTCTCTATTCCTTCTTGTTTTACAGGATTTTTATATTTATGATAATTATTAATAAATTCTAAACACATATTAATAATATGATTTGCTTGCTTTTCTCTTAATTCGTAATTTAGTTCATATCCAGTAAGTTGCAATTTCCTTTGCATGTATATATCCCCACCATCTACACTATCATCAACTTCAAACATTGTAAAAGGAATCTTATTCTTATTTTCAAGTATTTGCCAAAACATTGGTGCCCAGCCCTTTCCTAAAGGCAAAGCACTTGCATGTATCACTATATTATGCTTATTTTTTTCTAAATACTTTTTCTCTATAAGCTTATGGTAACTTAAAATAAATACTATATCAAAAGACTCATTTACATTTTTATGTTCAAAAAATAACATTGAATCTTTAATTTTATTTTTTAATTCTTTTGCAAAAGGTATAAACCATTGATTCGCTGATGTAATAATTGCTATTTTCACATTTTTTCTTTTATTAACTTTACTAATTTGTTTATTTTAAATTTTTTTAAAACTGAAAATTTCTTCTTCTTTAAATATCTATATATATCAATTTGATTATCAGCTGTTTTTATAGCAATTATTGGCAACTCTAAATAATAAACTTCATTAACTGTGACACTGGGAGTAACTATTACTAAATCACTTTTTATCATAAGTTCTGCAATTTTATTTGAGTTTATATATAAATTTATCCATTTTTTACTTTTACAATATACCTTTAATTTTTCTAAATTTTTATTTGCATTTGTTGTAACTATATTTACTTTTATGTTTTGTTTATGATTTTTTCGAACTTTTTTTATAGTCTTTAAAATATCTATATTTATATTACTATGATCAGCTCCCCCCATAGCAATAAAAATTGTTTTTATTCTTTTATCTTTTTTTATATTGTTCTTTTGCTTTTTAGCCTCCAAAAACTCTTCTCTTAAAAGTGTATATTTACTTCCACATCTTAATTCACAATCTTTTGGAACTAAATTCTGATATTTTTTTTCATCTGCGCTTATATTGTGATTTAACAAAATATTACAATAGTGCTTTTCATAAGTATCATCAAAAACAAATATTTTCAAATTTGGATTTGACTCTTTTATTCTTTTCTCAAAATCATAATTTATTTCATAATGATCTATTACTATCATATCAATATTTAAATTTCTGATGATTTCATTCAATTCTTCAAAGTCATTTGTATTTAATACTACTTTAGAATAACCAGCTTCATCTATTTTATAATTAATATTTCCAGCAAGCTCCCTAACTGCAAATATTATATTTTCAGTTTTATATTGTTTTGCTAAAACCAAATCGCGCATAATATGCCCTGTACCTATAAAAGATGAAGAATCAGCGCGAATTAAAATATTCATTTTAGTTTTTCCCCCCCCTTGACTTATTTGTTATCATTTGCTAGAATTTGAATCTATTTAGCCCTAGTTGGCATTCCCCTTCTTTCTAGAAGGGGTAATTTTCATAAAATCTTTTATTTTTAACTCTAAGTTTTCATAAGTATTTTTATTTATTTTACCACTTAAATATTCACTTCGTCTTATATCAAAAACTCTCATTTGATTTAACATAGCTGTACTAATAACATCTTTTTTATAAGAAAAAGAGAAATAATAACTTCCTTCTTTTATTTTTGAAGTCAAAGGTATTCCTAAAAAAGTTGTCTTTGAAAGCTTTTTATACACTAAAATAGGTCTTAAAAACAGCTCATTTTTTCCTAAACTTTCATAACCAACATTTCTTCCAATAGACATAAAATAAACATTACCTTGATAAAATTGAATAATTTCTTCTTTTTTATCTAAATTCTTTTTCAAACTATTCCATTTATCAAACTCATCTTGAAACAATGATTTGTACATAAACTCAGCTCTAGTCCAATCCTCTAAAGTATCAATATCACAAACCAAATGTCTTGGTAAAATAATAGGAATACTATCTTTACTAAACATTATTTCATCACTCTTTTCTTTTAATTTTGTCCAATAAAATTGTCCAGCATCTTGATAAGCCTCTTCTAAATCTTGACTTCTTGTTTGGAAATACTGTGGATAAAACATTTCACATCTATCATCAGAAGTTATTTTAAAAGTTCTTTTTATAGGAAATGGCATAGAAGTAGAAGAAAAAGCATTTTTAGCACTTGAATTTTTTAGTTTTTCAAATCCTTCAATTAAATATTTTTCATCTAAAAATGGAGCTGTTGCATAAATAGTGCAGACAAAATCATAGTTTTCACCCATACTTTTTAAATATTCTAAAGCATGATTTACAACAGTACCCGTTCCTGTAAAATCATCACTTAACTCTTTTGGACGTAAAAATGGGACAACCGCACCATAATCAATTGCAACTTTTGCTATTTCTTCATCATCTGTTGAAACAATTACCTTATCAAAAAGATTTGATTTCAAAGCAACTTCAATACTATATGCAATCAAAGGTTTTCCATGAAAAAGTTTTATATTCTTTCTAGGGATTCTTTTACTTCCACCTCTAGCAGGGATTATCGCAATTGCTTTTCTTTTAAATTTCATACTTACTAGCTAATATAGCATTTTCTTTTCTCAAACAAGGTATTCCTTTTATTATAGGATATACAACTAATGACTCTGTACTAAAATAAAGATTTTCTTTTTCATCTTTAATCAATTTTGATTTATCAATAGGACATGCAAAAAAATCCTTTTTATGACTTGATAAATCATCTTGCATTTCATTCTTCTTTATAATAAAAACAGCTGTAGGATTTTTCTCATTAAGACTATTTTTAAATTTACCATTAAAGACCATATCATAGTTTAATTCTTGAATTACTTTCTTTAATCCTTTAATATATCCTAATGATTCCATCCTTTTTCTATTATCTTCTGTAGTTTCATCATAATCTGGTTCAAACAACACTAAATAATTCTTTGAAACTCTAAATAATTCTTTTATAATTTCTTTTTCAAATCCACCATTAGGTTCTATTGAATGAAAGGTATAAACTAAATCTATACTATTATCCATAAAAGGGATATTAAATAAATTTCCTGTGCATATGTTAATATTTTTAAGATTTTCTTTTTCAATTAATTTTTTTGCAAAAAAAGTTCTTGACCAACTAATATCAAAACCAAATGCTTCTAAATTATCTATATTTAAATGTTTTAATACCTTTACAAATGTTGTTGCTTCACCTATTCCTGCTTCCATAATTGATTTAGGTTTACAAATACTTAAAATTATATCTGCAATTTCTTTAGTAAATATATTATAAAAATCTTGTAATTCTTTTTGATTCCATTTCTTTTGATACTCTCCAGCCTGAATATCATATGCAGTCTCAATTATCTCTGAAGTATTGAAATCAATATTTCTCTCTTCTCTCATAGTTTTAGTAATATTTATACCATCCAAATAAAGTTTGCTTAATTCTTTCACTGTTTTCATCAGTTTTCCTTCTTTAAAAGATTTAATATATTGCCAATAATATAATCTAGATTTTTACAATCTAAATTTGGATAAATAGGCAGAGAAATAGCCTTTTTATAATATTCATCCATAATAGGAGTATGTTCATTTCCATAACCCAACTGTCTATAATATGGTTGCTGATTTATTGGAATATAGTGCAGTTGTAAGCCTATATTTTTTTCTCTCATTTTTAAAACAAACTCTTTTTTATTTATATTTAGTTTTTCAAAATCTATTTTTATTACATATAAGTGATAAGCGCTATTATTCGTAAAAGGATATAAAGGCTCAATAAAATCTATATTTGCAAAAAATTCATCATATCTTTTCGCAATTGCTCTTCTTGTACATAAAAAACTATCTAATTTTTTAAGTTGAGATATCCCCAATGCAGATGAAATATCTGTTAATCTATAATTAAATCCCAGCTCAATCATATCATAGTGCCATGGAGCAATATCAGCTCGTGGAGTCATTCCATGACCTCTTAAAAGTAAAAGTTTTTTATAAATTTCTTCACTATTTGTCGTGATTGCCCCACCTTCACCTGTAGTAATATGTTTAACTGGATGAAAAGAGAATATTGAAATATCACTATTAGTGCAACTCCCAGCTTTTATTCCATCAAATATTGCACCAATTGAGTGGGCACAATCTTCTAAAATCTTTATCTTATAAGTCTCTTTTAAATATTTCAATTTAATTTGATTTACTGGGTTTCCTGAAAAATGAACAACATAAATAGCTTTTATTGAAGAATCCTTTTTAAGTTGCTCTTCGCATAAATCTAAATCTATATTCCCATCTTCACAAATATCTACAAAAATAGGTTTTCCATTAACATACAAAATAGAGTTTGATGTTGCTAGAAAAGAGTTTGGAGTTGTTAGAACTTTATCATTTTCTTCAAGAATTACTAAAGAGGCTAAATGTAAAGCTGCTGTTCCATTTGCTACTGCAACACAATATTTTGCATCACAATAAGAAGCAATCTTTTCTTCAAACTCTTTTACCTTTGGTCCTGTTGTCAAAAAATCTGATTTTAAAACTTCAACAACTGCATTAATATCATCTTCACTAATACTTTGTTTTCCATATGGTATGAAATTCATTTATATCTCTTTTATTAACTTTAATAATTCTTCTTTTTCTAGCCACTCTTTATTATTCCCTGAATTATATTCAAAACCTTGAGCTACTTTTATTCCAATTTCTCCAATAATATTATGATCATAATCTCGTTTATTTGTGAAAGTAATTGTTGGGGCAATCACAAAATGATCATCAAATTCAAAAGTTAAATGACTATCATCAGCAGGACACATAATTTCATGAAGTTTTTCACCAGGTCTTATTCCAATGATTTTTCTTTCTAAATTTGGAGCCATTGCATCTGCTAAATCAACTATTTTCATAGATGGAATTTTTGGAACGAAAATCTCTCCACCTTGCATTCTTTCAAAATTTTTAAGAACAAAATTCACACCATCTTCAAGAGTAATCATAAATCTAGTCATTTTTTCATCAGTAATTGGTAAAAATTTTGTTCCATCCCGTAATAATTTTTCAAAATACGGAACAACAGAACCTCGACTACCTATAACATTTCCATATCGTACAACTGAAAATTGAGTATCTTGAGAACCAACAAGATTGTTAGCAGCAACAAAAAGTTTATCTGATGCTAGTTTTGTAGCACCATAAAGATTTACAGGATTAGCAGCCTTATCAGTTGAGAGTGCAATTATTTTTGATACACCATTTTCAATAGCTGCATCAATTACATTTTGAGCACCATAAATATTTGTTTTTATACACTCCATTGGATTATATTCTGCAATTGGAACATGTTTAAGTGCAGCAGCATGAATAATAAAATCAACATCTTTCGTTGCTTTTTTCAATCTATCTGCATCTCTAACATCACCAATAAAATATCTCATACTAGGGTGATTATATTCTTGCGCCATTTCATACTGTTTTAATTCATCCCTTGAATAAATGATAATTTTATTTGGTTTATAATTTTCAAGTAAAATCTTTGTATATTTTTTACCAAAACTTCCTGTTCCACCTGTTATTAAAATATTCTTACCATTAAACATTTGAAATGCCTTTAATTTTTATTTATTAGCTATATGATAGCAAAGATTTTATTTAATTTATATTTTAATATACTATATGTAATAATCTTAAAAATATTTTGAAGGTATATAAAATGCAAAATAATTCCATCCCTGAGGATATTATAAAAATACAAAAAAAACTTACTAGTTTTGAGAAAGATTCAAGAAATTACAAAAAATATACAAAAATTCTTGCAAAACATATAAAATCATACACCATGAAAAAAAGAGTAAACTCTCATATTAAAACTATTGAGACCATAGAAAAGATTGAACAAGAAGATAATCAAAATAATTAATTAAAAAAATATTGCAAATTGCAATATTTTTTAATGCTTCAAAAAAAACTCGCTAAAATTCCAACATAAATAAGAACAAAATAAATAATACAGGAAATAACATGGATGACAATCAAAGAAAATCATTAGACTTGGCAATTAAACAAATAGATAAAACATTTGGAAAAGGTACACTTATTAGACTTGGTGATAAAGTTGTAGTTCCAACTGAAACAATTAGTACAGGTTCTTTAGGTTTAGATTTAGCACTTGGAGTTGGTGGATTACCAAAAGGAAGAGTTATTGAAATTTATGGACCTGAGTCTTCAGGGAAAACAACTCTTACTCTTCATGCAATTGCAGAAGCTCAAAAAGCGGGTGGAGTTTGTGCTTTTATTGATGCGGAACATGCTTTAGATGTTGGTTATGCAAAAAGATTAGGTGTTGATACTGATAATTTACTTGTTTCTCAACCAGATTTTGGAGAACAAGCGCTAGAAATACTTGAAACTGTGATTAGAAGTGGAGCTGTTGATTTAGTTGTTATTGACTCAGTGGCAGCTCTAACTCCAAAAGTAGAAATTGATGGTGATATGGATGACCAACAAGTTGGTGTTCAAGCTAGACTTATGTCTAAAGCTCTTAGAAAAATTACTGGTTTATTAAATAAAATGAACTGTACAGTTATTTTCATCAATCAGATAAGAATGAAAATTGGAATGACTGGGTATGGAAGTCCAGAAACAACAACGGGAGGGAATGCACTTAAATTTTACTCATCAGTAAGACTTGATATTAGAAGAATTGCAACTTTAAAACAAGGTGAAAATTCGATTGGTAATAGAGTAAAAGTTAAAGTTGTGAAAAATAAAGTTGCAGCCCCATTTAAACAAGCAGAGTTTGATATTATGTTTGGAGAAGGTATTTCAAAAACTGGTGAACTTGTAGATTATGGTGTTAAACTAGATATTGTTGATAAAGCTGGAGCTTGGTTTAGTTATGGTGATTCAAAAATTGGACAAGGAAGAGAAAACTCAAAAGTATTCTTAAGAGATAATCCAGAAATTGCAAAAGAAATTGAAAATAAAATTCTAAATTCAATGGGTATAAATGATGCATTAATTGGTGCAAGTGTTGATGAAACAGAAGATGCTTCTGAATTAGACGATTAAAATAAAATATCAAAGGAAACTTTTCCTTTGATTTAAAACTCTCAAAAATTAATCCTACAAAAATATCAAAAAAGCAAATAACAAATTTATTTTAGCTATAATCTATCAAATTATGAATATAGGAGACCTAAGTGGTATTTATCGATAATGTATATGCTGATGAAGTATTAGATTCAAGAGGAAATCCAACTGTAAGAGCAACAGTTATATTAAGTGATGGCACAAAAGGTAGTGCAATAGTACCAAGTGGTGCAAGTACTGGTAAAAGAGAAGCCTTAGAATTAAGAGATGGTGATAATAGATTCTTAGGAAAAGGTGTTTTAAAAGCAGTTGAAAATGTAAATACAACAATTGCAAATGAATTAATTGGAATGAGTCCTTTTAATCAAGCAGAAGTAGATGCTACAATGAAAGATATTGATGGAACTCATAACTATTCAAATCTTGGTGCAAATGCAGTTTTAGGTGTTTCTATGGCAACTGCAAGAGCAGCAGCGAACTCATTACAAATTCCATTATATAGATATTTAGGTGGAGCAAATGCAATGACTATGCCTGTGCCTATGTTTAATATCATTAATGGTGGAGAACATGCAAATAACTCTGTTGATTTCC
>ERZ650302.1453-NODE-1453-length-13178-cov-28.505372_pt1 | contig 13178 bp, 13 predicted proteins | sample MGYA00376238_ERZ650302 | MGnify/ENA primary metagenome ERZ650302 (study PRJEB26733, sample SAMN07839298) | wastewater metagenome | biome: urban; feature: wastewater treatment plant; material: waste water | place: USA: North Carolina | collected 2016-04-28 ... | reverse complement strand
ATACCATCCTGCACGACGAGGTGGGCCACGTGGCCATCGGCAACCACTGGTACCGGTGGCTATGCGAACGCGAGGGGCTGAACCCGGAAACGCACTACGCCGTCCTGGTGCGGCAATACGAAGCCCCGCGCCTCAAACCGCCGTTCAACGACGAAGCCCGCCGCCGCGCTGGATTCACTGAAACGGAACTTCAATGGCTGCAGCAGGGCTGAGCGAAACGCCCGGGAATTGGGCGCTCCCTAAAATGAGTCGGTTGTTTTTGCATCTTTTGAATCGTTCACACGTGAGTAGCCAGCCATGTCCACTACACCCGCCAATGCAGCGGCCTATCCTGCAAGCAACACATCGGGGCAAGCCACTGTGGCCATGATCGCGCGCCAAGCCATCGTCAATGCCCAGCAAGCAGTGATTGGCTATGAGCTGTTCAACCGTTCGCGCACCGGCATCGGGCACACCGCCGCCACCGATGTGATTCTGGTGTTCACAGCGCTGTCGCATGCGGGCACGGAAGAGCTGGTCGGCAAGAAGCTGATTTTTGTGAACTGCACGCACGAAAGCCTCTCGGGCGGCCACCTGGAACTGCTGGACCCCGATAAGGTAGTGCTGGAGATTCCGCCGCTGGGCCACGCAGCTGCGCAGGAGGTGGAAACGCGCCTGCCCATCCTCATGGGCCTGCGTGATCGCGGCTTTCACCTCGCCTTCAACCACACCGTGCTCGAATCGGCTTACGCCGCCTGGTTGCCCCTGGCCGACTACATCAAGCTGGATCTGTCGGTGCTGGCCCCTGACCAACTGGCCGTGCTGATCCGCTACGCCGCACGCAACAGCCAGGCGGAGTTGATTGCCGAGAAGGTCGAGACAGCCCAGCAATACGACATGGTTTCCAGCCAAGGGGTGCAACTGTTCCAGGGCTACTGGTTCGCGCGCCCTTCGCTGGTGGAGACTAAGCTGCTCTCTCCCGCACAGGCCAGCATCGTCCACCTCATCAACCTGGTGCGCAAGCAAGCCAGCACCGACGATATTGAAGAGGTGCTGAAGAAGGATGCCGGTCTGGCGTTCAACCTCATGCGCCTCATCAACTCGGCCGGGTTTGGGCTGAACCGGGAGATCACCTCCTTCCGCCAGGCCGTGATGCTGCTGGGGCTGAAAAAGCTGTTCCGCTGGGCGGCCCTGCTGCTCACGGCCGCACGCACGGGTGCAGCGCCGTCTTCGGTGGGCCAGACCGCCGTGGTGCGCGGCCGGTTGATGGAATTGCTGGCGCTGGAGAGCATGCCCCCGGAAGAAGCCGACCAGGCCTTCGTGGTGGGCATCTTCTCTCTGCTGGATGTGATGCTGTCCATTCCGATGGAATCGGCCCTCAAGCTGCTGACCGTGCCTGACGCCGTGGCCGCCGCCCTGCTGCGCCGCGAAGGCGTGCTGGGCGACCTGCTCACGCTGGCTGAAGCCTGCGAATCGAGCGACGACGCCGTTTTCCACAAGGCGGCAGGGACACTGCACCTGAGCAGCCAGCAGATCAACATGGCCCACCTGCAAGCCCTGGCCTGGGCAGACCAGATGACCGAGTGAACTGCCCAGCGGCCCGCTTGCATGGCGCCGCTGGCGGCAACGCGCGGCTGGATGGGTGCCAGCCGCCGAGGGCTCGCCCACGGTGCTCGGGCATTGCACCGCCCCCGTCAAGACAGCGCCTAGAATGTGACGAAGCGTTCCGCTCAATCCTTTTCTAGCCGCATCATGTTGAGCACCACCGAACAAAACATCCCGCCCGCCGATACCGCTGTCCCGCAGGAAGATGTGGACGCGAGCAACACAGCCGTCATTGCGCGCCAGGCGATCGTGGACCATAACCGTGCGGTCTACGGTTACGAGTTGTTCGACCGTTCCACCGCATCGGACGCCCACACCGCCGCCAGCGATGCCGCGCTGCTATTCAACGCCTTGTCCTATGCGGGCACCGAAGCCCTGGTGGGCAAGAAAACGGTGTTCATCAACTGCACGCACGAGAGCTTGGCTGGCGGCCACCTGGAACTGATCCACCCCGAAAAGGTGGTACTGGAAGTGCCCCCACTGCCCGACACCGCAACGCAGGAAGAAATCGACCAGCGCGTGCCCGTGCTGCAGGCTCTGCGCGAACGCGGTTTTCGCCTGGCGCTGAACCAGAACGCCTTGCGCAAGCCCTACGCCAGCTGGATGCCTCTGGCCTCCTTCATCAAGCTGGACTTGCAGACCTTCAAGCCCGAGCTGGCAGGCCCGCTGGTGAAGTTTGCGAGCCAATACGCCAAAGCCACGTTAGTGGCTGAAAAGGTGGAAACCGCCGAACAGTTCCAGATGATGTCGGACCTGGGCGTGAAACTGTTCCAGGGCTTCTGGTTTGCCAAGTCCTCCCTGGTCAAAGCCACCACCATCCGCCCTTCGCAAGCCACCATCATTCAGCTCATCAACCTGGTGCGCAAACAGGCGGACACCAGCGAGATCGAAGACCTGCTCAAGAAAGACCCCACTCTGTCTTTCAACCTGCTGCGCTTCATCAACTCCTCGGGGTTTGGACTGTCGTGCGAAGTGACTTCCTTCCGCCACGCGGTGATGATCCTGGGCCTCAAGAAGCTGTTCCGCTGGGCGGCGCTGCTCATGACCACCTCACGCGATGGAGCCCCTCCTGCCGTGGGCCAGACCGCCGTGGTGCGCGGACGCCTGATGGAGCTGCTGGCGGCCGAATTGCTGCCCCCGGAAGAATGCGACAACGCCTTCGTGGTGGGGGTGTTCTCGCTGCTCGACACCATGCTGAACGTGCCGCTGGAAAAAGCCCTCGAATCGGTGGCCCTGCCCCAGCCGGTGACAGATGCCCTGCTGCACGGCACCGGCGTATTCGCGCCGTTCCTGGAGCTGACCAAGGCCTGTGAATCTGGCGATGACGCGACGTTTGCCCGCGTGGCCGACGAACTGCATCTGTCCAACCGCCAGGTCAACTGGGCCCACCTGCAGGCGCTGGCCTGGGCCGAAGACCTGAACGGGGACTGATACCCAGAACTTCTTCGCAGAGAAACCAAAAAGGGCTCCGAGCAACGGAGCCCTTTTTGCTTGCGGGGTGCAACACGGCCCCCATGCAAACGCAGGACTCAGCCGCGTGGATGGTGCTGCGCATGCAACGCCTTGAGCCGCTCCCGCGCCACGTGGGTGTAGATGGTGGTGGTCGAAATATCGGCATGCCCCAGCAACAGTTGCACCACGCGCAAATCCGCCCCGTGGTTGAGCAGGTGGGTGGCAAAGGCGTGGCGCAGTGTGTGGGGTGACAGGGGCACAGTGATGCCCGCCACCTGCGCCCACTTTTTCACAATCACCCAGAACATCACGCGCGTCATGCCCTCGCCGCGGTGGGTCACGAACAGGTCATCCGTCTGCTGCCCGGCCAGGATGGCGCCGCGCGCCTCTTGCAGGTAGCGCTGCAGCCAGCTGCGCGCTTCTTCGCCAAAAGGCACCAGCCGCTCCTTGTTGCCTTTGCCCATCACGCGCAGCACGCCTTCGTTCAGCCCCACCTGAAAGGTCTTGAGCGTGACCAGTTCCGTCACGCGCAGGCCGCTGGCATACATCAGCTCCAGCATGGTGCGGTCGCGCAGGCCCAGGGGGTTGCCCAGGTCAGGGGCGCTGAGCAAGGCCTCCACATGGGCCTGCGACAGGGTTTTGGGCACCCGCAAGGGCTGGCGTGCGGCCTGCAGGCGCAGCGTGGGGTCCTGGGTGATGCGGCGTTCGCGCAAGGCCCAGTGAAAGTACCTGCGCAGCACCGTCAGGCGCCGGTTGGCCGAGGTGGCCCGCGTTTGCGCATGGCGGGCGGCAAAGTAGCCGCTCAGGTGCATTTCGGCTGTGGCGTCCAGCGCCAGCGGGGGCTGCTGCTGTGCCAGCCACTGTGCGTAGAGCGTGAGGTCACGGCGGTACGCCGCCAGGGTGTTGCGCGAGAGGCCGTCTTCCAGCCACAGGGCATCTACAAAGGTATCGATCGCGCGCAGGCTGTCTTCAAGCATCCAAAAACGATAGCACGCCCACAGTACGCGCCATGAAAAAAGCCGCGCAGGCCAGGCCCGCGCGGCTTTGCTTCAGTGCAGTGCTCAGTCGAGCGTGAGCTTTTGCTTGGCCACCACGTCTTTGTAGACGCTGAACTCGGCCTTGATCTGTTCGGCAAACTGCTCGGGCGTGTTGCCCACCACGATGGAGCCGGTGTCCTCGATGCGCTTTTTCACGGCCGGGTCTTCCAGCGCCTTGCGCACGGCGGCATTGACCTTGTCCACCACGTCCTTGGGCAGGCCTTTGGGCCCCACGATGCCGTAGTAGGCCATGCGGTTCACAGGCTCCAGCCCCACCTCCTTGAACGTAGGCACATTGGGCAGAGCGGCCACGCGCTGCGGTGCGGCCACCACGATGGGCACCAGGCGGTTTTCCTTGATGAAGGGCAGCGCCGAGGGCAGGTTGTCAAAAATCATGGGCACCTGGCCCGCCACGGTGTCATTCAGGGCGGGGCCTGCACCCCGGTAGGGGATGTGCGTCACGAACGTACCGGTCAGGCTCTTGTACAGCTCCATCTGCAGGTGGCCGATGCCGCCGGTGCCCGAAGACGAGTACGAGTGCTTGCCTGCAGACTTCTTCAGCTCAGCCACAAAGCCCTTGTAGTCCTTGGCCGGAAAGCTGGGGTGCACCGCAATGATGTTGGGCGTGGCCGCGATGTTGATGATGGGCGTGAAGTCCGTCAGCGGGTTGTAGGGCGTCTTGGGGTTGATGGCCGGGTTGGCGGCCGTGGTGGAGACCGTGGCAATGCCCAGCGTGTAGCCGTCCGGGGCCGACTTGGCCGTTTCATTGGCGCCCACGATGCCACCGCCACCCGCCTTGTTTTCCACGATGACGCTCTGGCCCAGGGCCTTGCCCAGCGGGTCGGCGATCACGCGGGCAATGATGTCGGTGGTGCCGCCGGGTGCAAAGGGCACCTGCAGCTTGATGATTTTGTTCGGGTAGGCTTGTGCGGCTGCAGATCCTGCAGCAGTGGCCAGTACCAGCGCGATCCAGTGGCGACGGTCCATCGATTTCTCCTTTTGGGGTTTTCGTACGTCTGCAATGTTATGCGAATGTTTTTCCGGCGGGTCTTAGGGATTTCGCACAGATACCCGGGGCATACGCGCCGGTGCGTGGTGCCCGATGCAGCAGCCGGCTGATCGCCTGCCAGCCCACTCGGGGCAGGCGCTTCAGGTATTCTCGAAACGTGAATTACGCCCAGCTCCTGCTTCCAGATTTCTCCCTCATTCTGTTTGGTTACCTGCTGTGCCGGTATACCCCTCTGAACCGCTCCATCTGGCAGCCCGTTGAGAGCCTGGTGTATTACCTGCTGTTTCCGGTGCTGCTGTTCCAGTCCATCGTCAAAAGCCCGATTGACGTGGGCGCTGCGTCCAGCCTGATGGCGGCGGGGCTGCTCTCGGGCGTGGCGGGCATTGCGCTGGCGTATTCGCTGCCCTACTGGCCCTGGCTGGGCTCGCACCTGGAGCGCCGCGACCATGCCGCCAGCGCACAGGTGGCGTTTCGCTTCAATTCGTTCATCGGCCTGGCGATTGCCGAGCGCCTGGCAGGCGCGCAAGGCTTGCTGATGATTGCGGTGCTGATTGGCGTGTGCGTGCCGCTATTCAACGTGGCAGCCGTGTGGCCCATGGCGCGCCACGGCGGCCAGGGCTTTGTGCGCGAGCTGCTGCGCAATCCGCTCATCATCGCCACGGCGTCGGGCCTGGTGGCCAACCTGCTGGGCTTTCGCATTCCGGGCTGGATGGAGCCCACCGTCAGCCGCATCAGCGCTTCATCACTGGCCCTGGGGCTGATGGCGGCGGGCGCGGGCATGCAGTTTGGGCTGCTGGGCCGCAGCCGCCTGCTCACGGTGTCGGTCCTGTCCATTCGCCACCTGATTCAACCGCTGATTGCCTGGGGCATGGCGCATTGGTTCCAGCTCGACGCTGTGCAAACCACGGTGCTGCTGGCCTTCTCGGCCCTGCCCACGGCGTCTACCTGCTACGTGCTGGCGGCGCGCATGGGCTACAACGGGCCCTATGTGGCCGGGCTCGTCACGCTGTCTACCGTGCTGGGGGTGGCCAGCCTGCCATTCGCACTGGGATTTTTGCGATGAAACCCACCATCGACCGACGCGCCTTGCTGGGTGCCCTGGTTCTGCTGGCAGCGGGCGCAGGGCTGCCCGGCTGCAGCCGAAAGCCTGCCACCCAGCCTGTGCCTGCAGGGGCCACCGTGCTGGCGCTGGGCGATTCGCTGACTTCGGGCGTTGGGGCATCGGCCGACGCCGCCTACCCCACCCTGCTGGCAGCCCGCACCGGCTGGAACGTGATCAACGCAGGCGTTTCTGGCAACACCTCGGCCCAGGCGCTGGAGCGGCTGCCCGCCCTGCTGCAAGAGCACCGGCCCGCGCTGGTGATCGTGAGCATCGGCGGCAATGACTTTTTGCGGCGCCTGCCGCTCGAAACCACGCGCACCCACCTTCGCCGCATTGGCGAGCAGGCGCGTGCCAGCGGCGCGCAGGTGCTGCTGGTGGCTGTGCCCGGCCTGTCGCTCATGGCGGCGGCGGGCCACCTGAGCGACCACGAGGTGTACGCAGAGACAGCCAAGGCGCTGAAGATTCCACTGCATGCCGATGGCTGGTCTACCGTGCTGGCCGACGCCCGCTTGCGCGCCGACAGCGTGCATGCCAATGCAGCCGGCTACGCGCGTTTTACCGATGGGCTGGTGCAGACGCTGCAAAGCACCGGATTGCTATCAAAAAAGTAGCTGCCAGCGCTTATCCATCAAGCGCTATAGCCTGATTTCACCTCAAACCGCCAGCGCCCAGGCCACATGCTCGCGCACCAGCTCGCTCGGGTCTTGCGCGCGCGACTGCAGGGCGCTGCGCAGCTCAGCGCTGTCAGCCTGCCGCAGTGCGTTGCCCAGCGCCACGGCCACGTTGCGCAACCAGCGCTCGTGGCCGATGCGGCGAATGGGGCCGCCCTCGGTCATGCGCAAAAAGGTGGGCTCGTCCCACGCAAACAGGTGCACCAGCTGCTGGCCCGACAAGCCCTTGCGCTCATCAAAATCCGGCAGGCGGCTGACCTGGGCGAACTTGTTCCAGGGGCACACCAGCTGGCAATCGTCGCAGCCGTAAATGCGGTTGCCCATCAGGGGGCGCAATTCCAGCGGAATGGGGCCTGCGTATTCAATGGTGAGGTAAGAGATGCAACGCCGCGCATCCACGCGGTGGGGCGCCACGATGGCCTGCGTGGGGCAGGCATCGATGCAGGCGCTGCAGCTGCCGCAGTGGGCGGTGACGGGCTCGGTGGCCGGCAGGGCCATGTCCACATAGATTTCGCCCAGAAAGAAGGTGGAGCCCGCCTCGCGGTTGAGCACCAGCGTGTGCTTGCCGCGCCAGCCCTGGCCGCTGCGGGCGGCCAGCTCGGCCTCCAGCACCGGGGCTGAATCGGTGAACACCCGGTGGCCAAAAGGCCCTACGGCCTCGGCAATGCGGTCGCTGAGTTTTTGCAGGCGGGCACGCAATACCTTGTGATAATCGCGCCCCCTGGCGTACATCGAGACGATGCCTTCGGCGGGGCGCTGCAGGCGCTGCAGCTCCATGGCCTGCCAGCCGCCCGCCTGGGCCACAGCGGGGGCGCTGTCCCGGTCGCGGGGCAGGTAGTCCATGCGCGCGGTGATCACGCTCACGGTGCCGGGCACCAGCTCGGCCGGGCGGGCGCGCTTCAAGCCGTGGGCGGCCATGTAATGCATGTCACCATGGAACCCTTGCGCCAGCCACTGCATCAATCCCGGTTCTGACGCAGACAAATCCACCCCGGCCACGCCGATTTGGGAGAATCCCAGCTCGCGGGCCCACTCCTGAATTTGAGGAACGAGTTGACTGTTGCACCACATACCGGCCAGATTGTAGAAAGCCCCGGCACAGCCCAGGCCACCACCACCTGGCGCAGCGAGGACGACACCGCCGCCTGGGCCCAGCGGCTGGCAGCGCAGCCTGCGCTGACCAACGCGTTCATCACCCTGCACGGCGACCTGGGCGCGGGCAAAACCACCCTGGTGCGCCACCTGCTGCGCGCGCTGGGTGTGCAAGGCCGCATCAAGAGCCCCACCTACGCCGTGGTGGAACCGCACGAAACCGCACAGCTGGCCATCTGGCACTTTGACTTCTACCGCTTTGACGACCCGCGCGAGTGGGAAGACGCGGGCTTTCGGGACATCTTTGCCAGCCCCGGCCTCAAGCTGGCAGAATGGCCCGAAAAGGCTGCAGCGCTTACCCCGCCTGCGGACCTTGCTATACACATTGAAGCAATGGACGAAACCGAAAGGCAAGTCACCCTGCGTGCAGGCACCGCCACCGGCCGCAGCCTGCTCCAAGGATTGAGCGCATGACCGCTGACGCACACCCCGCCCGCCCACCGCGCGCGCCCAGCCGGCGCAGCCTCTTGCAGGCCGGCAGTTTGGTGCTGCTGCTGGGCACGCAGCAGATTGCGCGCGGCGCCAGCATCCTGGCCGTGCGGGTGTGGCCAGCGCCCGAATATTCGCGCGTCACCATCGAGTCAGACACCAAGCTGGTGGCCAAGCAGTTTTTCGTGACCACCCCACCCAGGCTGGCGGTGGACATCGAAGGCATTGACCTCAGCCCCGAACTGCGCGAACTGGTCGCCAAGGTCAAGCCTGACGATCCGAACATTGCCGGCATCCGCGTGGGGCAAAACGCCCCTGGCGTGGTGCGACTGGTGGTCGATTTGAAGCAGGCCGCACAGCCCCAGGTGTTCACCCTGCCGCCCATCGCGGCCTACCAGCACCGCCTGGTGTTCGACCTGTACCCGGCAGAGCCGGTGGACCCGCTCGAAGCCCTGATTGCCGAGCGCTTGCGCGACACCACACCCGCAGCGCCCACAGCAGGCGCCACCACAGCCCAGCCCGCCAAGCCCCACGAACCAGCCGACCCGCTGGGCGAGCTGATTGCCCAGCACGCCGACCGCCCCGGGCCCAGCGCCACCCCCACCCCGGCCGCGCCTGCACCGGCGGCTCCGTCTGTGGCTGCCAACCGCCCGGGTGGCCGGGCCACAGCCACCCAAACCGACCGCATCATCATCGTGGCGCTGGACCCCGGCCATGGCGGTGAAGACCCCGGCGCCATTGGCCCCGCCGGCACGCGTGAAAAAGACGTGGTGCTGCGCGTGGCCCACCTGCTGCGCGACCGCATCAACGCCACCACCGTGGGCGGCAACCCCATGCGCGCGTTTCTGACCCGCGACGGCGATTACTTCGTGCCCCTGGGCACGCGGGTGGAAAAAGCGCGGCGCGTGCAGGCCGACCTGTTCGTCAGCATCCACGCCGACGCCTTTACGACCCCCGCCGCGCGCGGTGCCAGCGTGTTTGCGCTGAGCCAAAGCGGCGCATCCAGCACGGCCGCACGCTGGCTGGCCAACAAGGAAAACCAGGCCGACCTGGTGGGTGGCCTGAACGTGCAGAGCAAAGACCGCCATGTGCAGCGCGCCCTGCTGGACATGAGCACCACCGCGCAGATCAACGACAGCCTGGCCCTGGGCACCGTGCTGCTGGGCGAGATTGGCAATATCGGCCGGCTGCACAAGCCGCGCGTGGAACAAGCGGGCTTTGCCGTGCTCAAGGCACCCGACATTCCCAGCGTGCTGGTAGAGACTGCCTTCATCAGCAACCCCGAAGAAGAAGCCCGCCTGCGCAGCAGCGCCTACCAGCAGCAGCTGGCCGATGCGCTGATGCGCGGCATCACCCGCTACTTCGCCAAGAACCCGCCGCTGGCGCGCAGCCGGTCGGTGTGAGGTTTGAACCTGTTCACGATCCTTTCGGGCACCGTGAACAGGACCTCGCTGGCGCAAAGAACTGCCAGGTTAAGACGCCAGACGGAAAACGCTCACCACCTCGGCCAGCTTGGCCGCCTGGTGGCGCAGGCTGTCGGCAGCGGCGGCGCTTTGTTCCACCAGCGCTGCGTTTTGCTGGGTCACCTGGTCCAGCTGGGTGACGGCTTCGCCCACCTGGCTGATGCCGGTGGTCTGCTCGCTCGTGGCGCTGGAGATTTCGCCAATCAGGTCACTCACCCGCTGCACCTGGGCCACGATGCCCTCCATGCTGCGCCCGGCCTCGCTCACCAGCTGGGTGCCGTTTTCCACTTTCTCGACGCTGGCGCCGATCAGGGTCTTGATCTCGCGGGCCGCATCGGCCGAGCGTTGGGCCAGGCTGCGTACCTCGCTGGCCACCACCGCGAAGCCCCGGCCCTGCTCGCCTGCGCGGGCCGCCTCCACGGCAGCGTTCAGCGCCAGGATGTTGGTCTGGAAGGCAATGCCATCGATCACGGAAATGATGTCGGTGATCTTGCGCGAGGCAGCGGAGATTTCTTCCATGGGGCTCACCACCTGCGCCACCACTTCGCCGCCCTGCACGGCCGCGCGTGAGGCCTCGCCCGCCAACGCGGCCGCCTTGTGTGCCGTATCGGCATTGTTCTTGACGGTGCTGGTCAGCTCTTCCATCGACGCGGCAGTTTCTTCCAGGTTGCTGGCCTGTTCTTCCGTGCGCTGGCTCAGGTCAGCATTGCCCGTCGCAATCTCGCTGGAGCCGGTGGCAATGCTGTCGCTGCTGAGGCGCACCTCGCCCACGATACGCACCAGCGAGGCCTGCATCTGCTGCATGGCCAGCATCATCTCGGCCACCTCGCCCCGGCCACTCACCTGCACAGGGCGGGACAAGTCGCCCTCGCCAATACGGCGCGCCACGCCGCTGACTTCGCTGAGCGACTGGCGGATACGCGCCACCAGCACCCACGACAGCACCACCAGCAACGCCAGCCCCGCCACACCGGCCACCACCACCGCCATGCGATACGAGCGGATGAGCGCATTGGCCTCAGCCGCCTGGGCTTCCGAGCGCTCAATCTGGTAGGCCACCATCTTGTCGGCCACGGCGTTGTAGCGGTCTACCACTGGCGCAAACTCCTTCAAGGCAAAGTCCCTGGCCTGCGCCACGTCGCCCGCCTTCTTCATGGCCAGCGCCTTGTCGCGCGTTTCCAGGTACGACTTGCGCACGGTGGCCAGTTCTTCCTGAATGCGCAGCCCACCGGGGCTTTCTCCAGCTCGGTGTAGCGCTGCTGCACCTTGGTCGTGTCGGCCGTGGTGCTGCCCATCACGTCCTTGAAATAGCCTTGCAGGTCGTCCCCATCGGTTTGTGCGATGGACAGCACCCGCGTGGCGTTCACCGCAATGTTGCTGCGCCAGCGCAGCGCCAGTTGCAGGCGCTCCACCTGTTCGTGGCCCAGTTCTTCCACCGTGGCGCCCAGTTGCTGCACCCGCACCAGGCTCAGCGCCAGGATGACCACCAGGGCCAGCACGGCCACCCCGGCCAGCAGGCTGATCTGCTGGGCAATGGTCAGCCGGTTGAGCCCCTGGGCGGGATGAGAGGTGTGTTCAGACATTGAGCACTTTCCCTTCTTGTTGTAGGCCGGTTCATCCGCGTGACGCACTCCTTGACGTGTGCACCAGCCCGGTCGGGCCCTGATGATTTCGTGAAGCAACCCAAGCCACGATGAACCTCTGCCGGTGCGGTGACAAGCCCATCCCCCCCCGCATTCACCCCAATTCCTACAGAAGCGCAAGCCCAGGGCTGACACCGCACCGGGCGGCAGCGATTCACAGTGAAGCCATGGGCCAAGCCACCGGCTGCCAAACGCGAAGGCACTGGCCCACCTCCACTTGCGAAAGGAACACACCATGCTGCAAACACGTCATCTCATCGGGGCCACGGCCCTGGTTGCTGCCCTGGCCATGGGCGGCTGCGCGTCCAACCCCACCAATGCACAAATCGGCACGGGGGTAGGTGCCGCCGCTGGCGGCCTGGTGGGCAATGCGGTTTTTGGCGGCACGCTGGGCACCGTGGGTGGTGCCGCAGCGGGCGCACTGATCGGCCACGAAATTGGCGAAGACAAGGACCAGCGCCGCGCGCCGCGCCGATAAGCAGAGCACAAGCAAAAAGAGCTGCTAGCGCTTACCCCAAAAGCGCTAGCAGCTCTTAATTCAATAGCAAACTCAGGACTGTGCAGGCTGGTTGCGCCCCGCCTTCCAGGCTCCGGCAATCGCAATCAGACCCGGCACCAAAATCAGCGCCCAGATGATCTTGTCCAGGTTTTCCTTCACCCAGGGCAGGTTGCCAAAGAAGTAGCCCGCCGTGGCAATGCCCAGCACCCACAGCAGCGCACCGCCCACGTTGTAGGCCGTGAACTTGGTGCGGCTCATTTCCGCCACGCCCGCCACAAAGGGCGCAAAGGTGCGAATGAAAGGCATGAAGCGGGCAATGACGATGGTGATGCCGCCATAGCGCTCGTAAAAGTCATGCGCCTGGTTGAACGCCCGCTTGTTGAACCAGCGCGAGTCTTCCCACTGGAAGACCTTGGGGCCAAAGTACCGCCCGATGGTGTAGTTGCACTGGTCGCCCAGGATGGCCGCCACGATGAGCACCACGCACGCCAGCGGAAAGTTCATCAGGCCCGCGCCGCACAGCGCGCCCACGATGAACAGCAGCGAATCCCCCGGCAGAAAGGGCATGACCACCACGCCGGTTTCCACAAACACGATCAGGAACAGCAGCGCGTACACCCACATGCCGTAGCTCTGCACGAACGCCTCCAGGTATTTGTCTACGTGCAGAATGAAATCGATCAGAAAGGTCACTATTTCCATGAACGGGCCTTGCGTGGCTGGGGTGAGGAGGTTGAAAGCAGCGCGCATTATCCCCATCACCCTGCTACCAAATCCCCATGGGGCCGACGCCTAAAATCTGGCGGGTGAACCCAACCCAGCCCACCTCCGAAGTCTCCGCGCCCGAAGCATCCCTGCCCGGCACGCGCCGCCCGATCCGCGACCTGCCCGACGAACTCATCAGCCAGATTGCCGCTGGCGAAGTGGTCGAGCGCCCCGCCTCGGTGGTGCGCGAGCTGGTGGACAACGCGCTGGACGCGGGCGCCACGCAAATCACCGTGCGCCTGCTGGCCGGCGGCGTGCGCCTGATTGCGGTGGAAGACGACGGCCTGGGCATTCCGCCCGAAGAGCTGCCCGTGGCACTGCGCCGCCACGCCACCAGCAAGATCACCAACCTGCACGACCTGGAAACCGTGG
>ERZ650302.1452-NODE-1452-length-13178-cov-33.911606_pt1 | contig 13178 bp, 7 predicted proteins | sample MGYA00376238_ERZ650302 | MGnify/ENA primary metagenome ERZ650302 (study PRJEB26733, sample SAMN07839298) | wastewater metagenome | biome: urban; feature: wastewater treatment plant; material: waste water | place: USA: North Carolina | collected 2016-04-28 ... | reverse complement strand
TTGAAGAGTTCCAAAAGAAACTATGGCTTAAGAAAAAATTTGTAATTGATGCAAATTATTGTATTACTCTTGATAGAATTGATGAAAAATATTATGAAGAGATTTTAAATAATAATGAGCAATTAAAAGAATGGAAAAAACTTTTTGATGTTCAAGTTAAGAGTGTTGAAGATTTAAAAAATGATAAATATTTACTGCTTGATACTAAGTTCTTTAATACAGATTTTAAAAATAAATTGTTAAGTGAATTTGATGATATTGATGAAGAATGTAATGGTCTTTTAATAAGTAGTGAAAATTTTGGAGCATTAAATTTACTTCAGAATAGATATAAAGAACAATTAAAATCAATTTATATTGATCCACCATATAATACAAATGCTTCTGAAATTATCTACATGAATGGATACAAACATAGTAGTTGGATTACATTGATGGAAAATAGACTTGCTCTTTCTACAAAGTTTTTAAAAAATGATGGAATTATTCAAGTTGCTATTGATGAAGAAGAACAGCGTTTTTTAAATATTTTATTAGATAATGTTTATGGTGCGAATAATTTTATATCAGCAATTTCAATTCAACATAATCCTAAAGGAAGAGATCAAGAATATATTGCTTCCTCACATGAATATTTATTAACTTATGCTAAAAATGAAGAAACAGCAACAACTAATGGATTTAAAATAATAGGTAAAGACTTTGAAACTAAATATCCATTAGTTGATGATGAAGGTAGATATAGAGAACTACCACTAAAAAGAACGGGATCTGATTCTAGAAGACAAGATAGACCATACATGTTTTATCCTTTTTTAATTAATAAAATCGATGGAACATTATCTTTACCTCCGTATGATGAGTATAAAAATATTTTTGATTCTACAAAAAAAATATTTGATGATGAATTTTTAGAAAAGTTAAGAAAAAAATATGAAATGGATTATATATTTGTTCTACCTCAAAATGATAATGGTGAATATTTAAGATGGAGATGGGGGTATGATAGTTGCTTAGATGCAATTCAAAATAATATACTTGTAGTTAAAAATAATACTGTTTACAATAAAGATAAAAGTAATGAAAATGTTAAACCTAAATCTTTTTGGTATGGTGATAAATATGATGCTTCAAGTAAAGGTACTAATCTTTTAAAAAATATTATGGGTAATAAAATATTTGATTATCCAAAAAGTGTATATGCTGTTATGGACGCTATAACAATTACAGCTAATAAGAACTCGACTTTGCTTGATTTTTTTGCAGGTTCTGGTACTACTGGACACGCAACTATTAAACTAAATAGAGAAGATAATGGCTCTCGAAAATATATCCTTGTTGAAATGGGAAATTATTTTGATTCTGTTACTAAGCCAAGAATTCAAAAAACCATCTATAGTGATAATTGGAAAGATGGTAAACCACAAGATAAAGATGGTATTTCTCAAATGTTTAAATATTTCCGTCTTGAAAGTTATGAAGATTGTTTAAATAATTTAGCATTTAAAAATACAAATAGAGGTCTTTTTGATGACAATGTTAAAGAAGATTATCTATTAAATTATATGTTAGATTATGAAACAAATGAATCACTATTAAACATAGATGCTTTTAAAACACCATTTGATTATAAACTAAAAATTGCAACTTCAAGTGCAGGTGAAACAGTTGAAACAAATGTTGATTTAGTAGAAACATTTAATTATCTAATTGGATTAAAAGTTAAAACAAGAGTAATGAATAAAGGTTTTTTAGTTATTCAAGGTGAAAATCTAAAAGAAGAAAAAATTCTTGTTATTTGGAGAGATGCTAAATCAAATGATGAATTAAACGCATTTTTCTCTAAAATGGATTTTACAGTTTATGATAGAGAGTTTGATACTATCTATGTAAATGGAGATAATAATCTTGCAAATCTAAAAAAAGATGAAGAACACTTCAAAGTAAAATTAATCGAAGAAGAATTTAAATCTAGAATGTTTGGAGAGTAATTATGAGTAATAAATTTTCTAATGGTTCAATTTGGGTTAGATTTGATTGTCATTTACATACTAGAGCAGATAAAGAATTTAAATATAGTGAAAATGAAAATGAATACATTACAAAATATATCGAGAAATTAAAAGCAGAAGAAATTGAAGTAGGAATAATTACTAACCATAATAAATTTGATATTGACGAGTTTAAAGCATTAAAGAAAAAAGCAAACAAAGAAAATATTTTTATTCTTCCTGGTGTTGAACTTTCAGTTAATGATGGCTCAAATGGTATACATTGCTTGATTGTATTTAATCCTGATGAATGGCTTGAAAATGGTAATAATTATATTAGTCAGTTTATAATAGAATCTTTTGCAGGAAAAGCAAATTATGAAAATGAAAATGGAAGAAGTAATGATAATTTAATTACTACAATTGAGAAATTAAATAAATACAATAAAGACTATTTTATTATATTAGCACATGTAGAACAACGAAGTGGTTTTTTTGAAGAATTAGATGGTGGTAGAATTCAAGAATTTTCTAAACATAAATTGTTTAGAAAAAATATTTTGGCTTTTCAGAAAGTTACAAAATATGATTTAAGTGTTTGGAATCAATGGTTTGATAATGAATTACCTGCATTTGTTGAAGGAAGTGATCCTAAAAAAATTGATGAAATTGGTAAAGGTGAAAAATCATATATCAAAATAGGTGATTATAATTTTGAAGCTGTAAAATTTGCTTTACAAGATAAAGATTTTAGAGTAAAAAAGGAAAAGCCTATAATTGAAAATGGATATATTAAATCAATTTCATTTGATGGTTCATCTTGTAAACTTGATGGACAAACAATAGAGTTTTCAAGTTCTATGAATAACTTGGTTGGAGTTAGAGGTGCTGGAAAATCATCTATTATTGAAGCTATTAGATATGGACTTGATTTACCATTTGGTAATAATAGTATAGATATAAGCTATAAAAATGAATTAGTAAAACAATTACTTGGTAGTGCAGGTAAAATAACTATAAAAATTAAAAATAGCGATGGTAAAGAATTTACCGTTGATAGAGTATTTAATCATGCACTTGAAATAAAGCTTGATGGTGAATTGAAAAATTTGAATACAAGTCTAATTCTAAAAAAACCTCTATATTTTGGACAGAAGGATTTATCTAACTATAGAGATGATTTTGAAAATGATTTAATCTCTAAGTTAATTGGCGATAAAACTAAAGATATTGAACAAAAAATAGAAACAAAAAAGCAAGAAATTAGAATTCAATTAGAAAATATAAAAAAATATGATAATTTAGAAAATAAAAAAGAAGAAGTTAATCAAAAAATAGAAGAACTTAATCTTAAAATTGAAGAGTTTAAAAAACATAATATAGAAGAAAAATTAAAAAAACAAATAGAATTTGATAAAGATAATTCAAACTTTACAAATATTATAAAAGATTTACAAGATTTTAGAAATGATGTAAATAGTTTTTTATCAAGTTATGAAGATGGTAAGTTTTTCGATAATTTAAAAAACTATCAGTCTACTGAAAATCAAGATATTTTTAAAGAACTATATAAAATAATAGATATATCAAAGCAAAATTTTTTAGATATTTCAAATCAACTTAAGCAGTTGTTAGATAGCTTTAAAAATATTAATTCTGTTAATATATCTTTTAAAGATAAATATAAGGCTTTCAAAGATGAATTTTTAAGAATTCAAAGAGAAATAAATCTTCCTAACAATTTAAGAGCAGATGATTTTATAAATTATACTAAAATGCTTAACTCTCAAAAATTGATGAAAAATGAGATAGAAAAATCATTTGAAAAAAAATTAGACAATGATAATAATTTAAAGAAATTACTATCTGAATTAAATGAACTTTACAGAGAAGAATTTAAGATTATTGATGAGGAAGTTCAAAAAATAAATGAATCTCAAGAATCAATATCTATAAAATCTGAATTTAAAGCAAATAAAAATGAGTTCGATAAATTTCTTAGAAATATATTTGGTGGTAGTGGATTAATGAAAAATGATTATGATATGCTAACTAGTAATTATGTTGATCCTATTGCGATATATGAAGATTTTGAAAATATTTCTTTAGGTGGAAATAAATTATTACTTTTTAGAGAGCGTTTTAAAGATTCATTAGCATCTATGTTAACATACAAAGTTCCAAATAAAATTGATATTTTTTATAATGGTAAAGAGTTAGCTAAACACTCTCTAGGGCAAAGAGCATCTGCACTTATTATTTTCATATTAACTCAAAAAGATAATGATGTGATTATTATAGATCAACCTGAAGATGACTTAGATAATCAAACTATCTATAAAGAAGTTATTAAAGAACTTATAAAATTAAAAAGTAAAACACAGTTTATATTTGCAACACATAATGCTAATATCCCTGTTCTTGGAGATTGTGAGCAAATAGTTGTATGTGATTATGAAGAAAAGAAAATAAATATAGAAATGGGAAGCATTGATAATCATAATATTCAACAAAAAATAATTAATATTATGGAAGGTGGTAAAGATGCCTTTAATAAAAGACGGGAGATATATAACCTATGGAAACATTAGAACTAATTGAGCGAATAAGTAATGGTGAAGATAGTTTTACACAGTTTAAAAGAGAATCTATTCCTGCAAAAGATTTAGCAAAAGAGTTTGTTTCTTTTTTAAATGCTGAAGGTGGAATTCTTATTTTTGGCGTAGATGATAGTGGAGAAATAAAAGGTTTATCATTTGATGAAATAGAAAAATTAGGACAATTAATAGGAAATTCAGCTGAACAAAATGTTAAGCCCCCCTTTCATCCAATTGTTGAAAATATAGCTATAGGAGAAAGTAAATTAGTAATTGTTCATATACCTAAAGGAGTAAGTAAACCTTATGCAACAAGTAGTGGTGATTATTACATAAAATCAAGTTCAGATAAAAAGAAAATATCTCAAGAAGAATTAAGACGATTATTTGCAGAATCTAAAAGATTATATGCTGATGAAGAGATTGTTCATGGTTCAGATATTACTGATTTGGATACATCTTTATTTTATAGGTTTTTAGAAAAAGATAATGTTTCTGTTTATGAAGAATTGCGAAGTGGTAAATTACAATTATCTCAAGTTTTAGAAAATTTAGAATTATCAAGAGAAAACCAACTAACTTTAGCAGGTAATTTAATTTTTGGAATTAAGCCTCAGAAATTTAGTAAATCTTTTTATATTGATTGTTGCTATTTTGATGGAAATGATATTTCAGTAGATAAATATATTTCTAAAAAAACAATTGATGGAAATTTATTAACGATGTTCAATAATAGTTTAGATTTTTTGAAAAGTAATTTGATTAGTTTTCAAGATGGTGTTGATTTCAATAGTTCATCAACTCTTGAAATAGACGAAAGAGTATTAACTGAGCTGATTGTTAATGCTTTAGTTCATAGAGATTACTATATTCAATCTTCTATTAAGATATTTATATTTCATGATAGAGTAGAAATAATTAGTCCAGGTAAACTTACAAATTCACTTACAGTAGAAAAAATTAAAAATGGTATTTCTATTCACAGAAATCCTATATTAAATTCTATTTGTAAAAATGTTTTACCATATAGTGGTTATGGTAGTGGTATTAAAAGAGCAATTTCTATAAATGAAAATATTGTTTTTGAAAATGACATTGAAAAAGAACAGTTTATATGTATCATTCCTAGGCAAACGAAATGAGATTTAACGATAAACTAGTTTTAAATAAATATATATTTTCTCTTTTTGGAGTAGAAAGCTTTGATGAGTTTTTAAAATATGAATCATCTATAAAAGAAGATACAAACTTGGAAAAAGTGGATGAAGAGGGAATATCTTTATTCTATCATCTTTTGACTAGTAGATTTTTTTCAAATTTAAAAATTGATAAGATAAAACTACTTGAATATGATAATAATATTGTAAGACATACAAAAGAACTAAAAAGAGAAGTAAAATGGAAATATTTCCAATATTTAACTCTTTTATTTACTGAAATTTATCTTGATATGTATTTTTCATCAAAAGAATCATTACTTAAAAATCTAAATATTTTTTTAAAAGAGTTTAATAGTAAAGTACCTAAAAATGAACAATTAGAACCTTTTAAATATGAAGAATTAAATAAATTAGCATTTTGGAATGCTACTGGTAGTGGTAAAACATTATTAATGCACATAAATATTTTACAATTTAAGCATTATAATCAAAATTCTCAACATAAAATCAATAAAACTATATTGATTACACCTAATACTGGATTAAGTCAGCAACATTTAAAAGAGTTTCAAGAAAGTGGACTAGAAGCAGAAATATTTAATAAAGATGGTAAGAATCTTTTTTGTGGAAATAGTATTGAAATTATAGAAATTCACAAGCTAAAAGATGAAGAAAAAGAAACAACAGTTGCAGTAGATAGTTTTGGTGATGATAACCTTGTTTTCATTGATGAAGCACATAGAGGAACTGGTGGTGATGAATGGAAAACAAATAGAGATAAGCTAAGTGCAGAAGGATTTGCATTTGAGTATAGTGCTACATTCAGTCAAGCAATAAATTCTGCTAAAACTGCTAAAAATAAGGCTACTGGAAAATCTCAAAAAGATGAGCTTGTTAATGAATACGCAAAATCTATCCTATTTGATTATAGTTATAAATATTTTTACGAAGATGGATTTGGAAAAGACTATACAATTCTAAATTTAAAAGAAGAACCAAGTGATGATATAAAATATAATTATCTTGTTGGTGCGATTCTTAGTTTTTATCAGCAAAAGAAAATTTTTGAACAAAACAGTTCTAAAATGAGAGAGTACAATATTCATAATCCTTTAATGGTATTTGTTGGTGGAAAAGTATCTCAATCTGTAGGAAAAGAAGAAGGTTCAGATATTACAAATGTATTAAATTTCTTTCAAAAGTTTATAAATGAAAAAGAAAAAACTATACAAGCTATAAAAAATATTTTAGAGTATAAAAGTGGTATAAATACTACAAGTGGTGTAGATATTTTTACTTCTCGTTTTGATTATCTTAGTTTTTTAAATCAAGAGTCAGATGCAATTTATAGTGATATATTAAATTCAATTTTTTATGGTTCAAATGGAAAACTTCATCTTGATGAACTAAAAGGTCAAGATGGTGAAATTGGTTTAAGAGTAGGAGATGGGGATTATTTTGGTGTAATTAATATTGGTATTACCAGTGATTTTAAAAAGCTTTGTGAAGAACAAGAATTAGATTTAACAACAAAAGAATTTTCATATTCATTATTCCATGCTATAAATAAAGATGATTCAAAAATTAACTTTTTGATAGGATCAAGAAAATTTAGTGAGGGATGGAGTAGCTGGAGAGTATCTTCTATGGGATTACTAAATATGGGTAAGAGTGAAGGTGCTCAAGTAATTCAACTTTTTGGTCGTGGTGTAAGACTAAAAGGTAAAGCAATGAGTCTAAAACGAAGTACATATTATGGAAAAACTTTAGAAACGAAATATACAAAGGTTGAACAGCTAAATATTTTTGGATTAAAAGCTAACTATATGGATGAGTTTAGAAAATATCTTGAAAATGAAGGTGTTCCTAGTGGTGAAATGTTGGATTTTATGCTTCCTACCATTAAAGACACAAAGTATCAAGGAAAAAGACTTAAAGTTTTAAGAGTTAGAGATGATAAAGATTTTAAAAGAGAAGAAAAAAGAGATTTAATTCTTGATACAAGAGATGTAATAACAAAAAAAGTAGTAGTAAACTATTATGCTAAAGCCCAAGTTATTGGTATAGTTGCAAGTAATGATTATGTTACAAAACCTGACACATACGCATTCACAGCTAAAGATTTAGCTTTTGTTGATTTTGATAGAGTGTTCCTAGAGCTAATAAGATATAAAAATGAGAGAAACTATTTTAATTTGAATATTGATAAATCAAATTTAAAAATATTTGCAAATAGTACTGATTGGTACGTACTTGAAGTACCAAAGGAGTATTTTAAGGTTACGAAATTTGAAGATTATAAAAAGATTGAAGATGTTTTTATATCTCTTCTAAAAAAATATTGTGATGAATTTTACAAGTTTAATAAAAATGATTGGGAAAAAGATTTTTTAGTTTACAAAGAAATTGAAGATAATGACAGCAATTTTGTAGATAAATATAAAATTTCTCTTGAAGATAATAGTGAAAACAGTGATATTATCCAAAAAATAAAGAATCTAAAAGAAGATTTAGATAAAGGAATATTGCCTAAGAATATTGGTTTAAACTATTTTAAATCTTTTGTATCTAACACACATCTTTATAATCCATTATTGTTTAAAGATGGACGATTTAGTAAGATTAAAATTGCACCAATAGAGCTAAATGATGGTGAAATTAAATTTGTAGAAGATTTGGAAGAATATTTAAATAAAAATCCTATTGAAAATTCAGAAATATTTTTATTAAGAAATAAATCAAAAGCAGGTATTGGATTTTTTGAAGATGGTGGTTTTTATCCTGACTTTATTTTATGGATATTAAAAGATGGAAAGCAATATATTAATTTTTGCGATCCAAAAGGTATAAGAAATCTTAACCCAAAAAATGATCCTAAGATTAATTTTCATAAGTCATTAAAAGATAAAGAAGCTAAATTAGCAGATAGTAGTATAGTTTTAAATTCATTCATTATTTCAAATACACCATTTAATAAAATACAAGATTTACATAGTGATATTACTAAAATTGAAATGGATACTAAAAATGTATTATTTCAAAATGAAAGTGGATATATAAATACAATGTTTTCAAAAATTCTATAGGTATTTAGTATGGAAGAACTAGAATTAAGAATAGCAATCTATGAAAGACTTGGACTAGAGTTTGGTTGCTTACCATCTGAAAGTGGAAATGACTGGCAAAGAGCTAAAGATGAAGTTTTAGAAGAACAAAGACAAATTGAATTTGAGAAACTTCAAAAACTAAATAAAATTGATTATGTAAAAGTGGATAAAGAATCTGATGAATATAAAACTGTCATGAATTCAAAATCATTGCAGATGCAGGTTTTTCATATTGCTATTTCATCAAGAAATGATTTGACAAATGATGAAATAGATAAATTATTTCAAATTGGGAATAAAGATATTTTAATAAATTTAGCAATAAATCACAATCTTACAGAATCAAATAAAAATGAAATTATTAAAAAAGGTACTTATTTAGCTAGAAAGAAATTAATACATAATCATAATTTAACTGATGAACAAAAAGAATTACTGCTTGATATGATGAAAAAACATAAAAATTTATATCAAGATTTAATAAATTTTTTAAATTGAAATAATATGTAAGATATATATAGATAATAATCATATAGTTATTTAATTAAAAACCAATTCTAAAAAATTTTATAGTAAGCTTATATATAATAAATTATTAGGGATATAAAATGATAATAGATGTATTAAGTTTATATATAAATTTAATTGAAAAACTTATAGACATAGTTGAAGGTAAGAAAAGAAGAGAAAAAGTTTTAAAAACTCCATTAGGAGAAACATTAACAAAAGTGGAAACCGCTCAAGAACATTTAACTGATGCTATTGAAGCGATTGATATAATACGCAAGCAAGTTATTTTAGAAAGAACTCAATTAGATACATTGCTATTAGAAGTTGAAAATAAAAAAGCACAATATAATGAAGCATCTAAAGATTTAAAAGATGCTAAACAATTACTTAATCAAGATCAAGAGAAATTAAGAAAAGTACTTGGAATAAATTCTAAAAGAGAAAAAATAATTGGTTTTATAAGTGGAATAATAGCATCATTAATTGCTGCTTTAATCTGGAAGTTTTTAGAAATTATTTTTTAATTTTTATTATTACTTTGCCATACATTACTTATAAAACTAAAAAATAATAAACACATATTACAACTTTATGCAAGAAGATTAACATTCTTGTAAATAAAAAGTTGTGAGGAGTTTAAATGTTACCAGTACTACCATTATTGGTTGGTGGAGCTTTAGGAACTGTTGTAGGTTTTTCTTTAAAAAAATATTTTGATGAAAATCAATCTGATATTTTTGAAAGAATTGAAAATGATACTAAGAATTTAATAGATAGGATGGATTTTTCTAAATTAGATGCTTTAAAGCAAAGCGTATATAATGGAAGCTTTATATCTTTTGCTCAATATTTTAATGGTTTAAATCAAAATGAACTAGAAAAATTTGATATTAAAAATGTAGAAGAATGTTCTACAATAGGAGTATCAACACCAATATTAGTTTATGAAGATAATCAAAACCAAATAAAAATAGATAAAATAACTGATTTTTTAGATGAGCTAAATTCTAATTTAATATCTATTTTTTATGTTTTGCAAAAAGATACTCATATTGACTTTAAAAATTTTAGTCAAGAAAGACAAGCTCTTATTAAAGAGGCTTATAATATTGCTAAGCAAATCGAAAATATTTGTTTAAGTGATATGGTAAATTAAAATATAATCTGAGTAAATCTAATTTACTCAGATTGTTATTTATAAAGATTAATTACATTTTTCTTTCCAGAATCTGGAGCTAGTTTTGCATATCTCATTGTTTGCTCAATATCAGAGTGATTCATTAGCTCTTTTATTGTAAAAATAGGTGTTCCATTAATAGCAAGATGAGATGCAAAAGTATGTCTTAAAGTATGAATTACGGTTCTGTTTTTTGCATCATCTTTTTCTAATCCTTTATTGAAAAGCCTATCTAATATTGGTTTTAATCTGCTTTGAATTTGTCTTGATGTAGCTTTTACTCCATTATTAAAACTTACAATATAATCATTAGCATTTAATTTTTTTGCAATATCAAAAAGTTTACTTGCTAACTCTTCTTGAATAAATCCAGTATAAGTATCATTTGTTTTTAAATTTTTAAGCTGAATAGAACACTCTTGTAAATTTAGGTGTTTTTTTTGTATATGTAAAATTGTTTCAAGCCTTCCGCCAGTTTGTAATGATAACTCTACAAACAGTAAAACTGTTGGTTTATCTTCAATCTCTTTTAATAATAGTTTTATTTCGTTTAAATCAAGATATTTTTCTCTAGTATTATCTATTTTGTATTGTTTAGCCCATTTAATACCAAGGGCAGGATTATGGCATTTCAAAGATTTTTCTTGAATGTTATAGTTGTAAATTGTAGAAATTAGTTGGATAATTCCTTTTGCAGTTTGTAAAGATTTTCCTTTTTCTAAAATTTTATCTCTAAATTTTATTATATCTTCTCTCGAGATGCTTGTGATACTTGAATTTCCAAAGACAGGTTTTATGTGTAGTTCATATTTTGCTTGTCTTTTTTGAGCTGATTTCTTTTCTGTAAAATATATTTCTGCAATACTGTTTAAGTTTGTTAAATTCGATTTTCTTTGTTTTACGGGTACTTCTTCTCCAAGTCTTATTTTATGTAAAATCTCATTTCTTTTTCTGTGGCAAAAATTTTCATTAATCCCTTGAGATTTATCTCCAATCTTTACTCTTTTTAATTTATTAGATTCATCTTTATAAGTAACATAATAACTAACATCACCATTTTCTTTTAAATAATGTTGAACAGCAGTTCCATATCTTTTTGAATTTATATATGACATTTTAGTAACCTATTAGTAACCTGATTTGATAATTATTGCAAATTTTTGATAATAATTGAAAAAGTAGTATATCTTAAAGAAGTCCGATTGTAAAGAGCTTTGACGAGGTTTGATTAAGATTTAAGAAAGTTGAAAAAAGTATTGGTGGAGATGTGCGGGATCGAACCGCAGTCTTAAAACAGCTTATATAAGCGTCTACATGCTTAGCAAAGTTGAAAAATTTCACTCTATGACAACTCAACTTCCAAAAGCAATCATAAAGCTAAGATTTAAAATTTCTCTTCAAGTTTCAATCAACTCCTCAAAGATAATCTATCTATTGTGAACCAGCATTTACCTACATAGATAGAATCTGTAGTGCTAGCCTCCGAAGACTCAAGCCGTTGGGCGAGTCAATAAGTTGTTAAACTTACGCAGCTTTTGCGTAAGCTGGAGCGTAATTTGTATTGTTTGCGTCTAAAAAAAATGAACCGCGTAACGGCATGTTCAGGCCGACATGCAACTTATACTCACTGCTCTAATCGATACCAAGTCATCCCCAATTTTAAAACCGTATTGTATATGAATAAAATTAAAATAGATTTAATTTTGTAATTAAATGGTTACTAAATTCAATATTTAACTTGTTTCATCAATTTTTTTATTTTAAAATTGTATAATCTAACTATAAAATAATAATATCGGAGTTTTAAAAATGAGTAAAAAAGGGATTTTAATAATAGGTGCAGGTGGTGTTAGTCAAGTTGCAACTGTAAAATGTGCTATGAATATTGATACTTTTGAAAAAATAACATTAGCTTCTAGAACACTTAGCAAATGTGATGCAATTGCAGATTATATTTTAAAAAATAAAGGTGTGAAAATAGATACTGCTAAAGTTGATGCAGATAGTGTTGATGAACTTGTTAAGTTAATTGAAAAAGTAAATCCAAAATTAGTTCTAAATGTTGCTTTACCATATCAAGATTTAACAATTATGGATGCTTGTACAAAATGTAAAGTTGATTATGTTGATACAGCAAATTATGAACATCCAGATGAAGCAAAGTTTGAATATAAACTTCAATGGGAAAGAGATGAACAGTTTAAAGAAGCTGGAATTATGGCACTTTTAGGTTCAGGATTTGACCCAGGTGTTACTGGAGTATTTTGTGCATATGCAGAGCAAAATCTTTTTGATGAGATTCACTATATAGATATTATGGATTGTAATGCAGGTGACCATGGTTATGCTTTTGCTACAAACTTTAATCCAGAAATAAACTTGCGAGAAGTAAGTGCAAATGGAAGATATTGGGAAAATGGAGAGTGGATTGAGACAAAACCACTTGAAATTAGAGTTGATCATGACTATCCAGAAATTGGAGTAAAAGCTTCATACTTACTTTATCACGAAGAGTTAGAGTCATTATCTAAAAATATTAAAGGTTTAAAAAGAATTAGATTTTTTATGACTTTTGGAGACTCTTATATTCAACATATGAATTGTTTACAAAATGTTGGAATGTTAGGAATTGAGCC
>ERZ650302.1451-NODE-1451-length-13186-cov-5.143249_pt1 | contig 13186 bp, 10 predicted proteins | sample MGYA00376238_ERZ650302 | MGnify/ENA primary metagenome ERZ650302 (study PRJEB26733, sample SAMN07839298) | wastewater metagenome | biome: urban; feature: wastewater treatment plant; material: waste water | place: USA: North Carolina | collected 2016-04-28 ... | reverse complement strand
CCCCTTGAGGTAAAATCTAGTTTCGGTTACGTTGCACTTGGGATTTGAATCCGCCGCATTAAAAATCGTCGTTGTTGTGCCTCCTAGCATAGTACCTAGGTAGACATGCATGGTGTTTTTTAGATTAGTATAGTATTGCTGACTGGCTCTATTGAGTCTGCTTATTTTGCTAATGGCATAACTTTTATTAAGTATCTCAGTTAACTGCCTAAATTTAGTAGGTATTGCAGCTCTTGATAATTTTAATTCATCAATCTTCCTAGTAATATTATCTGCAAACTTTGGCAATTTGAGCTTATCTGGTAATGTTTTGAATAAAACAGATAACCTTGAGCTTGCCTTTGCACCTGCCAATTGAATGCCAGCACTGATAGCTTTAGCTAGGGCTTGACTAAGTGATTTCCCCGCATCCCAAAGTTCACCATAGGTACATGATCTAATTAAAACTTGACCAATTTTTATAATTGCTTTAAGCATATCCCATGCTGCTGTACCCAAATAATAAGCTGCAAGCCCCGTCATCGCTGCATCAGCCAACCAACCAAATGGCGTTACTTGTAACATGCTAAAACCAACAAATATTGCCCCAGTTATTGCCAACGATGAAGGCTCTACAAGTACTTGTAATTCATTGACAATGTCTCCAACTAATATTAACTTTCCATTCTGATCTTTTGCAGTCATTGCATATTTAAAAATTTCTTCTAATTTCTGTGTTGCACTGCCTGTAAATTTAGTATTTGCTGTAGGTGCCAACCCATCAATATCCATGACAGAGTGTGGCTGATTCATCGCAAACGCGAACAAATCAGGACCTACAGCAAGTCCCAAGGGGTCTGCCGACAAATACCGTGCGTTTAACGCATCATAATAGCGATTGGTATTATAATGAAGACCACTTTCACTATCATAATACTGATTGGATAGTCGCAGATTTAACTCAAACTGGCTTTTGGCATTAATATTGGCAAAACCAAAATCTTCATTGGTTGCTTGCCACACCACCCGACTGGTACTATCCGTCACCGCAATCGGTGCATTGCGATGATCCGTATGAATAAAAAATAATTGCTTGGCTTGTAACACTGCAATAGGCGTATCATTCATCCAAACATATTGCTTAAGCTGCTGTGCCTTTTGACCAGGCTCATCAGTGCTCTCAGCAATCAAATGATTACCATCATAAAAAAAGTACGTGGTTTTTAATTTGACGCCTTGAAGACTATATGTCGTCTTGGCAATTCGTTGATTGAGCGTGTTATAACGATATTGAGCAATGGTTTGATTGCCAGTTTGGGTGTCAACGCTAATGCTAATAAGGCGATTTTGACTATCATATTGATAATGCTGTGTGCCTTGTTGAATGGTTCTGCCCCATTGATCTTTTTTAGGTAATTGAGATAAGCTTTGGATAATGTCTTGCTGGGGTTGTACTAGCGGCGGTGGTGCTTGACCAAAAAGCACATGATCGATAATTTTTCTTGCCTCAGCGGATATGCCGTTATCGATTACCGTATTGCCAATTGTCATTTGGGCACTTTGCTGCACCCGACTAGGTTCGTTATTGTCTGGATTATTATAGTTTAATACAGTTTGTCCGACCTGTGGGTTACCTGCTAAAACAATGCGACCATTTAAGTCTTTTTGTAAGGTATTATCTACCCCATTACCAAATTTAAAGTGCTCTATGAGGCTAGTGTCGGTATCACTGTTAAGACCTGAAATAATGGTACGGTCATAGACCCCTTTTAGATTAATCGCATTTAGTAACCCCGACTTTTTACTATCTTCGCCATTGTATTGGTAGCTAATCACCTGACCATCAGGGAGTGTACGAGACACTAATCTGCCATTGTGATCATATTGATAGCTGATGGTAAATTTCTTTCCATCAATGGTTTGGCTATGGCTTAATAGTTGGTTGTCAGCTGTATAACTAAAGGTTTCTTCACCCTCGGGGTAAGTCAATTTGATAGGTCTGTTGGTACTACCCCAAAAAATTTGATGATGTTGGGCTTTTTGACCCATACTAGTAACAATTAAATCTACTATTCTGCCTGCATTGTCCCGTAGATAGTGTTGATGACCCAGTGCATTTTGACTTGCAATTAGCTGATTTGCCGTATTATATTGATAGGTTGTCATGCCTGTCGTTGGGCTATCTACTTGAATTGTGTTGCCAAAGTCGTCTTGGTGATAGGTCGTTAGTTTCTGCTCTATATCAGGCTGATTAATGGTGGATTGTTTAGGTAGTGGCGTAAAATTAAGCTGATCTTGTATCAAAGCAAAGGGATGATTTGCTAAATCTGGTCGAGCAATATTTTGACTGGATTGTGTATTAAGTTGCTCAAGTAAGGTAATGAGCGATTGTTTGTCACTGGCATTCATCACATCAAATTTCTTTTGCTGCTCAACCTTACCATTCACCAATAAATCAGCTTGAGTTAAATTACCGTCAATATCTCGAATCAAATTGATTTGCGCAAGTTTACCATCACTGACTTGCGATAATTCACCTGCGGCATTGTATTGGTAATTTAGTGTCTGACCCAGTGGATCAACCAATTGCTGTAATCTTCCTTGAGCGTCATAGGCTACTTTACTAATTTTACCTGCTTTAGTGGTTTGAATCACTTGCCCTTGAGTGTCATATAAATAGTCTGTTGTCAGCGTATCTATATCTTGAAAACGTGTAATACGCCCAGTTTCATCATAGTTAAAACGCTGTGTTAAACCCTCAGGATAATTGATTTGGATCAGCTGTCCTTGGGCATTATATTGATAGGTGATAGTATCTGCTGCACCGGGTAGGACGCCATCAATACTAATAAGCTTACTTGACCCATTGACCGTGCCATAAGCATAGCTTATTTGCCGTTGTATAGACTGCTCTGCATGAGTAGTAGTAGCAGGTATATAACCTTGCTGAGTGACTTGTACAGGCTGTTGATATTGATTGTAACGTATCGTCGTAGTGGTTTGTTTGCCCGCAATGACACTGGGCTTAGTAATCACAGTGGGTACAATACTATCGCCTTGGTATTGTCTGCTCTGTAACCACTGTCTATTGCCTTCCTCTGTGGTAATATCAATACGCGTGAGTCTTGATTGCCCATCATAGGTGTAATGGTAAGTGTTATCGCCTATTACCTTTTCGATGAGATTGCCATGCTCATCAAGCTGTGTTGGTAATGTGGTAGTTCCACAGCTTTGACAGCCTGCACCTTCTACTTTGACAGTACGGTAGTTACCCTTGAGTATTTTGTATTGATATTGAGTTTGCTGCCCAAGTGCGTTGGTCAATATATTAGTGTATAGCTTGCTCCCATCTTCATTGAGACTAGCGGCTTTATTAAGGGGAGCATTCGCATCATATTGCATGCGAATGGCTTGTTTGCCATCCGCTAGGCTTTCATAGATAGCCCTGTCATTTTTATCATATTGCCATTGCCCCAGTAATTGTGGCTGTTTGGGATTTAAGGCAGGATACAAGACCTTTTTAGTGAGATTATGAGGGTCGTTAGAGTCTTGATAATAATAAGCGGTTCTATCCCCATTGGCATTGATATATTGACTCAAGTTACCTTGTTTGTCCAAATAGTATTGATATTGAGCTTGGGGGCTTTGTACAGTGATTAGTGGTAGATCATAGCGTGTTTGGGTATAACTAATTGTAAGCTGTCTAGCTTGGCTATCTTGGACTTGAATAAGTCGCTGATGGTTATCATAACGTAGTGCTAGATAGTCACTATTAGGCTGGAAACTGTTACTAGTGATGCGATCGAGCTTGCCAAGAGTGATATTGGTTTTTAAGTATCTACTATCGGTGCTAAAGTCTAGACGTTGTCCACTGGGATATTGCCATTGCCAAGTTGGATAACCTGTGTTGTTAGTTTTGGTGATATAACCATATTTTTTATTACTGGCTGTGTAAATGGTTTGTTTAAGTCCATTGTTTAATGATTTTATGGTTGGGTAAAAAAATAATTGACTTCCATCACTTTGGATAATTTGAATACTTTCATTGGTATCTAATAGTTGTATGTCATAACTACTACGCCAACCGTAGCCTAAAACATTGGCGTAGTTGCTTTGACTGTTATAGTACCGAGTGTATTCTAGTCCAATGGTTTGACTGACATCCTGCGGTTTAATGTCTTGTTCTTGGCGAAATTTATTGCCCGATAGTACATTAATCGGTTGCGTCGTGTTAATATTATTATCTGAGCTTTGTTTTTGTATGTTTTGGTTCGCTTCACAACATCCACAAGTACCTGTGCTATTGTTAATCTCCATACTGTCACAGCCAGCACCAAAACTAAGATTACTTACCAATAATCCGATAGCTAATATACTTATCTGTAATAATTTGCTACCCATTAGAGGGTGGAGTGAAATTAATTGTGGCATAGTATCTCGCTAAAGCTTGCTAATGTTTTTAAAGATTAATAAGAATGACTTTAGGTTCAGCCATGGACTTAGTTTTCAGTATTGCTTTAGGCGGTTGATCAATAATAGCCCTTGTGTCAGTTGAGATTGTCTCTTTGATAGGCTGTTTAACTTGAATCGCCAAATCAAGTTCACGATTGTAGGATTTCAAAACTTTTAACACATAGTTTTGCGTTTCGGCAAAGGGTGGAATGCCATTGTATTTATCAACATTGCCCTCACCAGCATTATAAGCAGCTAAGGCATAAGGTAAATATTGGTATTTTTTAATCAAATAGGCTAAGTGCTTGCTACCAACAGTAATATTGTCGTTTGGGTTATACAGATTATAGCTGCCATACATGCTAGCTGTACTTGGTAATACTTGCATCAACCCTACTGCCCCTCTAGGGGAAAGTGCAGTGGTATTAAAATTCGATTCTATAGAAATGATTGCTTTGACAAGCTCTGGGCGTAAATTATTTTTCTTCGCAGAAGAAATAATAATGCCACGAAGGCTATTATCAGTTTTCTCGATATTGGGACTAGTACTAGTTTTAGGTTGTGTCAGACTTATATTAGTCGTCGATGCCAAACTTGTAAAGTCCATTACAATAGGCTTACACCACGATTGATTGGTAAATGATAATAATATTAGTGTGAATTTAAAGTTTTTCATTAGTAATCATTCGAATAAGATCCATTACCATTTTGAGCCGTTATGGTACCACCACTTACTGGCGATATCGGGCATGTATTTCCCTCGCCAGTAGATGGATTGAGAAAATCGCCTGTAACTGAACCAGTCCCACTACCATTGTTGCCCATACTACCCGCTGCCACTAAACCCAAGGCAATTAAAATAGCTAACCAGTTATTATTGCTATTATTACCAACGCCAATGCTACCTGCCCCACCATTAGTATTGCCTGTACCACCTTCGCTAATAATTTTCGCAAGGATTTGATCGGGTGTCATGCCTTGATACTCAGGTGGCAGCGTCACCCCACCCATGTTTGGTATTGTATTATTGCCAGCAGGAATCGAAGGTGCACCACCAGGGTTATAAGCTAGTGTTGCAAGACCATTCTCAACGGGTGGACTAAGCATTTGAGCCGAAACGTCCACTACCATAGGAATACGACTTGTAGCTAGCAGTTTTAAGCTAAAAGAATCTTTAGGTCCCATTAAAAATGAATATAATGAACTCATCATATTTTTTGCTAAGGGAATTTCTGGCTTATAACCGTAGGTAACACGTAGTTTTAATACATTTGCTTCAGCAATCGTTAATCCTGAACTACTTCCCACCTTATCTTTTAGGTTGTCAAAATCTGTCTGCTTGTTAGGGATAACTTTATGGGTAGTTTTTAGTAGTTGTTGGAGTGTGGGATTATTAAAATCATCGAATGCTTGTTTATTGGGACTGATGATTTCAATTTTCATAAAAGGTGCTTCCGTCAGCTGTGCTTGTTTGAGCATAGCAATATTGTCAACTGTACCATTACTCGTTTTTATCAGTCCATTGCCATTGGCATTTAAATAGGGCAATAGACCTTTTAACAAACCTTCTTGGATTTTTTGTGGATCTGCATGATGAATTGCCCCTGCCCTAGCCGCTTCGTATCCAGCATAAGTCAAATTGGATTTAGCGTTGTACATCAATGTATACTGTACGCCCAGCATACCTAATAAAAAAATCATAGGAGTTACGACAATGAACTCTGTTAAACTCGCACCTTTTTGAGAATTACGGGTAATCATTGCTTATCTCCAATAAAGAATTGACGACCGACCAAGGATTGACTAATGGGATGGATGGCTGCTGAAAACTCTAGTATTTCATAAGTATTGTTTGGGGCAATGTAAAAGCGATACGGTTGTAGATTTTGTTTAATTGCCACAACCCTACCAGTCTTGTCTAAACACACTAAATGAATGGTGTAGCGCATACCTATTGTATGAACTGATCGACAAGGCATGATGGATAATGCTTGGCTTTGAGACAAGGCTTTAGTACCAAGCAAACCTTTAAGACGTGTAAAAAAGGTACTAGCGCTTATTATTTCAATTTCACCTAGTAATGTATGAGTTATCATTGAAACGCATCCTTCATCATGACATAAACTGGGAAACCAATCACGATAAAAGTACAGGGAAAAATAAATGCCACTAAAGGAAATAATAGTTTAACTGGTGCTTCCATTGCCATTTTTTCTGCCTTTTGGAAACGTTCAATACGACGTTGCTCTGCTTGATTTCTCAAAATAGGGCCTAAATTCATCCCCATTTTCTCTGCTTGTATAATTGATGAGGTCAAGCTTTTAATCGATTGATCATCAATACGTTGCCCCATTTTTCTCATTGCCTCTGCACGACTTACCCCAGTCTTGATATCCCGCAGAACCTTTTCAAATTCTGATCTTACAGGGCCTGGAGGTCCTTTCTGCACAGCTTGCTTAATAGCGCCATTAAGATTAAGACCCGATTCAATACTTAGGGTAATCATGTCTAGGAAAAAAGGCATATTTTTAGAGATAGAATTATTACGCTTTTTTTTGGTTTCTTTTAACCATAAATCAGGATACTTATATCCCAACAAAAATCCTAAAAATGCTAAATATAATGATTGGTCCGCAAATACTAAAAGAACAGCAAATAAAAAACCCACAATTACTGAACTGACTATTTTACTCGCAACAATATGCTTAGGTCGAAATTGGTATTCAACCCCGGCCTGAACAATGTTTTTTTCATACTTATTAAAGGTTGTTTCATTGATTAATGGTGTGATATAAAATGCAATGACGTTAATTGGTAAACTCATTAAACGATAAAAAACTGGCGGATTATCCAGATATTCACGATTTTCTTCAGGAACACGTAAAATAATAAAAAAGACATACCAAAGTGCGCCAACAATCAAGATGGTTAGCAAAGCAATGAGCAAATAAATAATGATATCGATAGACATATACGACTCACTAAACATCAATATTAACAATTTTACGGATGAACAGAATACCTAATATCTCAAAAATTAAGATAGCTGTCAGTGCAATATAACCTTCTGTGGTACTCCACAGCTTTGACATAGATGCGGGTTCCATTTTGCTTAAAACTGCCATCAAAAATATAGGCATCAATCCAACTACCCATGCTTGCATTTTCCCTTGAGCTGTTAATGCGCGTATTTTGCCTTCTGCTTGTTCAATATTTCGAAGGGTTTTAGCAATATTTTTAAGGGCATCTGATAATTCTCCCCCAGTTTCAATTGATGTTCGAATGACTGAGACCATTAATATAACTGAGTTATAAGGCATACGAGTCACAAGATTTTGTAGTGAATTATCAACACTAACCCCAAGTTTTTGCTCTCTAACTACTAGACCTATCTCTTCAGACAATGGTTTTGGATATTCTTCAGCAATCATTGCCAAGGCCCCCATCAAACTATTGCCTGATTGTAGTGAACCTGCCATTAAATCAATAGCATCAGGTAGCTGCTTTTCAAACAATTCAATTCTACGACGTTTCGTTAATTTTACTAGCCAAAATGGGAGACTTATGGCTACTACTATAATAATGGCTGATACAATTAAATTAACATTGAATACCACCATTGCAATTAGTAAAATTAATAAGGTAATGGCATAGATAGGTACATATAGTTTTAAGTTAACATCAATTGGTAGCCCACTAATCTTTTCACTGATGAAGCCGCTAATGACATTTGGGGCAGACTTTAAATCTTCTACATTATTTCTAATTACTAATAAATAAATTAGATAAAATAAGCAGGTTAATATAAGTGTTACTAGAAAAATAATCACAATTTAGGCTCATTAGCTAAAATAATCAGTTCGCATAGAAATGCCGCTATCAATCATTTCTTGATAGAAAGCAGGGATGGTATCTTGTGCAGTGAAAAATCCCTGAATTTTACCGTTTTCTGAGTAACCTGTTTTTTTATATATAAAAATGTCTTGTAACTGTATTGTACTGCCCTCAATACCAGTTACCTCAGTAATATGGGTAATTTTACGAGAACCGCAGTTAAAACGAGTTTGCTGTACAATAATATCAATGGCAGATACGATTTGTTCTCTAATAGCGACTAAAGGCAGTTCCATTCCCGCCATAAGCACCATGGTTTCAAGTCGAGACAGCGCATCTCTTGGCGTATTAGCGTGCAGTGTCGTTAGCGACCCTTCATGACCCGTATTCATGGCTTGCAACATATCTAGGGCTTCCGCACTACGACATTCTCCAACAACAATACGGTCAGGTCGCATGCGTAAGGAATTTTTAACCAAATCACGAATAGATACGGCTCCTTTGCCCTCCGCATTACTCGGTCTGGATTCTAAAGAAATTAAATGGTCATGATTAAGTTTTAGTTCAGCGGCATCCTCAATGGTGATAACTCGCTCTCCATTAGGAATAAAATTGGATAATACATTGAGTAACGTGGTCTTACCTGAACCCGTACCCCCTGAAATAATGACATTTTTTTTATGTTTAACACAGATTTCTAGAAAATCCGCCATATCTTCTGACAAGCTCTCAAAGAGAACAAGATCTTTTGCTGCAAGTCTTTTTTCTGGAAACTTACGAATGGTAATGGTAGGACCTTTGATTGCTAAGGGTGGGATAATCGCATTAACGCGTGAACCATCTTTTAACCTTGCATCCACCATGGGTGATGATTCGTCAATGCGCCTTCCTATTGGTGATACAATCCGCTCGATAATATCCATGACTGCTTGATCACTACTAAATATAGCAGCGCTTAAGGCTATACGACCATTTCGTTCAACATAAATTTCTTGAGATGAATTAACCATGATTTCTGAAACATCTTTGTCTGCCAATAGTTCTTCTAGAGGTCCTAAGCCAACCGCTTCATTCAACACCAGTTTTTTAATGCGGTCTATTTTATTTTTATCGATTGTAAAATCATTTTCAATAATTTGATCTAAACAATCTAGCGTTTCCTGAGTTAATTCTTCATCAGACATTTTCGAGACATCTTTGCGTCTTAAATCCATGAAGGCAATCAGCTTAGCATGTAGCTCTTTCATCAATTTAATGTCTTTTTCTCTATCAATGCTTCTGTCTTGATAGATGGTCATTGCACTGGTCATTGTGTCTATAATATTATGTTTCTGAGGTTGTTCAGTAATATTGGAAGTATTTTGAAGTTTTTGCTCATGAATATCTCGGCTAAAATCTTCTTTGTCAACTTGCGTTTGAGGATTTGGTTTAGGTTCATTCTCAAGCCAAATCTTCAATATCTCAAACTGATACTTTTGAATCGTGATCAAATCTCCAACTTCAAGCGGACCATAAATATCAATACGCTTCTCATTGACAACAGTACCATTAGCTCCCCTATCTAAGTCTTCAATAACATAACCCGCTGGTAATCGTTTAATCACAGCATGTTTTTGCGTGACCAACCAACCCTTAATCTGAATTTGTGCATCAGAACTTTTTCCAATGAGAATTTCATCCAAATCAAATTGAATATTTGATGATTGCCCTTTGAAGGTTAATTTCAATTCAATCACGGTGTTTTATCCTGCATTTTACTTAAGCTAATACGATTATCATGACTGTCAAAAAAGTCTTTTGGCAGTAACGTGTTATTTATATTACTTTCTTGCGAATGTGCCTGTGCTGTTTTCACCATTGAAACCGTCATGGTTTTATCACTATATACAATGGGTGTCACCACAAATAAAAGCTCTGTCTGCCTATCAGTTTTACTATTATTTTTAAATAGTCCTCCAATAATGGGCGCTTTACTAATACCTGGTACACTGTCATTGGCACTCGTGGTTTGTTTGTAATTTAATCCGCTTAACACCAACGTTTCGCCATTTTTTAAACTAAATTCTGTATCAGTTTTACGAGTTAGTAGCCCAGGCGTACCATTTACCGTCACAGATTTATCAATCTCGCTAATTTCTGAACTTATTTTAGCGACTATGCTACCATCACTTTGTATCGTGGGTGACACATCGAGCTTTATACCATAGTCTTTAAATTCAACAGAAGGAGTCCCTGTCGCTGAAGCTGAATTATAGGGAACTTGTCCACCAGACAAGAATTTTGCATTACCCCCATTTTTACAAGACAATACTGGATGAGCAATTAAATTCGCTAAACCCTGTGATTGCAGTATATTAATGCGACTCGTAACGGCTGAAATAAGCCCAGCGTAAGTTGCAAATGGTTGAACAATACCTACAGGTACATTTTGTAATCCCAATCCTTCAGAATCGACTCGATAAGCATTACTTTTCTTAAATTCACCTGCAATCCCAACTTGTGGGCCATTAATTTGTGTTCCCCATTGAATGCCTAAGTTATCCATATTGCTTTTAGACACTTCTAAAATTTTAACATCAAAATAAACCATGCGTTGGTCATTAAGGTCTGGTGCTTGTGACTTTGCTTTTGTTAAATTAGTAACATAGGTAAATTGGGATAAGAAAGCATCTATTTTATTTTTATCGTCAGGTAATAAATTATCCCCTTCAACTATAATCCTATCACCCAATACTCTTGCCGATACCCCTTCAAAATCTTTTAAATAAAAGGTAATATCTTGTATCATTCTAAAGAAATTTGCTGGGTAAACATGGGTGTTGATTGTCTGTAGAGAACCTTTACGCCATACTTTAATGGTTGTGTCGCCAGATTTAATACCTGTGATGAGTACACCCTTTTTACCCACAGCAATAGCATTCAAAATTTCATCACTACCCACAGCAACATTTGTAATACTGTTATCGCTAATAAATTCAGACTGACCGACATACAAATGCATGACTTGTTGTCGAATTGGGATATCTTGCGCGTAGACTGACATTGAAAATAAAACAGTTAAACCTACAATCTTTTTCATACTTATTACTCGCCACCCGATGCAGTTTTGTTACCATAAATTACGTTGATTGCCACTTGTTCTGGCGAGCGTTTTTCCTTAGGCTTAGTCTCATTAGGTTGTCTAGCTAAAGGTTCATTTTTTGGTATATCAATTTCCCTTTCTTGGGCTTTTTGGATTGCAGCCAGTTGTTTGCTATAATTATATTCAGACATAGATGGTGATTCTAATTGCTGGTTACCTATATTTCTTAGACTTAACTCTTTTTGTAAGGTTTGAAGACTGATGACATTGGTCGTAAAACTCATATCTTCGGGATTTCTTAATACCGCTAATAACTTCCCTAAGTCCAATGCAGTCGTCACTTTAGATACGTCTTCAATATCTAAATCCAATGTGATATTGGCATATGAATTACTCTTACCATCATAATTTATATTATTGGTACTTACATTATTACCTGTAGCAATCACTCTCACGTTTTGTAATAAAGGCGCGGCAACGATAACGCCATTTTTCTCATACGATAAAATTAAGTCGATATGGTCATTGGGCTTTAACATAGAGGATATTGAGCTTTGATCGTCTACAGGAATAGTTAAGGCTCTCCTACCTGGTAAAAGCTTATTCGCTAATTGTGATCTTTCATCAGTATTAAGCATTTGCCAAGTTAGAATATCGCCACGTTTCATATTTGCTATCAATAAAGATCCTTTGATGGATTCAGCTTGGTCAGGTGTAATAGCATTGGATTGTGCAAATTTAGCAGGTATATCATTTCTGACGGCAAATGCTTTTTTATCATAAGGGTCAACTAATACACCACTTTGTAGATCGGTATTAGCGACAACGTAACTTACCTTCTGGGTATCTAAAGATTTAGAAATTTTTTTATCAATCAAAAACTTTAACAGTATTGCACAAGCTAATGCCAATACCACTGCTACTATTAAAGCGGCTACATTTTTATTTATGCGTCTCATTGCTTGCCTTTGGTGTCAAATCTACATTATCTAAGTTGCTAATTGATTGTGAGTAATTATCATGTCTTTGTTGAAAGGCTTCATGAAAAAGCTGCCATACTGATTTCTCATCAAATTTTAAACCGAAGATAAATATCAGAATAGCCACTGTAGCAACAATATATTCAACCATTGCACTGCCTTTTTCATGCCTTTTCACTTATTTACTCCTTTCAATTATCAGCATAAAATTGCCGCCTCGATTCAATACTGTGGTTTTAATTAAATAATTTATTCCAGTTGACCTGATTTGATAATTAGTAAAACCAACTTCACTGGTTGTCTTAATAGATTTAGAACTCAGTAATTTCATTAAAGAAATGTACTCTTGTTGGCTGTAATTTGAAAATGTCATTGAGCGAGAAATCGTTTTATTATCTTCAGTTTGTAAATCCAATATAATTTTATTCTGTTTAACTACAACTGGTATTGGCAAATAGGCTCTTTTCTCATTACTAGAACACGTTAAGTATCCAGAAACGATATTTTTTTCAATTGAATCTATCGTTAATGTTGCTACACTACTTTGATCAAACACACTTAAATTATTTGCTGATAATCCATATTGAAATTGCTGCTGTTTAAAGTTCTTAAATAAGCAAGCTAAGTTACAACTACTTTTAAATACAAAATAATCAATCGATTTACCATTGATAATCACTTTATTAAACAATGGTGCTGAATTGAAACCTTTTATTTGTTCAACATAAGTACAAACATGAGCAAATGCTATATTTGATAATGCTAAACTGGTCAAAATTATGACTAACATATTTTTCATGGTTGGTAGGGTGCTAATCGATCAGTTGGTACAGCATCCTCTTTCACACTAATATCTGAG
>ERZ650302.1440-NODE-1440-length-13247-cov-18.136143_pt1 | contig 13247 bp, 9 predicted proteins | sample MGYA00376238_ERZ650302 | MGnify/ENA primary metagenome ERZ650302 (study PRJEB26733, sample SAMN07839298) | wastewater metagenome | biome: urban; feature: wastewater treatment plant; material: waste water | place: USA: North Carolina | collected 2016-04-28 ... | reverse complement strand
ACATTACTAATTGGGAATGGATTGAACCGGACACTCAAATCAAGCATATCGTGGGAAGATTTGCTTGATGACATAGCTAATGAGTATGGCGTAGAGCATATTGATAATTTACCTATGCCACTTGAATTTGAACGCATTGTAAATACTATTCTGCGAAAATCATCCAATCCAAGTAGTCAGATTTATAATGATATAAAGAAAAAATATTATATCAATATTCCAAAAAATGCAATACTGCTAGGAACGATTTTGTCTTGGTTTTTTGGAATCGTCTATTTTAATAACGATTTGATTTTTACTTTGCTTAATGTCGTTTCTCACGGCATTCCGTACATAGCGCTTATTTATCTCAATGAAATCGATAAAAAAACATCAAGAGAATTGCATTGGTTATACTATTTCAAACATTTTAAAGGACTTTTACTTTTCATCGTCGTTTTGCTTTTGATTGCTTTTTCTGAAGAATATCTTTGGGAAATTTTAGTTTGGAAGGAACAATTGTCAGGTACAACAGAAGATTTTTCAAATTGGTATTTCTTAATTGTACCCTTACTAACCGTACCACAATTTACTCATTATCTCTTGGATGGATTTATTTGGAAGAAAAACAAATCTACCACATAAAAATTCCACTAGATTTTCATTTTACTTTTATTTATTTCGATATTTACGTTCTATATACTTTTAAATCAGAAGAAATGAAACGTAGACGATTTATCGCATCAACTGCTTTGGCCGGTGTGGCAAGTGTAGGATTGGCCATGAACACCAGCCCAAAACAAGCAAAGTTTTTATTGCATCATGTGTTTTTTTGGCTAAAAAATCCCAATGCTACAGCCGACAAAGCACAACTAATTGAAGGACTCAAAACCTTAGCGGCTATTCCGACGGTGAAACAAATTCACGTGGGACTTTTGGCCTCGACCGAAAAACGCGAAGTAGTAGATACCTCTTGGGATGTCTCAGAACTTCTTTTTTTTGAAGATGAAAAAGGGCAAAAAACGTATCAAGATCACCCAATTCATCAAGACTTCGTCAAAAAGTATTCGCATCTCTGGCAAAAAGTTGTGGTTTATGACGCTATTGATGTGTAAAGTACCAACTCCCTTTTTCATAACCTAGTTGTAACGTTTGACTCAAATAAATACTAACTAAAAAACGAATCAAACAACAACTAAAACAGTGCTGTTATGAATAAAAAAATGATAATCCAATCGTTACTAGGGATGGTAATTGGTGGTGTTGCAATGTTTACTTTTTTGCATTTAATACCCAAAGAACTCCTATTGAAATTCTATCCCAAAGGCGATTTTGAGACTTTTGCTTTTTTTGTTTCACTTTTAGTAGGTCCGTTTTTTGCCATTGCTTTGCACGAATTAGGACATTTAACAGCAGGACTTTTGCAAAAACACCAATTACAATTATTTGTCGTGGCTTTCTTTGGTTTGAAAAGAGAAAACCAGCGAGTAAGATTATTTTTCAACAAAGAAATGCAATACTTTGGTGGTATTTCTGCCACTTCACCAATAAATTTAGAGGGTAATTTAAAGATACAATTTGCAAGAATTTTGGGTGCCGGACCCTTGTTTTCATTGCTTTTTGGTGGTGTTTTTCTTTTTCTTTTTTATTACTTTGATTCCGCTTGGAATGGTTTCAATGGTATAGTTGGCCTCATTTCAATTGCACTTTTTTTTGCTACTACCATTCCATCAAAATCTGGTCTTTTTTTTACGGATAGAAAAAGATTGCAGCGTTTGTTGAACAAAGGTAAAGTTGGCGAAATAGAATTAGCCCTTTTACAAGCATCTTTCCAAATGCTATTAGACCAAAATGCCAAAAATTTGGAAATCAATAAACTTCAATTAATTCAAACCGATACCGAACCTGTAGTTCAATTCTGGGGTTTCTTCTTTGAATACGCCTACTACAAAGACCATCAAAACACTGAAAAAGCCACTTCACTTAAAAACAACTTATTGAATTATCAAACACTAATTCCTAAAGGCATTTGGAAAAGTCTCGCTATTGATTAGAGCTCAACCAAAGTGTCTATCATCCTATTTTAAATTCAAGGTAAAGGATTGATTCGGAATCTGCGTTCATTTATTCCGAGCCTCAGAATTTTAAAAGGAAAAAAAGAGTACTATCTCTAGAGGAAATAGTACTCTACATTTAAATTTGTTCCGAATCGTTATTCAAATGATGAATGATTTCGGCAATAAGTCCCGTCCATCCTGTTTGATGATTGGCGCCCAATCCTTTTCCGGTATCGCCATCAAAATATTCAAAAAACAAATGATTCGAATTGAAGTTGGGGTCTTTTTGAAACTTTTCATAAGGCCCATACATGGGTATAAATTGCTCTTTATTAGGAACAAAAAGTGAGAGTAAACGATTCGCCACGCCATCAGCTGCATCTTTTATATTCATCATTACTCCTGAATGCGTTGGAAACTCTACTTTGTAGTCGTTTCCGTAATAGTTACAGAACTTCTCGAGTGAGTCCAAAATCAAATAGTTCATTGGGAACCAAATTGGGCCACGCCAATTGGAATTTCCTCCAAACATATCTCCGGTAGCTTCGGCAGGTGTATAATCTACTTGAACGGTTCCTCCATCATAGGTAAATCGATAGGGATGTTCTTTATGAAATTTAGACAACGAACGAACACCAAAATCAGACAAGAATTCCGATTCATCGAACATACGTTTCATAATCATCTTCATTCTATCCCCACGCAGAATAGACAATAACTTGCTCTCTCCTTTTCCGGGATTGTACCAACTTGACACTAAGGCAGCCAAATCCGGTCGGTTAGAAATAACCCATTCTACCCTACGCTTGAAATCTGGCAATTGGTCTAACAACTCTGGGGTTAAAACTTCAACAGCAAAAAGCGGAATCAATCCCACCATCGAGCGCACTTTGAGCAATTCGGCTTCGCCGTTTTCTTTAAGCAACATATCATAATAGAACTGATCGTCTTCGTCCCAAAGATTCAATTTGTCTCCGCCAATGGCTTGCATAGCACCAGCGATATGCAAAAAGTGTTCAAAAAACTTAGAAGCCATATCTTGATACACTGGATTTTCTATTGCAATTTCACAAGCAATTCGCAACATATTCAGGCTATACATTGCCATCCAACCCGTTCCGTCGGCTTGTTCTAAATGACCGCCTGTTGGTAAAGCCGCCGAACGGTCGAAAACACCAATATTATCCATTCCAAGGAATCCGCCTCCAAAAATATTGTTTCCATTTTCGTCTTTCAGGTTGACCCACCATGTGAAATTGAGTAATAATTTATGGAAAATGCGTTCCAAGAAAACACGGTCGCCTTTACCACCATTCATTTCTTTATCAATGGCATACACTTTCCAAGTTGCCCAAGCGTGCACGGGAGGATTTACATCCGAGAACGACCATTCGTAAGCAGGAATCTGCCCGTTGGGATGCATATAATATTCTCTCAAAATAACCGATAATTGACGTTTGGCAAAATCGGGATCTAATCGTGCCAAAGGCAAAGTATGAAAGGCCAAATCCCAAGCGGCAAACCAAGGATATTCCCATTTATCGGGCATTGACAAAATGTTGGAAGCGTACAAATGTTTCCAAGCATTATTTCTTCCTTTGCTTCTATTCGCATCGGGTTTAGGCATTGAAGGATCGCCTTTGATCCACTCATAAACATTGTAATAATACCATTGTTTAGTCCACAACATTCCAGCATAAGCTTGACGTTGTACCGATTTCAAATGTTGCTCTTTGATGTTTTTTTGCAAACTATCATAAAACAAATCAGCTTCCTTGAGACGTTGCGCATAAATAGCATCAAAATCTTCAAAAGGAGCTCTTGACGTTTGATTGGTCAAACGCAATCGGATAACTTTTTTTCCTTTCGCAGGAATAAGTTGTTCGTATTTTGCAGAAGCTTTAGTTCCTATTTTATTCGGATTTACAGCATCTTTTTTCTTATTAATGATATAATCGTTAATACCGTCTTTGGTATACTTGGTTAAATTTTCCGAATGGTATAAGCGTTGAAAATTGGTTTCGTTTTCACAAAAAAGCAGTTCATCTGCATTTTCTGCATACAACGTATAATGACCAACTAATCGATGATTGACTTCGATTACTGATTTTCCATTGCCCACCAAAGAAGGCTTGTACTTGTAATTATCATAGCCCCAGCACCAAGTATTTCGGAACCAAACAGTAGGTAAAACCGTTATAGGTGCAGCCACATCCGATTGATTTTCGATAGTAATTTGAATCAAAATATCCTGCTGATCGGCTTTGGCATATTCAATACTAATATCAAAATAAGCATCTTTATCAAAAATGCCTGTATCCAAAAGTTCGTACTCGGGTTGGTGGCGATTGCGCTTTTTGGATTCTTTGACTAATTTTTCATATGGAAATGCCGCCTGTGGATACTTGTACAGCATTTTTTGGTAGGAATGCGTAGGCGTAGCGTCTTGGTAATAATAAATTTCTTTGACGTCTTCTCCGTGGTTGGATTCGTTTCCGGTAAGACCAAAAAAACGTTCCTTGAGAATTTTGTCGTGATGGTTCCAAAATGCCAAAGCAAAACAAATATGCTGTTTGTTATCTGAAATTCCTCCTATTCCTTCTTCTCCCCATCGATACGCTTTAGAACGCGCCATATCGTGAGTAATACTATTCCAAGCATCTCCATTAGCAGAATAATCTTCTCTAACAGTTCCCCATTGTCTTTCGGTTAAATAGGGACCCCATTTTTTCCAGCCTTTATTGTCTTTTCTTTCGAGTAATCGGGCTCTCTCTGTGTCTATCTCTGTCATAGCTCTATTTGTTTTTGTCTTTTGCAATTTATAGAAATACACTTAAAAAAAGAGAAAAAAAGAGAAAAAAATCCATAAAAATCCATAATCAATTCTTTCCTATTGATTTTTTTTCGAAGTGTAAAATACTAAATCTCTAAATTATAGTCTTTTGAAAAGGTTTTCTGAGAAAAAAACAAAGCCTTTTGAATCCTATACCCATAAAATTTTAGCCAAAAATGATGGGAAAGCGGGCAAACTTTGCGACCTTTGTCATTCAGAAATTTAAACAATGGCAAAGATTTTAACGGGAGTACAGAGTACAGGTACTCCGCATTTAGGCAATTTATTAGGGGCAATTATACCCGCAATTGCATTATCGAATGATCCAAAAAATGAATCATTCCTTTTTATCGCCGATTTGCATTCGATTACACAAATCAAAAATGGCGAAACCTTAAGAAACAATACTTACAGTACTGCAGCAGCTTGGCTAGCTTGTGGATTAGACGTAAACAAAGTTACCTTTTACAGACAATCCGATGTACCTCAAACGGCAGAATTGTCTTGGTATCTGAGCTGTTTTTTTCCTTTTCAACGTTTGACTTTGGCACATTCTTTCAAAGACAAATCCGATCGTTTAGACGATGTAAATGCTGGGTTGTTTTCGTATCCAATGTTGATGGCCGCGGACATTTTATTGTATGATGCCGAATTTGTACCCGTAGGAAAAGACCAGTTGCAACACCTCGAAATTACTCGTGATGTCGCTTCTCGTTTCAATCACCAAATGGGAGAAACCTTTGTGTTGCCCGAAGCCAAAATCCAAGAAGACAGTATGTTGATTCCTGGTACCAATGGCGGAAAAATGAGTAAATCGGCCAATAATGTCATCAATATTTTCTTAGACGACAAAGCGTTGCGCAAGCAAATTATGAGCATCGAGACCGATAGTACTCCGTTAGAAGATCCAAAAAATCCTGATACTTGTAACGCTTTTGCTATCTATAAATTATTGGCCACTGAAGCCCAAATTACCACGATGAGAGCCAATTATTTGGGAGGTAATTATGGCTACGGTCACGCCAAACAAGCCTTGTTTGAACTGATTGTAGAAAAATTCAAAACCGAAAGAGAACGTTACAATTATTACATCAATAACCTAACAGAAGTAGACGCCTTATTGAAACAAGGTGCCGAAAAAGCTGCTGGTATCGCCAATGGTGTTTTAGATCGCGTACGCTTGAAATTAGGTTTCGAGTCGTTACAGTAACCGTTACTACGAATAAATTATGAAAAGGAATATTCCGAATTGGGGTATTCCTTTTTTGTTTCAAATACGTTGTGAAAGTAAGCCCAAACCTTAAGCTGATTTCGTTACTTAACCTCTTTTCCATATAAAAAAACAAGCAACACATTTCAATAATTGGCTACAAATAAACTAGTGCTACACTTCTCAATAGAACTAATTAATGTAAATTGAGTCAACTAACTGACTGAATTTACATTAATTCCGTCAGTTAGTTGACTGAATTTGCATTTTTTGAGTATATTTGTACCCGTTGGGTGAAATTCTAATAAAATAAAAACTAAACCACATAGAGCCATAGATTAATAGCAAATCAACATAGAAAAAAACAGAAATAGCACTATTTCTCACATAGATGAGCTATGTGAATAGTAAAACGTCTATTTATTTCTCTTAAAAAAACTACAAATTCTATGATTCTATGTGGTAAAAAATAATTTCACCCAACGGGTTATATTTGTATCTAAATTTAAAAATTTGCAGGCTATGGATTTTTTAGAAAGAAGCATAGATGTATTGTTTGCTAAAAGAGTATTACCCAACAAAGTACTTATTTTATTGGGCGCAAGGCGTGTAGGTAAAACAGCGTTTATCAAAAATTATCTTTCACAGCTCCCAAAACAAGAATATTTACAATTGAACGGCGAAGATATTCAGGATGCAAATTTGTTAAAAGAGCGTTCCGTAAGCAATTATCGTCGACTTCTAGCAAACACGAAATTATTAGTTATTGACGAAGCGCAAAACATCCCCGACATTGGTTTGATTCTGAAATTAATTGTGGATTCTATTGAGGGTATTAAAATCATTGCCACAGGATCATCGGTTTTTGATTTGTCTAATAAATTAGGAGAACCTTTGGTAGGAAGAAAAAATACGATTTACTTATTTCCACTGGCTCAGATGGAATTTTCCAACTATGAAAATTTCAAGGAAACCACTCAAAAACTGGAAGAACGATTGCTTTTTGGCTCCTATCCTGAACTTGAACAATACCCAGATTGGAACGACAAAATCAACTACTTGAAAGAAATACTCAATTCCTATTTATTGAAGGATATTTTGGTGTATGAAGGTATCAAACATTCTAACAAAATTTTAGAGGTTTTAAAACTGATTGCCTTTCAAGTAGGACAAGAAGTTTCACTGCAAGAATTAGCCAGACAATTAGGTATTTCTAAAAATACGGTAGAAAGTTATTTAGATTTACTTTCCAAGGTGTTTGTTATTTATAAAGTACCTGGTTTTAGCAGAAATTTGCGAAAGGAAATTACCAAATCCAATAGGTGGTATTTTTATGATAATGGAATTCGCAATGCTATTATTTCCAATTTTAATCGATTAGACAATCGCACCGATGTTGGTGCATTATGGGAAAATTATTTGGCTTCGGAACGTATAAAACACCAAAATTATACTCAAAAAGTAGTAACCAATTATTTTTGGCGTACGTATGACCAACAAGAATTAGATTGGTTGGAAGAAGAAAATGGCCAGCTACGAGGCTACGAATTCAAATGGAATGAAAATAGAAAAGCGAAAGTCCCCACGGCTTTTGCAAAAGCCTATCCTGAAGCTAGTTTTGAAGTAATCAACAAACAGAATTATTTAGATTTCATAGTCCAATGAAACAAAACAAATGGCCATAATTTGTAATATAACTATCAACCAAAACTTCAAAAGATAACTGGTTTTCCTTGTTTTATGTCGGAACAAAAGCATCGCTAATCCACTACCAACAGTTCCTCCGAAGAACACGAAGGTTAAAAGTGTTGTTTCGGGGATTCTTTGTTTATGACTTTTTGCTTGCTGTTTATCAAAAACAGTCAACAGAAAACCGATGACGTTCAGAATCAAAAAATAATACAATAAAATATCCATTGCGATACATTTACGCTCCAAAGATATTATTTTAGCTGTCCGAAAAATTCAAAAAATGACCAACCTACAATTCATCGCCCAAAAGGTAGCTACCGCAGCCATCAATATTCAAAACACCGTTCAATTATTACAAGAAGATTGTACGATTCCGTTTATTTCGCGCTACCGAAAAGACAAAACAGGCAATCTGGATGAAACACAAATCGAACAAATTGCCAAACTCCAAAAAGAGTACGAGGCCATCCTGAAACGAAAAGAAGCCATCGTAAAATCCATCGAAGAGCAAAACGCTTTGACGCCTGAATTGGATAAAAAAATCCAACAAAGTTTTGACCTACAAGAGTTGGAGGATTTGTATTTGCCGTACAAAAAGAAAAAAAGAACCAAAGCCGATGTTGCTCGTGAAAACGGACTAGAACCTTTGGCCAAAATTATAATGGCACAGAAAAATGACGATGTCGATTTCTTGGCTACACAATACTTGAACGACGCTATTGTCAATGAAGAATCGGCTTTACAAGGCGCCAGAGAAATCATTGCCGAATGGATTAACGAAAATATTTACGTTCGTAAACAATTGCGCCGTTTGTACGAACGCAAAGCGACCATCACCACCAAAGTAGTCAAAACGAAAAAAGACGAAGCCGATGCGCAAAAGTTTTCGCAATATTTCGATTGGTCTGAACCGTTGACCAAGGCGCCTTCTCACCGTCTTTTGGCAATGCTACGTGCCGAAAATGAAGGGTTCATCAAGTTCAAAGTAGAAGCAGATATTGACGAGGCCTATGACGTAATCGACGAATTGGTGTTGAAAGGTCAAAGTCCAAGCACCTCACACGTACAATTGGCCATTGAGGATTCTTATAAAAGATTGCTGCAACCTGCCATTGCCAACGAAACCTTGCAAGAAGCCAAAGCCAAAGCTGATGCCAATTCCATTCAGGTTTTCGCGAATAATTTAGGGCAATTATTATTGGCTCCACCTTTGGGCGAAAAACGAATTTTAGCCATCGACCCAGGATTTCGTTCGGGTTGTAAAGTGGTTTGTTTGGACGAAAAAGGCGATTTGCTCTACAACGAAACCATCTATCCGCACGCGCCACAAAATGAAACGGCGATGGCCATGAAAAAAATCAAATCGATGGTAAACGCCTATAATATTGATGCCATATCCATTGGGAACGGAACCGCCTCAAGAGAAACCGAATTCTTCATCAAGAAAATCGCTTTTGAAACTCGAGCCACAGGCGAACAGGGCGAAGCCAAACCCGTTCAAGTATTTATTGTTTCAGAGGCAGGAGCTTCGGTGTATTCGGCTTCCAAAATTGCCCGTGAAGAATTCCCAAACTACGACGTAACGGTTCGTGGTTCGGTGTCTATCGGACGTCGCTTGTCGGATCCTTTGGCCGAATTGGTAAAAATCGACCCAAAAGCCATTGGTGTGGGACAATACCAACACGATGTGGACCAAACCAAACTCAAAGAAGAATTGGATGCAACGGTAATTCGTTGCGTGAATTCGGTGGGAATCAACATCAATACCGCTAGCAAACATTTGTTGAGTTATGTGAGTGGTATTGGAGAAAAACTAGCCGAAAATATAGTGACGTATCGTTCTGAAAATGGTCCTTTTGACGATAGAAAACAACTCAAAAAAGTACCGCGTTTGGGAGATAAAGCCTTCCAACAAGGCGCAGCATTTATCCGAATTGCCAATGGCAAAAATCCATTAGACAATTCGGCAGTACATCCCGAAGCTTATGCCATAGTAGAAAAAATGGCCAAAGATTTGAAAACTTCTGTTACTGATTTGATTGCCAACAAAGAAAAAATTGCGCTCATCAAACCCGAAAACTACGTAACGCCCGAAATTGGGATTTTGGGTATCAAAGACATCCTCAAAGAGCTCGAAAAACCAGGATTAGACCCAAGAAAATCGGCCAAAATCTTTGAATTCGACCCAAATGTCAAATCCATTAAAGATTTGAAAACAGGGATGATTTTGCCCGGAATCGTAAACAACATCACCAATTTTGGTTGTTTTGTCGACATCGGAATCAAAGAAAGTGGCTTGGTGCACATTTCCCAACTCAAAGCTGGTTTTGTGAGCGATGTCAACGAAGTGGTTAAATTGCACCAACACGTTGAAGTAAAAGTAACCGAAGTTGATGAAGACCGTAAACGCATTCAATTGACGATGGTTATCTAAAAGTGAAAATCTCAAAAAAATAAATTCCAAATTCCAAGAGGTCATCCTGAGCACAGTCGAAGGGCAAATTCCAAGGAGTTTCTTGAAGCCTTTCCATTGGAAAATGTATAAACAGCCAAAGCCCGATAAGAAAAACTTGTCGGGCTTTGTTTATAAATAGCTTTGGTGAATACAGAACTTAATAATGTTCAAATACTTAGTTTCATTGCAACTTTATTCTCCTTTGCTTAGTTTTTCAATCTCTTTTTTTAGTTCCATTCTATTTATGATGTATTGAAGAGGCTGTCCGAAAAGTATTGGACAGCCTCTTGTTTCCTTATCCAGTTCGTTTTCTTCAAAAATATTGTTTAGGTGCTTGTTTATGGCAGGCACTTCAACCCCAAAAAGTTGCGCTATCAATCGTTGCGTAAGCCAAAAATTATCCTCAAAATAAGTGACATTGATAACCACATTGCTATTCTGATTTTGGTAAAATATAATTTTGCTTTCCATAATGGTTTTAAACTTGGTTTTTTGCTTTGAATGATGCTACTTTAGATAAATAGTAAACAATTTATTTTTCTAAAATTAGTTAATTACCTGTTTTATTAAACTCATTATATATTCCAAATCCTTGTCATTTTCTATTTGGATTTGATAATCTCCGTTGCCTCGATGTCCAATTGTGGAAACGTCTTTGGCGATACCTTTTGGGTCATCTAACGAACCTATTTTGGTATTTATGAATATTTTGGTTTATTCTAACTCTTTTTTAATTAATTCTTCCAATTGGTTTTTTGGTAACAATAGTTGATATTCTGCCACTCCAATAGGTTTGTTGATGTCTTGCAAAGCAATTTCTACATCTAAATGGTTTTTATCGGCACACAGAATAATTCCAATAGGTTGGTTTTCATCTGGCTTTCTTTCAAATTTATCCAGCAAGGTTAAATAAAAATTCATTTTACCAATATATTCGGGTTGAAATTCGCCTATTTTTAGTTCAATAGCCACAAGCGATTTTAAATCTCGATGGAAGAAAAGCATATCTACATAATATTCTTTTTCATTGTATTCTAAGCGATATTGATTGCCAATAAACGAAAAACCTTTACCCAATTCTAAAATAAAATGTTTTATTTTTTCGACCAATCGTTTTTCTAATTCTCGTTCTTTTAAGGATTTTGTAACTCCCAAGAAACCTAAATTATAACTGCTTTTTAAAACCTCATCGGCATAATTGGCTACATTTTCTGGTAATGTTTTTTCGAAGTTATGGCTTTTTGCAATGGTGCTTTCTTGCAAATATGCTTTGGCTTTGATGTAATTAAGCAAAACATCTCTTGTCCAAGCCAATTCTACTGTTTTTGAAGCGTAAAACAATGCCTCGTCATCAGTAGTGGTTTTACTCATTATCAATAAATTATGTTTCCAAGGCAAAAGTGCGACGCTGTGTCGCAGTTTTTCATCAGAGGTTTTATAGCGGTCATAAAACTTTTTCATATCCTAAAGATTTCTGGGCGAAAGGCCCATATCTGGAAACTCATTTTTAAGATCTATGGAAAGTTTTTTTATAACACCGCTACCATAGGTTTCTGCTTGCACTTTTTCTGAAAGTAATTTTCCCAAATTCCAATACACCGATAGGATTCCTTGGTTTATCTTAATAGCAATACTTCGTCTAGCAGTTTGTATCTCGCTAATACAACTACTCAATATTTGGTTATATAGTACCATTTTTTCTTCCATAAACTACATTGCAAAATTATCATACTCCTCCTCACTCAATTAACACAACTCATAATCCATTGCGCCTATTTTTTTTTCAATTGTAGAAATTCTAAATAATACTTGTTATTTTCAAAAGTCAGGAAATAGTAAAACAAACTCGATTTTTCCTTACGTTTTAGTGTTTTTCTTAATTTCAAGAAATCACTTATTGATTCTTTTTTAAAACCTACTTGGCGTTGCAAATCTTTTGAGTTTATGCCATACAAACGCATTTGCTTTGTGACCCATTCAATGGTTATTTTACTCAAATCTATTGAATGTTTGTCTACACGATCATTAGTATCATTAATAATCTTATAAAATAGTTTTCTATCAGTTTCAACTTTCTTAGCTAATGTTCCACCTTTTTTCAAAGATTGTCCATAAGCCATAGCTAATTGAATACTTTTCAAGCGTTCATTAAATGGTTTAATTTGAGCTTCTTTATTTAATGGAAATAAATTTCTTCTATCGCAAGGAATATCATTTTTAATCAATATTTCAGTAAATTTATCTAATGCTTTATCAATATTTTTAGGGAATTTAATATCTAATCCCAATTTGGAAGAGCAAAATTGATGCATAAAGGAAGTAACACACTCATTAATCATTGTTTTACCATATATGCTACAAAGTTTAGGATAAGTATTATCATCTATCCCAACATTGAGAATAGAGTCCATCATACCAGGCATAGAAATAGGAGCACCAGAACGAACAGATACTAAGATTGGTAAATTTTGTTCATCTACTAAATATTTTGAAATTTGACGATTAACAGTTTTATATTCTTTTTGGAAATTCTTTTTATTAGCCAAATAACTTAAGCAAGTATCAGTATCAAATACCATTGCTTTTGGCACTGCAAAGCCTAAATTAATCAAATCAGTTAAACCTTTAGCTTTACCACCAATAGATTCTTTTGTTAATGTTTTTGCATTAATTGAATTAAGATTGTGTAAGTGAAATTCAGGTTTTGTTTTATATTTATCTAAATTAATTTCATATTTACTGTTATTAACATATTTTTCATTAACAATATCAGATAAAATATTATTAAGGGCAGGATTATTTTCAACAGAGGTTACAACATAATCTTTTCTTTTTTTATCAGCAGCGATAAGTGCCATATTAGCAAAATTAAATTTTGGAATAGAATAATCTGTTTTTTTAGCCAATTCTAACATTTTTGGAAGAGATTCAATTTTTTCTGCAAAGTCTTTAAAACTTTCAAAATTACTTTTTAAAGCAGATGAATTATCTTTATTAAATTCAGGAAAAGTTTCACTAAAA
>ERZ650302.1439-NODE-1439-length-13256-cov-17.345656_pt1 | contig 13256 bp, 11 predicted proteins | sample MGYA00376238_ERZ650302 | MGnify/ENA primary metagenome ERZ650302 (study PRJEB26733, sample SAMN07839298) | wastewater metagenome | biome: urban; feature: wastewater treatment plant; material: waste water | place: USA: North Carolina | collected 2016-04-28 ... | reverse complement strand
TCGTTTCTCTCCTATATATGATTCAGGATGTTGTTTGGCGAGAGAAAAAAATGATGATGAAATTCAATTAATGAATAAAGACATACAGCTAATTGAAAAATACATAAATAAAGGAAAATCAGAAATTCATTGGGATGAAAAAAAAGTTACTCATTTTAATTTAGTAGAATTACTATTAAATGATTATGCTGACATTGTAAAAAATAGAATAAAAAAAGTAAAAGAAAATTTTGATGCAAATAATATTATCAGTTTAGTTAATAATATTGATGCAAATTTGCCTGATTTTTGCAATGAATATAAATTAACAAAAGAAAGGAAGGAAGTAATAATAAAAATAGTAAATTTACGAATAGAAAAACTGCTCTCTTTATTATGAAAAAAACCATTAAAAATATTTATTTAACCTGGAGAACAGGAAAAGGAGACAGGAGGATTCCTATTGGAAGGATTAAAAAAAATTCTTCAGAAGGTATTATTTTTAGTTATTTTAAAAATAATGTAGAGGAAGCAAAAAAATTAGGGTTTGTTCCTTTCGAAGGGTTTCCTGATATAGATAAAACTTATACATCAAATGTTTTAGAAATATTTGGACATAGACTTATTAAAAATGAGAGAAGTGATTCAAAATATTTTTATGATTTTTGGATGATAGAAAAAGATAGAAGAGATGATGTTTTTTATTTACTTGCAATGACACAAGGTCTTGTACCAACAGACAATTTTGAATTTTTAGCTGATTTCTATCCAACTAAAAACCTTTGTTTTATAACAGAAATTTCTGGTTTATCAAAACAAAACATTGACAGTAAATTATTAGAAGAAAATGATATTTTAGATTATGTTTTAGAGAACAATAATAATTACGACAAATATGCCGTAGCATTATATAAAAAAAATATAAAACTAGGTTATGTCAAGTTAATAAATAGCAAAGTTTTTTATTATTCTAAGTATAAGCCAACTATTTCAGTACATTCTATTGAAAAAAATGGAATTTTAAAAAGAGTTTTTATAAAAGTTATTTTCAAATAAAAATAAATAATATTTAAGATTAATCCATTTCTTAATTTAGGAATGGATTTTTACATTCGTCTAAAAATTCCTCTCAATGAAAAAAATCACGCTACTATTACTTGTTCAAACCGTATTTTCTTTTGCTCAAGATTTCAAAACACCTTACGAAAAAGGCAACGGAAATCAAACCGCTACTTACGAAGAAATGGTGAAATTCTATGACGATTTAGACAAAAATTTCGAAAGTATTTCGGTGGTAGAAAAAGGAAAAGATGACAACGGAGAACCTATTAGAGTGGTGATTTTCAATGTTTCTAATACTAAAAAATTTACAGTTTTAAATCCTGTAATTCTCATCAATAATGGCATTCATCCTGGTGAAAGTGACGGAATAGACGCTACAATGATGCTGATGCGAGATTTAGCTTTAGGAAAAATAAAAGTTCCACAAAACACCAAAGTTGCCGCAATTGAAGCATACAACATTTCGGGAATGCTGAGAAGAGGAAAATTCTCACGAGCCAACCAAAACGGACCAGAAGAACACGGTTTTCGTGGGAATGCCAGAAATTTTGATTTGAACAGAGATTTCATCAAAAATGATACAGAAAATGCCAAAGCTTTTCAAGAGATTTTTCATTGGCTAAAACCGATTTATTTTATTGATAATCACGTAAGTAATGGCGCAGATTATCAGTATACTTTTACCTATATTTCTACCAATAAAGAAAGATTAGGAAATTCTCTCGGAACGTATTTTCACAAAGAAATGCAACCGAAACTGATTCAAAATATGGAGAAATCTAAAATTTTGAACGTTCCTTACATCAATATTCACGGAGATTCTCCAGATGAAGGATTTCCAGCGTTTATGGATTCTCCTCGTTATGCAACAGGTTACACTACCCTTTTCAACATTCCGGGAACCGTGGCAGAAACGCACATGCTAAAACCTTACCAAGACCGCGTAAAAGCAACGTATGAATACATGAGACACTCCATCAATTTTGTAGATGAAAATTACTTAGATATTTCTAAAAAAATGATGGAAGAATTAACCAATTATTTACCAAATAAAAAATACGCAATTCGTTGGAAATTAGACAGCACCAAATACAGTTTTATTGATTTCAAAGGTTATGAAGCTGGGAAAAAACCAAGTGAAATTTCAGGAAAACCAAGACTTTTCTACGACAGAAATAAACCTTTCACCAGAAAAGTAAAATTCTTTGACACTTACAAAGCTGACAAAGAAATTGTAATCCCAAGTTACTATGTGATTCCAAAATCTGAAGGGAAAATCATAGAAAATTTAAAACGCAATCAAATCAAATTCAAAGAATTACAATCAGATTCTTTGATAACAGTTGAGTCTTATAAAATCGTAGATTTTAAAACCGTAAAAAATCCTTATGAAGGTCATTACTTGCATTTTGATACTCAAGTTTCATCAGAATTAAAGACTAAAAAATTCAGAAAAGGAGATTATTTGGTTTCTACAAAACAATCTGGCGTGAAATTCCTTTTAGAAACGCTAGAACCAGAAGCAGTTGACTCTTACTTTAACTGGAATTTTTTCGATGGAATTTTGGGACAAAAAGAGTATTTTTCTGACTATGTTTTCGAAGATACTGCTGCCGAATTATTAAAAACCAACAAAGCTTTAAAAACCGCTTTTGAACTGAAAAAAGCTTCAGATGCTAATTTTGCAGAAGATGGAGCTGCTCAATTAGATTGGGTGTATAAAAATTCAGAATATTACGAAGGTACTGTAAATCAATATCCTATTTATAGAATTCGGTAATTTAAAAATAGATTTTTAAACCATTAAGCAAGAAAGCTATTAAGAAAAAACTCGAAGAATGGAAACTTATTTTTCTTAATTCCTTAATAAACTCTTAATGTTAAAAAAATGTTTTCAACGTTTTAAAAATCAAGAACAGCCGCAATCTTTATCGCAATGTGTTCTTTTACTATCGAATTTTTTTGGAGAAAAAGTTTTTTTAATAATTTTATAAATAGAATAACTTGCCGCTAATAAAGCCGCAAAAATGATAACGTATTGAAGGACTAAACTTTCCATGACAAAAATCTTATGACAAAATTACATAATTATTTTGAACTATTCTAAATAAAGATTAATTTTGTCTCATGGATTTCAGAACTAACCCTTATTTCAATCTTGTTGTTCCAACTTTGGAGAGCAAAAACTACGAACAATATTGTGGTAAAAAGAAATGTTGCAAGAAATTTAAGAAAGGGAAAAGATGTAAAAAATGCCCAGGAAGAGATAAAATTTCTTAAAACTAAATCACATTTATTTCTTATCTTTGAATAAATTCATTTATCATGAACAGAGATTATATATTTGATTTGCTGAATCAGCAAATTGCAAAAGAACAATATGCAGCGCAATTGTATCTATCCATGAGCGCTTGGTTTTTAGAACAAGATTTAGACGGAATTGCCAATTATTTCAGAGTTCAGTCTAAAGAAGAACTGATGCATTCAGAAAAATTCTTTGATTATTTGAACGATATCGGTGGAAGAATTGTGCTACAAGAAGTAAAACAACCTCCTCATGATTTCAAAGATGCTTTAGAAATTTTTGAAAAAGCTTTAGAGCACGAAAAATTAGTAACCAAAAGTATTTTTGACATTGTAAAAGCTGCTAATGATGCAGGAGACTACTCTACTGCTGCTTTCTTACAATGGTTTGTGAATGAACAGGTAGAAGAAGAAGCCAATGCTTCTCAATTGATTTCGAAAATTAAAATGGTGAAAGACAATCCTTCTGCTTTGTATCTTTTTGATCAAGAACTGGCGAAACGCGTTTTCGTAGCTGAATAAAATGAAAAACTGCTTTTAAAAGCAGTTTTTTTTATTTGAAAAATTGGTAAACCAACATGGAAGCTAGATAAGCTAAACCAGACATGAAAACCAACTGAATCGCCGTCCATTTCCAAGATTTTGTTTCTCTGTAGACTACAGCAATCGTAGAAATACATTGCATCGCAAAAGCGTAGAATATAAGTATGGAAAGTCCGGTTGCAAAACTGAAGACTTTTTCGCCATTCGGTTTTACATCACTTCTCATTTTTTCAATAACAGATTTTTCTGGAGCATCATCATCAAGGCTGTAAAGCGTTGACATTGTGCCAACAAACACTTCTCTCGCTGCAAAACTGGTAAGAATTCCCACTCCCATTTTCCAATCGTAACCCAATGGTGAAATCACAGGTTCCATTTGCTTCCCGATTTTAGCCAAATAAGAATTTTCTAATTTTACATCTGAATGATGTTCTAAAATATGGAAATCATCTTTCGGTCCGAAATAACTTAAAAACCAAAGAATTACACTTACCGCCAAAATGATTTTTCCAGCACCTGTAATAAATTCCCAAACTTTACCTAAAACCAATTTGAAATCATATTTCCAAAGTGGCATTTTATAAGTCGGCAAATCCATTACCAAGAAGGTTTTTCCTTTATTTTTAATGAAATATTTTAAAATAAATGCGGCTAAAAGCGAAGTCGCAAATCCTAAGAAATACATTCCCAGAAGCGCAATCGCTTTATATTTTACACCAAAGAAAGTTCCATCAGTAAAGATAAGCGCAATAATGATACTGTAAACCGGAAGTCTTGCAGAACACGTCATAAAAGGCGTAATGAGAATCGTGATGAGTCGCTCTTTTACGTTTTCGATGTTTCTGGTACTCATAATTGCAGGAATGGCACAAGCTGTTCCCGAAACGAGCGGAACAATACTTTTTCCGTTTAAACCAAACGGTCGTAAGAATCTGTCCATCAAGAAAATAACTCTTGCCATGTAACCAGAATCTTCTAATAAATACAAGAAATATAAAAGAATCCCGATTTGTGGAGCAAAAATCACAATTCCGCCAATTCCTGGAATAATTCCGTCAGAAATTAATGAATTCAATGGACCTTCTGGAAGCCAAGTTCTGGAAGTTTCAGACAACCAAGCAAAAGCGGCATCAATCCAATTCATAGGATATTCTGCAATGAAAAATACACTTTGGAAAATGGTGAGTAAAATAATCCCAAAAACCAAATATCCTAAAACAGGATGTACTAAAACTTTATCTAATTTTTCGGTGAGAAGTTCCTTGAACTGAGGTTTTTTAGAAATGGTTTGGGTGATAATTCCGTCAATTTGTTGGTATCTTCTGATGGTTTCCTGCACTTGTAAACGCTTGGGAACCATACATTTTCTGTCTTCTTGATTCAGTTGTGTTTTTACACTTTCTAATTTGCCCAAATAAGTATCTGCAGCAATAAGCGTCCAAACTTTATAGAAATTTTTCTCTTCGATTTGTCTTGAAATCTTGAAAACCAATCCTAAATTTTCTGAAGGAATATCAAAATAAGGCTTATCCGAAACCGAAAATTCATCTTTAAAAATAGATTCTCTTATTTCATCAATCCCAATATTCTTTTTGGCATTGGTTTCTAGAATATTTTGACCTAGAAGTTCGCCCAGCTTTTTAGAATCGATGTGTAAACCTCTTTTTTCCGCCAAATCTACTTGGTTAATCACCATCAAAACAGGAATTCCCAAATCTTTAATTTGTTGATAAAGCAGTAAGCTTCTTTTGAGATTCAGCGCGTCTGCAATGTAAATTACACCGCTGTATTTATCTTGTTCTTCAATTAGATATTTGGTAAAAATAGCTTCGTCTTCAGAAGTGGGATAAATGCTGTAAGAACCTGGCAAATCTACAATTTCTACTTCTTCGTCTTTGTATAGGTAAGTTCCTTCGTGTGAAGCAACGGTAACTCCAGCGTAATTGCCGGTTTTTTGGTTTTTGTTACAAAGCAAATTGAAGATGGTAGATTTTCCTACATTGGGATTTCCTACCAAAAGAATATGTTTTTGTTTTTTTGCTGAGTTCGGCATATAATTTTCCAAATTTCAGTAGAAATTTTGGTTTAATTTTCTGGTTCTACGAAAATAAATCTCGCTTCTTCTTCACGAAGAGCAACTCTCGTTTTTTCTTCTCCGTATTCTATGTACAGAGGACCGCTAAAAGGCGCTTGATGTAAGATCACGAATGATGTTTCTGGCAATAATCCCATTTCGATAATCTTATTGGGCATCTGCAAGTTTTCGTTATCATAACCTTTGATTTTCCCCTTTTTATTTCGAGGAAAACAGCACAATTTATTTGAAATATTTGTCTGCAAGATTTCTATAATTAATTGAGGAGCAAATATACTTTATTTATTTTAATTCTAAATAAGACTTCCGTAGTTTTTTTCAAAAGAATTGCTGATTAAAAACATATTCTCACGAAAAACGATTCTCAAATTGATGAAATGAAAAAGTATTTTAAAAATTAAACCCTCTTTTCGTAAAAATTCTTCCTAAATTTGTTGAAAACTCATTCATTATGAATATGCTGTACACCAAATCATTCGAAACTCCTCTAGGTAAAATGGTGGCTTTTGCCAATCAAAATGCCTTGCTTCTTCTCGATTTTGAAGATTCTAAATATTTTGAAAAGCACATGGAAGAAATTTCGCAAGGTTATGGCGTCATCAAAACATCCAATAACAGAGTTTTAAAACTTCTGGAAAAGGAATTGAGCCAATATTTCAAAGGAAAATTGACAAAATTTACCGTTCCTGTAGAATTTACGGGTACAGATTTTCAGAAAAAGGTTTGGGAAGAATTGCAGAACATCAGTTTTGGAGAGTACAGAAGTTATCAATCTCAAGCCGATGCTATGAAACGCCCAAAATCGGTAAGAGCAGTTGCCAATGCCAATTCTAGAAATAAATTATGCTTAGTGGTTCCTTGTCACCGAGTAATTGGCAAAAATCTTTCATTAACGGGTTATGCTGGTGGTGTCGATAGAAAAGCGGCGCTTTTAAAACTTGAAGGAATAGAATTGACGTTTTAAATAAAAAACTCCTCCAAAAATTTGGAGGAGTTATAAATACATCAAAGATGTTTATTTCAGTTCAGAGATAATATTTACAGTTTCTTGTAAGTAAATATCTCTTTTTAGATTTTTCATCCAGTTTTCAGATTTTTTAGCAAAAACCTCATCGGTTTTTCCTCTAGCAACTTCGTCCGCGTGAAGCGCAAAGTTTAATCCGTTATTGTATTTAATCAATGGTTTGAATTTATCAATCTGTGCTTTTCTAGTTTTCATTACTGCTTCAAATTCTTTTAGATTAAGAGAAATCTTTTCTTCTTTGTCTAGTTTTTCTCTCCATTGTGCAGATTCTAACAATAATTGATAAAATTTATTTTGAGCCATTCTTGACTGACTGTTTTTCGCCAACTCTGCAACATTTATTGAGTTGTTAACCGTAAAACTACTAGAATTTACTTGATCCCAAGGTAAAGCATAATTATCAAATCTTTCGCCGATTTCTTCATAAGAGAATACATCTTTCATCGGGATATCAGACTCTACACCTTTTAGCTGAGTAGATTTACCGTTTACTCTATAAAATTTTTGAATGGTTAATTTCAAAGCTCCAAAATCATCGCTCGTATTTAAGAATCTATTAAGTTCTACAAAAGTCTGAACCGTTCCTTTACCAAAAGATTGAGGTGAACCTACAATTACCGCTCTACCATAATCTTGCATAGCACCTGCTAAAATTTCAGAAGCAGAAGCCGAAAGTTCATTTTGCATGATTACCAACGGCCCAGTCCAAATTGGGTCATTTTGTTTGTTTCTCATCACCTGAACTCTACCGTTTCCGTCTTTTACTTGAACAACAGGTCCGCTATTCATGAAAAGTCCCATAATATCTACCACTTCGGTAAGAGAACCTCCTCCGTTATTTCTTAAATCAAGGATAATTCCTTCTACATTTTGAGCTTTTAGTTTAATGAGTTCTGCTTTTATGTCATCTGAAGCATTTCTTCCTTTAGCATCTTCAAAATCTGCATTGAAACTTGGCAAATTGATGAATCCATATTTTTTACCATTCGCTCCATTGATGATGATACTTCTCGCAAAAGTGTCTTCTATCGCTACTTCTTCACGAATCATTTTCACTTCTTTGATGGTTCCGTCTTTTTTCTTGAGCGTAAGAACTACTTCTGTTCCTTTTTCGCCACGGATAAAACGCACCGCTTCATCTACCAACATTCCCGTTACATTAATCGGTTCTTCTCCTTTTTTAGACTGAACTTTTAGAATTTCGTCTCCTTCTGAAATCTGTTTCGATTTCCAAGCGGGAGCGCCAACTACCAATGTTCCGATTTTTATTTTTCCTTTGCTTTCTTGAATCGTTGCACCAATTCCAATGACTTTTCCTGCGAAATTCACATCAAAATCTTCTTTGTCTTGAGGTGAAAAATAATTGGTATGCGGATCAAAAACTTCTGTGTAAGCGTTCATGTAAACAGAGAACCAATCCATTTTTTTACGTTTTTGGAATCTCTTAAACATAGAAGTCATTAGATCTTTTACTTCTTCCGTCGCTTTTACTTGTTTCTGCGCAGGTGTAAGAATTTCTAACTTAATGGTATCTTTCAGTTTCAGACGGTTTACACTGTCTTTCTTCTCACGTTGCGTTTCTTCTTTCGCATTGAGCGTTTCTATTTCTTGAAGAATATTGTACTTGATGAATTTTTTCCACTCGTTTTTTAATTCTTCTTGATTCTGAGGATATTTCTTCAGTTTTGGTTCCAGAATTAATTCATCATTTTCTTCAAAATTAATGGGTTTGCTCAAGATTTCCTGAGAATATTTTTCGATTTCTGCGGTTCTGTCGTACAATTTATCAACCGTCAACTTATAAAAAGTTAGGTCGCCTCTGTTCAGATAATCATCTAATTTGGTTCTGTGTTTGCTGAATTCATCTACTTCTGATTGCAGGAAAAATCTTTTTCCTGGGTCTATCATTTCCATGTATTTATCATAAACATCAGCAGAATAAGCATCATTAATAGGCTTAGGCGAATAATGCAGATAAGAAAGTGTGTTTTTTACACTTATCATAATCGTTTGCATCTTCTCTTCATCATTCTGTGGTGCATTAAAACAGAACATGAGCGTGATTAACGGTGCGAAAAATAATAATTTATTGAGTTTGAAATTTTTGAACATATTTTTTAATAAAATTATTTACAATAAGTTGGGTTAACTATTGCTTTGTTACAGAATACATTTTTAAATAAAGCTCAAATTTAATGTCTTATTTAAAAATATGATATATTTTTTTGATTTTTTTCTTCGATTTTAAAAATTTACAGAAACAAGAATGTATTTTTCTTAATAATTATACTGTAATCCGAATTTAATCCCAAATTTTTGTGCACCTGGATTTTCTAAATAATTGCCTCTCCAATTGAAATCTATTCTCAGCATTCTGATGTTCCCGAAACCAATATTTTCAATCCCAAAGCCATACTCGTAATAAGGTTTTTGATGTGGCGCAGAAAGCAAGATATTGGTAGAATTAATATTTTTAGACGCATCGCTTAAACTACCGATTGCGGTTCTGTAAAATGCTACTTCTCTCAATTTCAGTTTTTTAATTAAGGGAATATAAGAAAGTAATTTTCCATTAAAATGATGTTCGGCCTGAAAACTAAGGTACTCATCCGTAACAAATTCATAATAATTAAGCAATGCAAATGTATTCGGAATTAAGCTGTAAGATTGATTGCCTGGGATTACATTTTGCAAAGCCAAAGGAACCGTATTGAAGTTTTTACCCGCTTCTACATTCAGAATTAATCTTCCGAAACTCTTCAATAAAAATGGCTGATAATAGTAAAACTGCAATTTATTGTAATTAAAATCTGCATTGAAAACACCTTCTAAACCTCTGGTATATTTCAAAACAAATGTTGGCGCCAAAGTACTATGTTCGTAACGATCTACACCATATCGTGAGAATTTTGCGCCAGGTCTTGCGGTAATGCTCAGTGCTAGTTTACTATCTTTAAGTTCTGAAAAAAGTTGGTTATTTTGATAAAAATCCAGCGAAAATTTAGTCGGATTGGCAGATTTTATGGTTTGATATGTTGCGTCTAATCTTACCGTAAAATTTTTAAAAGGGTCTATAGCTGCAAATGCACTGGTCTGATTTACAGAACTTAAATTAAAATTATTCCCTGAATTAAGAACTCCTGAAGAGGCAAAAGAACGCGTCATAATTCCCTCATCTGTAGTAAGTTGCGCGCCTAATTGCATTACATCTCTTCTGGTGCCAATTCCTATGGTAAATCTATTATCTCGGTTGAACATTTTTCTGGCCTCGAAACCGTATTTTATCTGCCCGTCTTTAAATCCGTAGGCGGTATAAAATGCAGCCCTCCACATATCATTTGGCGAAAAAAAGGTTCTTGCGCCAACCCTCACCCTAAAGCCTTCAACATCATTAAAACCAATGGTAGAATACAAATCGCCAATATCAATAGCGTTCCCAACGTTGTAATAGCCAGATGCAAGCGTTTCATAAAGCTTTACAGCTCTTTTAAATTTCGGAACATTATTAAGCTCATCCATCATTACATAAATGTTCTTTTCTGATTCAGAAAGTGGTGTTTTTCTGTTTTCTTCCCAAAAATTTTCGTCTTTTTGCAACTGTTCATCGCTTAGAAATTCCGTTTTCTGTTCAAATACCTCATCTTTTAAATTTTGATTGAATAAATAATCAGAAAAAGTAGTATTCTTTTTGATTACCAAGCTTTTAGACTTGTCTTTTTTACTTAAGATAGACATTTGTATTTCCTGATAATTTTTCTTTGGCAAGAAAATACTATCATTTGGGTTATCAAAATCCAACTCATTATAAAAATTGTTCACAAAATTTACGTTTAGGTTTTTGCTAGATTTCAAAGTAGCTCTTACAACCGCATAATTTTCTTTAGAAATATACAACATCCCATAAATAGACAAAACATCTTTTCTTTTTGGAGTATATTTTATTCTATAACAATCTACACTATTGTAATTTTGGTCTGATAAAAGTTCATAATCATAACTCATAAAACCATCCTTCGCAACAGGACTTGTAAAGCCTATGTTAAAGAAATTCAGAATATTATCATAAATATTAATGTCTTTATAAAGGTTTTTAGCAGTATTGGCGACTACTTCGTTACTAGAAAATCCTGAAGCTTTATTGGCTAAAACTTCTTTTTTCTCTTTTTTTACAGGTTCTTTTTTACCCCAATTTTTATAGACCGTTTCATTAAAATAAATAGGTAAAGACAATTTATTATCAACAGTATCCGCATATTTAAAAATAAAATCTACTTTGTTGAAAATTTTCTTTTGCGTAAAAGTACTGTCTAAATTAATAACATCTACCTGTATTTTTTCGTACTCATTATACTGATAGTCTTGAAACTGAGAAAGACCATTGTTTTTCTTGTGTTTCCACACTTGTTGCAAGATTTCGTATGCAGGATTGTCTTTTTTCTTCAATTTCTTTTTTGAAGATTTTATAACTACTGCATCAATATTTTTCTCTTTAATCTGAGAAAAAGATACAATTGGTATAAGAAAAGTAAAGACTAAAAGTAGTTTAAAATAGTTCATATTCTTCGGTATTAAATATCCTTTCAATTTTTGTTAATAAACAAGGGCGCAAATTAATATTAATTTTGATTTATTTTTGTAACCAAAATTTCATTATTCATTATATTTAAAATTTATAAATACAATCATTAAACGAAAAAACTTTCGTTTTTATTCTGAAAACTGTGTTTTCGCACTTCAGAAAACAATTAGGCCTGTGTTTTGTATGACAAACAAAATATTCTTCAAAAATTACGAAAAAATTAATCGGATTAAAAAAGCAATAATCTTACCATTTTATAGTAAAAATCTGTTTTTAATAAATTAATTTTGTCTGAAATCTAATTTTAAGAAGAAAATCGCACTAATTAAATTGATAATCAATCCCCAAAAAAGTTTGCGAAACTACAAAAATCAATAAAAATAATTTTTAGAATGAAAAAACCTTTGATATTAGTTACCAATGATGACGGAATTACCGCACCAGGAATTAGAAATCTGGTAAACTTTATGAACGAAATAGGCGAAGTTGTGGTTGTAGCACCCAATTCTCCACAATCTGGAAAAGGACATGCCATTACCATCAATTCTACCCTTACTTTCGAAGAAATCAATTTAGAAGGACCTCAGCGTGATTATTCACTGAGCGGAACTCCTGTAGATTGCGTAAAATTTGCTCTAGATAAAGTCTTGACCAGAAAACCAGATTTAGTGGTTTCGGGAATTAATCACGGTGCCAATTCTTCGATTAATGTCATTTATTCTGGTACCATGTCTGCCGCAGTAGAAGCAGGTGTAGAAGGTTTACAGTCTATAGGATTTTCTCTGCTGGATTTTGCGTGGGATGCAGATTTCTCACAATGCAAAGACTATATCCAGAATATTGTGAAAAAGGTTTTAGAAAATCCATTGCCAAAAGGAATTGTGCTGAATGTGAACATCCCGAAACTGAAAAAAGAAGAAATAAAAGGCATCAAAGTTTGCAGACAAGCCCAAGCAAAATGGGAAGAAAGCTTTGACGAACGTGTAAATCCTCACGGCAAAAAATACTATTGGCTTACAGGTTATTTTAACAACCAAGACGAAGGAAAAGATGCCGATGAAAACGCACTTGCCGATGGTTACATCTCTGTAGTTCCCGTGAAATTTGATTTAACCGCCCATGAATATTTGCAAGAATTGGGAGAGGTTTTGAATAGTTAAAAAGATTTGTATTTTATATAGAATGAAAAAATAGAGCGCAACTCATTTTCTATGATTCTACATAAAATACGAAACAAAATACAAATAAAAACACTGATTTATAGCACTATACTCAAATTTTTATAAAATACATCTACTGATATAAAACTTTCGTATATTTGGATGTTATGCAACATTTAAAATGGACAACAAACAACTTAAAGATTTAACCGCTGATGACTTGATTGGAAAACCAATTTGGGAATTTTGGATTTCTGACAATATTGAATATGTTCGAGAGGCATTTGATAATGAGATAACTGAGGATTCTCATGTATCTTATATTGTTTTGACAGAATTTATTTTCAACAATAAGACAAAGCATATTGGTTTCTGCTCGCCTCAAGATTCAAGTGGGCTTGATTACATCCAACCAGTTGTTTTTGCTGACACAGAACAAGTTAATTTTTACATAAATAATGGCTTGACGAAAAATGAAAAAATGAATTAATGTCAAAATTAGGATATACT